>Ga0210057_1006560_pt1 | contig 14412 bp, 10 predicted proteins | sample CryGeyCG2114_010_2_FD_183968 | JGI IMG/M metagenome (GOLD analysis project Ga0210057, IMG submission 183968) | Groundwater microbial communities from aquifer - Crystal Geyser CG10_big_fil_rev_8/21/14_0.10 (SPAdes) (version 2) | ecosystem: Environmental > Aquatic > Deep subsurface > Groundwater ... | reverse complement strand
TTTGTTATTGTTTTTAACGCTTCAATTGTTTGTTAATACAAGCCTATTTGCATTTTTGCTTGGAATCGAGAAAATCCCTGCTTTGTTGGTAACCGTAGGAATCGTTTCTGTTTATCTGTGGCTTGGAGGATTTAAAACGTCAATTAAGACAGATATTTTTCAGGGGTTGTTGATGCTTCCCATTATCTTGACCGTATTTGTGTTCCCGGTTAATTTTAGTGCCGATAAGATTGCCTTAGGGTTTGATTTTTCTCAATTTTGGTTTGCTATTGGACTTGCCTTACTTCAGTTTTTTAGTCTATTAGGTCAGGCTGAAAGTTTCCAGAGAGTTTTTGCGGTTCGAAATGCAAGGGCGCTAAAAAGGGGTCTTATAATCGCTTTTGTCCTTTTGATTATGGTTGCTGGTTCAATTGCTTATCTTGGCATTAATTTTAAATTTGCGGGAATCGTTTCTGATCCAGCAAATATTTTTACTGAAGGGATATTGGATTCTCTACCAACTTGGCTCGGTTCCTTATTAACAGTTTCTCTAATTGCAGCATTTATGGGAACAATAGATTCCAGTACTTTTGCTTTTGGTGCGTTGGCGGCTCGGATGAAAAGTATAGAACAATCATCCGTAAATTCTATACGTATTTTTATGCTATTGGGTATCATAGTGTCGGCATTAGCATCTTTATATTTGTTCTCGTTCCTTACTTCAGTGTTTGCTCTAATTTCTCTGGTGTCGGTTATTGGAGCTTCCTTGCTCGTATCAGTTTTGTTTAAACTAGATATTTTTGAAATAAATACCTTTCTACTCACGGGGACGCTAGTTTTTATTTTGGGATTAATATTTAAATTTGTTACGGATAATCCTTTGACTTCGATGATACCTACAGCTGTAGCATTTGTGGTACTTATCTTAATGATGGTACTAAGAAGGTTTTTCAACTTATCTGGAGTTACTTACGATCATTTATCTTAACTGGATATTTTATAATTTCGTGGTAGGATAGGCGGGATGTTAACGGCGGTAGTCATTGCTTTATCGGCTTTAATCCAACTGGTGGTGGCCTTCCAGCCGCTTGATTTTTTAGTCGCCAATGTTTTGCCCGATGACGCGTTTTACTACTTTGAGATTGCTCGGAACATTGTCGCCGGCCATGGCTCAAGTTTTGATGGTGTTAATTTGACTAATGGCTATCATCCGCTCTGGCTGATTTTAAACTTGCCGGCCTTTGCTTGGTTTGACGGTCATCTTTTGCCAATCCAATTTTTATTGCTCATCAGCATTGGCCTTAATGTTTTAACGGCTGTTTTTTTGTCTAAAATTTTCTCACGCCTGATTGAGTCCAAGTTGGTTAAAAATTTGTTGTTGGCGGTTTACTTGTTTAATCCGTTTGTTTTGTTTGAGACTTTAAATGGCTTGGAGACGGCGTTGTCGCTCTCTTTAATCACTTTATTTATCTGGTGGTGGCTTAAAGTCAGTGACTGGCCAACTATGAGGAATTTTGTTCTGGCCGGTTTAATTGGCGGTTTGATGATGTTGGCGCGGTTAGACAACATCTTTTTCTTCGGCGCGTTCATTTTGTGGGTTTTAGCCACGAGGATTATCTTCGCGAAAAGCAGCCATCGCCTGCTCCCGGTCGACGAGGGGAAGTCACGACCGATTGCTGCTTTTCGCTCTGCTTTGGTTTCCGGTTTAGTTGCAGTGTTAATTATCTCACCTTGGGTAATTTGGAATTGGCTCACTTTTGGCATGGTCTCCACTTCGGCCGCCAATACCGCGAGCTTAGTGGTCCATGGCTTGGTAGCGCAAGATAATGGCGGCGGGCTTTTCGTTTTCCTCAAAACCATTGTTTATATGTTGGAGCTTAATTGGCAGATGGTGCTCTCAATGACCAGCGCGCCGGGGTTGTGGTTCTTGGCTCTCGGCGCTTGGCTATATTGGTGGTGGCAAGGCGGATTTAAAATTAGCCGGCAAATTTTAACCAGCCCGCTCACTTTCTTCACTTTAGCCTGGTTTGCGATGTTCCTCGCCAATGCCGGTTGGCGCTGGGTCGGCCGGGGTTGGTACTTCATCGGCTTTAATATTTTGATTGTAATTTTGTTGGCTTGGTTTTGGCACTGCGCGAAGAGGTCTAATTGCCTGCTCCCGGACGATTCGTCCGGATACCCAAAATTGTTCCCGGTCATAAAGGGGAAGTCACAATTTTTGGTATCCGGACTTCTCGTCCTGCTTTTAATTTTCTCCTACGCCCTTGATCTTAAGCGCGAAATCTTAAACCGTTACCAACCGCAATTGGCGATGATTGAAGCGGCCGAGTGGGGAAACGCTAATTTTCCCGCGGGGAGCGTAATTGGCGTTTTCAATGCCGGGGTGCAAGGTTATTTGTCCGAGCATCGGGTGGTCAACTTGGACGGCTTGGTCAACAATGCGGCGGCGCGGGCGATTGCCGAGCGCGAGCTTTGGCCTTATGCTCTTGGTGAGGTTGATTACTTCAGCGATTTTCCGATTTATTTGGATTATCGCTATCGCTCTTTCTTGGGCATTACCAATCCTTATCAAGATTTGGAGTTGTTGGCCACGGTCGGCACCACCACTGTTATTTATGGCCAAACTGACGGCTTGCGCATTTTTAAGGTAAAATAACTTTATGCCGATTATTTATCTTTTACTGGCTTTCACCTTAAACGGTGTGGCCAACATTATTCTCAAAGTCAGCGCCAATCGCGGCTTGGATTTGAGCGTTTGGAATCCGGCCACTCTAGTGGCCAAAAATTATTTGTTCTTGCTGGGCCTGGTAATCTTCGCCGCCAATGTTATTTTTTATTTTCTGGCTCTTCGCTCTATTCCCATTTCCGTGGCTTACCCGGTGATGGTGGTGATGAGTTTTCTCTTGATTAACGCTTATGCGGTGTGGGGCTTGGGCGAGGTGATTACCCCCGGGCAAGTGGCTGGCTATTGTTTGTTGGTGCTCGGTTTAATCATGATTTTCTATTTTAAGATTTAGCGAATATGAGCCGACCTTACTTTGCTGATTTGAATTTTGACGCTTGGCAAGATAGGACGATTCTCCTTGATCTTGACGGCACGTTGGCGCCCGATAACGAGCAAACAGTAACTCGGGTGGTGGCAGTCGCGGTTAGCGACTTAGCCGTCAGTAATCGAGTGGTTTTGTTATCGAACAAAAAGAATCATGCTCGGAACCGGCAAATTGCCCAAGATTTGAGTCTTGATTATTTGGAAACCCATTTGCGCAAGCCCGATCCGCGCCTTAAGCGCCTATTGCGCGTCGGCGGGGTCAATGATTTTTCTAACTTGATTGTAGTCGGTGACAGATATTTAACCGATGGCCTGATGGCCAAAGTGCTGGGGGCCGAATTTGTAAAGGTCCGGCGCCTCGAGAGCTCGACCAAATCTCGGTCAAGCTCCCTGGTCGACAATCTTGATGACACGGCTTTCTTTGTTTCGCGTTTGTTTAAACTGATGCGTCCGGTCCAGTGGTTGAAGAATGTTTTAATCTTGGCGCCGCTCTCTTTCGCTCATCAATTTTTTAATTATGAGAAACTTGGTTTGGCGCTTTTGGGGGTGGTTATTTTCTCTCTGTTGGCGAGCGGCGTTTACATCATCAACGACTTCTTTGACCGCGAGGGCGACCGAGCTCATCCGCTTAAGCGTCGCCGGCCGCTTGCGGCCGGCGACATCTCGCCTCGCGTTGCCGGCATTTTGGCGGCCGGGTTGTTGCTTCTTGTTACTGCTTTAACTAGCGTTTTCTTCCCGGCGACCGGACTTCTCCTTCTCGCTTACTTCCTCCTCAACCTCCTTTACAGCCGTTATCTCAAAGCCATCCCGGTGGTTGATGTGGTGACGGTTGCCGGCTTTTACCTCTTCCGGATTATTTACGGCGGTCTGATTATTGCCGTACCGGTCTCGGCTTGGCTCATTTTGTGCACTCTCTTTTTGGCGATGTTGATTGTCGGGAGCAAGCGCTTGGGCGAGCAGTCAAGAATCGCCACCGGTCGGTCGGTGCTGGAGTTTTATTCGCCCGAGTTTCTCAAACAATTAACTTTAGGCTCGGGCGCGCTGGCGCTAATGTCTTATGGTATTTACACGGTTTTGGCCACTGGCGGTCAACCTCTCCTTTATTCCAATTTGCCGGCCGTGGTAGGCGTTTTCCGCCTGATTTATTTGGCCGAGCGCGGGCAAAATACCGAAGCTCCGGAGTGGCTTATTTTCCGCGACCGAGTTATCTTAATTAGCGTGTTGGCCTGGCTGGCCTTAATTTATTTGTCGCTTTATTTCTAAAATTATGAATAACTCACCCAAAACCTTTTTTGTCACCGGCGGCGCGGGCTTCCTCGGCATCAACTTGATTCGCTTGCTTCTCGAGCAGGGAAATAAGGTTGTTAGTTACGACTTGGCGGAGTTTGCTTATCCGGAGAAAAGTCAAATTACCGCTATCACTGGTGACATCCGCGACGAAGTCGCTTTGAGCGAGGCGATGCGCGGCGCCGATATCGTGGTCCATACCGCCGCCGCTTTGCCGCTTTACTCGTCGGCCGACATCTTCTCTACCGAGGTGGAGGGGACAAAGAAGGTCTTCACGGCCGCGGCGGCGAACGGTATCAAACGAATTATCCATATCTCGTCCACGGCTGTTTACGGTGTGCCCGACCATCACCCACTCTTTGAGACCGATCAATTGATTGGCGTTGGGCCTTATGGCGAGGCGAAAATTGAAGCCGAAAAAATCGCCGCCGCTTATCGTGAGCGGGGGATGACAGTAATGATTATCCGCCCCAAAAGCTTTATCGGCCCGGAGCGGCTCGGCGTTTTCGCCCTCTTTTACGATTGGGCCAAAGATGGCCACCATTTTCCGATTCTTGGTAATGGTCGCAATCGTTACCAATTGCTTGATGTCGCCGACTTATGCGAGTTTATTTATCTTGGCGCCAAGGCCGAGGCAACTAAAGCCAATGACACTTACAATATCGGCGCGTCCGAATTTAAGACGATTAAAGAGGATTATCAGGCGGTGCTGGATGAGGCCGGCTTCGGCAAGCGGATTATCTGCCTGCCGGCTCGGCCGGCTATTCTGATTTTGCGGGTGCTGGAATTTTTTAAGCTCTCACCACTTTATAAATGGGTGTACGAAACGGTGGCCGAAGACAGCTTCGTTTCAATTGATAAAATGGTTCAAACTTTTGCCTTTACGCCCACATATTCCAATCAAGAGGCGCTATTGCGCAATTATCGCTGGTATTTGGCCAATCTTAATAATTTTAAGGGCGCGAGCGGTATCTCTCATCGGGTGCCGTGGAAGCAGGGCATCCTCGCCCTAGCTAAGTGGTTTTTCTAATTTATCCCGCCGTGGCGGGGTCGGCAATAATCAGGTATAGTGGGAATTATGACAATGAATAAATTTTTGGCCAATGTGGCTACTGGCGCCATTTTTCTCACCCTCTTAACTCCATTGGTGGTGGCGAGCTCAATGTTCTTCCCGTTTATTACCGGTAAAGCCTTCTTCTTCCGCACGATGGTGGAGGTCGCCTTTACCGCCTGGCTCGTTTTGGCTTGGCGTAATCCCGATTATCGTCCTCGGCGAGGGCTGATTTTGTGGTCTTTCCTAACTTTAGTCGTGGCCGTCACTTTGGCCACCGTCTTTTCCGCCGATGTGACCAAAAGTATTTGGTCTAATTTTGAGCGGATGGAGGGCTTGATTACTTATCTGCACCTGTTTGGCTATTTCTTGGTGCTGGCTGGTTTATTCCAAACCAAACAAATTTGGCATCGGTTTTTTGCCACTTCGGTTGGGGTGTCGGCTGCGGTCTCTTTCTATGCTCTGACTCAATTTTTGGGCTGGGCGGAAATCCATCAAAGTGGTGTTCGGTTAGACGCCACTTTAGGCAATGCCACTTATTTGGCGGTCTTTCTCCTATTCAACATTTTCTTGGCGGCCTTTTTGTGGTTTCAAACGGAAACCACCAAGTCGGGCAAATGGTTCTATGGCGTTTCAATAATTTTAAATATTTTCGTTTTATACAACACCGCTACCCGTGGCTCTATTTTAGGTCTGTTGGCGGGCGTGGGCGCGGTTGCTTTACTAACAGCTTTGGTTAAGCGTGGCCGAGCGCGACAGATTGGTCTTGGTTTGCTTCTCGGCTTGGCGCTTTTGGCCGGCGGTTTTTGGCTCGCCCGCGACAGCCAAATTATCCAATCAAGTCCGGTGTTGAGCCGCTTCGCCGGCATCTCGCTTGATGACACCACCACTCAATCGCGCTTCCTAATTTGGCAGATGGCGCTTAAGGGCGTGGCCGAACGACCGATTTTGGGTTGGGGTCCGGACAACTTCCAACTGGTGTTTAGTCGCCATTATGACCCGCAAATGTGTCGCCAGGAGCCGTGGTTTGACCGGGCGCACAATGTTTTTGTTGATTGGTTGGTGACTACCGGCGTGGTCGGCTTCTTGGCTTACTTGGCTTTGTTTGTGACCGGCGCTTATCTGCTGATTCGCTTGGCGCTGGCTCATCGCTCCGATTCTAATAATGGCCTGATAATTTTGGTCGGCTTGTTGGCCGCTTATGGGGTAAACAATCTGTTTGTGTTTGATAATCTTGTCAGCTATTTGCTGTTTGTGGCCACCTTGGCTTATATCCATTTCTTAACCAGTGAGGCTAAACCGGTGATTATCAGTCACGAATTTGGCCGGACGAGTATTAAAATTGCGGCCGGCGTAACAATAATTGCCGTTTTGGCCGTCTTTTACCTAACGGTTATCCAGCCGGCGCGGACTTCGGCCACTTTAATCAAAGCGATTAGTCCGATTGATGCTTCGGTCCCGGCTGACCAACAGACTGTTTACCGGGCGGAAACTTTTGACCGAGTTTTGGCTTTAAGCCCGACCGGGCGAGTGGAAGCGCGGGAGCAATTATTGCAAGCCACGCTCCAAATTGTCGGTTCCGATGCCAGCGACCAAAACAAGCAAGCGATTGTCAATTTTGCCGGCACGGAGATTATCAAAAGTGTTGAGCAAAACGAGTATGATGCCCGGCCGCCTTATCTCGCCGGTCGTTTCCTCGGCGCTTTGGGCGATTATAATAACGCCACCCAATTATTAATTGAGGCGCTTCGGCGTTCGCCCGGCAAGCAGATGATTATGTTTGATTTGGCGAATGTTTATTTCCAAACCGAGCGCTCGACGGAAGGGGCGACACTGATCCAAGACGCTTATGAGCTTGACTTAACTTGTCCCGACTCGGCCGTTAATTACGCCATGGTTAAGCTTTCAACCGGTGATCGCGCCACTGCCCGGCAAATTCTCTTAGACAGTTTTGGCACCACCAGTATTGACCATGAGCGTCTCAAAACTTTTTACCAGCAACAAGGGGTTGAACCGCTTTAAAATTTGACTTCCGACAGTTAATCTGCTATACTCGGGAGGTGAGTGAGAAGGGGTTATTCAATTCGAGTCGCCCCGGCTCCACAAACAAATGTCTTCATAAAGCTCCGACTTTGTCGGGGCTTTATGTTTTTGTTGTGGTATTGTTTTATAGTTATTTTTACTGCTATCTGTTACCACTTATCCCTTATCACTCACGGTCGTAAAAGATAAGGGATATCAGGCAAGATTGAATTTTTTTCGAAGCCACCAATCATTTTCAATTTTATTGGCTTCAATGTACAAGACTTCATTGCCGATACGGTAATTAGCTTTAAGTAAAGCAATAATCTCTTGGCAATCGTAAGGGTAGACCCAGACGCTGTTTTGCAATCTAACCAATCCTAACTGTTCAAACCAGGTTCGCAACTTATCCCTAGTGGATCGTTTCCATTCCTTGATATCAAAAATAATCAGTCGATACTTGCCATCCCATTTTTTCGGTTGTTCAATTTTCAGATCTTCTAGCTGGTGTTTTTTCAGTTTTTGTTTGCCGGCAGTGGTCAGTCGGGCCACCTTTTGACCGCGGTGATTGGTGGAAATTTTTATCAGCCCATCTTTCATTAGACGAGTAATAACTTGGTTGACATAGTATTTCTTCTTGGTTTTCTGGTGAGGGAGAAATTTGAGTAATTGAAGGCAATTGGGAGCAATTACCGCTATTGCTATTATGCCGGAAATGGCGATGATTCCTAAAATGACTTTCTGATAATTTATTTTTTCTGCTCTAGCCATTTTTATTCATTATACCTTATTTCTCACGGTCGTTAAACATAGGGGATATTGAATGATTTTAAACTCAATTGCTGTATATAGTACGCAGTATTTACCTTTATTTCCGATTTGGGTTATAATTAAGTTAGGTGCCGTGGCGACCAGCTACGACTGGCGGCAGCACTCACATTAAGACATTTTGTTTATGGAGCTCGCGCCCGCCAGTCATAATTGGTCGGCACCAGCCCCTTATTATCCATTTCTTTTTAACCTATGCGTTACACTTGGACCTCGGTGGCGATTTTGGTTATCTGGCTCTCGGCCACTTTGTTGATGACCTCCGATCGCCTGCCTAACCCTAGCATCTTCTTCACCTACGCCATGGGGATTACGGTGATTTTGGCTTATATCGGCTTTAAATCCGTTTAGCTTATGGGCTACCTTGCCGAGTTTTGGCTCTTCGTTTCTCGGCTGGCCACGGTTACCGCCCTTTTGGTCCGGGCGTTGTTGTCTTTCCGCGACCGGCCGGCTGTGCGCTTCCGGCTCTTTTTTGAGCGGGCCGGTGGCGGCTTCATCAAACTCGGCCAGATTTTGGCCTTGCGTTACGATCTTTTGCCGCCACGCTATACTGAAGAACTACTCAAGCTTTTAAGTCGGGTTGAACCCCAGCCGTTTACCAAGATGGAGCAGGTCTTCATTGAGGAATTAGGGGAACGGCCGGCCACTTTCTTCCGCAAATTTAATTCCAATCCCATCGCTTCCGCTTCCATCTCCCAAGTTTACCGGGCCACCCTCCATTCGGGCGAGGAAGTGGCGGTTAAAATTAAGCGTCCGGGGATTGATTATGTGTTTGCCACCGACTTTGCCTTGGCCTCGTTTTTGGCCGGTTTCATTGGTTTGTTCCAAGTTTTCCATTCCATCAATTTAGACGAGCTGGTGGCCGAATTTGTCATCTGGACCAAGCGCGAGCTCGACTTTAAATTTGAAGCGGAGAATGCCGAGGTCCTGCGCGAGCATGGCCGGCGCCATCCCAATACCATTATCCCCAAGACTTATTTGGAGCTCTCGACCTCCCGGGTGCTCGTTACCGAGTATATGGATGGTATCCAGCGACTGGATGAGGTAATCGGCAAACTGGATCGCAATCCCAACTTGCGGTCCGACTTGTTGCGCCATTACCGCATTGACCTCTCGCAAATGGCTTATTACTTCATTGTGGACGGCATGCGCCAATACTTTATTGATGGCTTCTTTCACGCCGACCCGCATCCGGCCAATGTCTTTCTGGCGCCCGACAATCGTCTCGGCTACTTTGACTTTGGCATTATGGGGCAAGTGGACTCGCGCCGGCTGGAGCTTTTGAAAATCGTCCATGGTATCGCCAATCATAATCTCCAAGCGGTGAGCGAGGCCTTTATGGCTCACTCCAAACGCCAGATGAATGAGGAAATTGAGCTCTTTCGCCGTCATCGTAAGCTTGACCACGCCAAGTATGAACGGATTTTAAACCGGATTGAGGAGATTATGACCGCCAACTTCCGGGAGGAGTTGGAGTACATTTTGGCGCCATGGTACGAGGAGCTGACCGAAGAGGGGAAAGAGTTCAAATCAAGTGCCGCGGCCATCTTCTCTAAACTTTTGCTGAAGGCCGAGAGTTACAGCGTTTATGTTCCCAGAGAGATGGCCATCTTCTTCCGCAGTTTGATTATTGCCGACATGGTGGCGCTCCGGCTTGACTCGCAATTTAAAATGATTAAGGCGTTTAAACTCTTCTTCCAAACCTATCCGCTTACTAAAGCGGAAGAGATTATCAGGGAGAAATCGCATGAGCAAGAGCTTGAGGACACGCTTGACCCGATTAGCGACCTTGATTATGAGCAATTGGTCGAACTTAAGGCGATTGAACGCGAGCGCTTGGCTCTTGCCACCGAGCGCTTGAGCGAGCTCGTGCTCTACTACGCCGAGCATTATGAGGAAATTAGAAAAATGTTATAATTAAGTCATTATGAAATATCCTTGGACCGCGTTATCGCTAGTGATTATTTGGTTAGCGACCACTTATATCATCCTGCGCCAAGATAATTTGGATGTTAATTACATTTTGGTGGTTACTTTAATCGGGACGATTATTATTTCCTTCATTGGTTTCCGGCCACCGTCGATTAGGAAGTAAGCAAACAAAAGCAAAAAATAATTTTAAAAATTATTTTTTGCTTTTGCGGTTATCCACATTTTTTGGTTGATAACAATTGTGTCTAAGTTTTTTTTAGATGATAATGTAAGTAATAATAACAACAAAAAATTTTTGCAAAATAGTTTTTTGCAAAAGGTCGACTGTTGTTAAAGTAAACATAAAAAATTTTTTATGAAAAAGCGAAAGACTGCTAAAAAGCCGGTCGCCAAGAAAACTGCTAAGCGGAAACCAGCTAAGCGGAAGGCCGCCAAGAAAACGACCAAGCGCAAGGCTGCCAAAAAAACGACTAAGCGAAAGGCCGCTAAGAAGCGCAAATAGTATCGCCAAAGGCGATTAAATTTACCGCTATACGAAAAATCCCTTCGCGCGAAGCGAGGGGATTTTTCGTTACCGTTTCAATATGCTAAGATAGGGCCACATGAAATGGCTCAATAACTGGCTGGGTGACTCGGGGGCCCGGCTTAAACAGCTAGAGAAAAAGGCCGTCCAAATCAACGCTTTGGAGCCCGGAATTAAGGCTTTAAGCGATGATGCTCTTAAAGCCAAAACATCGGAGTTTAAGGCTCGTTTGGCCGCCGGGGAAAGTTTGGACGATCTCTTGCCGGAGGCCTTTGCCACTGTCCGTGAGGTGGCGGTCCGGACGCTTAATCAACGCCATTACGATGTCCAATTAATTGGCGGTGTGGCTCTCCATGAACGGGGGATTGCCGAGATGCGGACCGGTGAGGGCAAAACTTTGGTCGCCACTTTGCCGGCGTATCTTAATGCTCTGACCGGTAAGGGTGTCCATTTGGTTACGGTTAATGATTACTTGGCGCGTCGCGATGCCGTGTGGATGGGGCAAATTTACGCTTTCCTCGGACTCTCAATTGGGGTGGTTAATAACCAATCTTCTTATCTCTATGACCCGAGCGCCAAATTAGACGCCGAGCGCGATGCCGAAGGCAGTTTTAAAGTGGTGCACGAATTCTTAAAGCCGGTTTCGCGCGTCGAGGCTTACGCCGCCGATGTTACCTACGGCACCAACAATGAGTTCGGTTTTGATTATCTCCGCGATCATTTGGCTTATCGCCAAGACCAAGTGGTGGGCCGGCGTGATCTTGAAACCGGTCGCTATCACTACGCCATTATCGACGAGGTTGACTCTATTTTAATCGACGAGTCGCGGACGCCGCTCATTATCTCGGCCCCGGCGGCCGAGTCGGACAGTTTGTATGCCACTTTTGCCAATCTTGCCCGCTCGCTCACCCCGGAGGCGGATTACACAGTGGATGAGAAGCATAAAGCCATCACTTTAACTGACGATGGCATTACCAAGGCGGAAAAATTATTTAATATTGATAACATTTATACTGAAGGGGGGATTAAATATGTTCATCATCTGGAGACGGCGATTAGAGCCAAGGCGCTCTTTAATCGCGATGTTAATTATGTGGTTAAAGATGGGGAAATAATCATTGTGGACGAGTTCACCGGCCGGTTACAGCCCGGCCGGCGTTGGAGCGAGGGCTTGCATCAGGCGATTGAGGCCAAAGAAGGAGTCAAGATTCAGCAGGAGTCGCGGACTTTTGCCACCGTGACGCTCCAAAATTATTTTCGGCTGTACGACAAGTTGGCCGGGATGACCGGCACCGCCAAAACCTCGGCGGAAGAGTTCCGTCGGGTCTATGGTTTGGAGGTGGTGACTATTCCGACCAATCAGCCCAACGCCCGAGTGGACCATAATGATCTCGTCTTCCAAACCGAGGCCGGCAAGTGGCAGGCGACGGCGCGCAAGATTAAAGAGCTCCAAAGCAAAGGCCAACCGGTTTTGGTAGGCACCGTCTCAATTGAGAAAAATGAGCTCTTGGCCAGCTATCTGGCCCGCGAGGGCGTGCCACATGCTGTTTTAAACGCCAAAAATCACGAGGAGGAGGGAAGCGTGATTGCCGCCGCCGGCCGTCGGGGCGCGGTGACTATTGCCACCAACCTAGCCGGTCGCGGGGTGGACATTAAGCTTGGCGGTGCCACGCCTTCGCCGGCGGAATATGAGGCAGTGAAGGCGCTCGGTGGCTTGTTTGTGTTGGCCACCGAGCGGCATGAGGCGCGCCGAATCGACAACCAGCTCCGGGGACGCTCGGCGCGCCAGGGCGACCCGGGTGAGACCCAGTTTTATCTCTCGCTTGAAGATACGCTGATGCGTATCTTCGCGCCCGATAAAATCAAAAACATGATGGGCCGTTTCGGCATCCCCGAGGATGAGCCGATTGAGAGTCGCTTTGTCGGCAAGGCGATTGAGAGCGCCCAAGAGAAGATTGAGGGCCTCAACTTTGATCTCCGTAAACACTTGTTGGAATACGACGATGTTACCAATCATCAACGCTTAACCATTTACGATCGTCGGCGCAATGTGCTCTATGGTGGGGCCGATTATTTGGTCGGCTATCTCTCTCAAGCGATTGCCACGGCTAATACTGTTACTGAAGAAGAGAAAGTGAAGCTGGAAGGCGTTTTAACCGCTAAGAGGCAAGCTTTGGGTGACGACGAGTTTGTCCGCCATGCCCGGCAAATGATTTTGCAAGTGATTGATATGTTTTGGCTTGAGCATTTGGAAGCGCTCGATTATCTCCGTGGTAGCGTGCGTCTGCGGGCTTACGGCCAACGCGACCCGTTGGTAGAGTTTAAGCGCGATGGTTTGCGGTTGTTTAAAGAATTAGAGAGCTCCATTTTCGCCACGGTGGCCAATATGTTACCCAACTTGGCCGAGCAATTTAAAGCCGAACAGCGCGAGTTGAAGACGATTCACGACGACGCCACGGCCATCGGCCAAAAGGCCGGGCTGGTGGTGGGCAATCCCAACCAAACCGGCTCAAAAAACAGCGCGCCCAAAGTCGGCCGGAACGACCCCTGCCCATGCGGCAGTGGCAAAAAGTACAAGAAATGTCATGGAAAATAATGATCCCATAGGTGAGACCTATGGGGGATGGACATTGTTCTAAAATGGCTTAAAAGACATTTTAAGCCGAGACAAAAATCGCCTTAATTTACAAGGTGGTTTTTGTCCTTTATATAGGACATATTTTGTCTTTAATAAAACCGCTCGAAAACCTTGCATTCTCCTTGAGATATGCTAGTAATGGGTTAATTATTTTGATCTTTTCTCTCAAATGAGAGATACCTAGGCCTTTTTGTTTGTCGCTAAAGATATCTGAATCGGTTTGTGACTTGTGTTTATTAATCTTTATTTAACGACGGCAAAATGAGCGATCGAAAACTTCTACTCATGAGTAAGTTGGGAACCCTCCTGGTGGTAGGGCTCTTTCTGCTGTCATATTCCCCGGTTTTGGCCTTAGTGGCCGACGAAGTAATCCAGCCGGAGGATCAAAACCCAACGGTTGAAAATGTGGATCAATATATGGGTCAAAGTGCGGACCAAAGTAATGTCCTTGAAGTTCCTAAAGAGACTGCCGAGGAGCCAGCTGAAGTGACCGATAACGAAGATGTGTCCGATACAGATGTAAAGGACACAGTTGAAGAGACGGAAATAGCAGAAACAGAGGAAATAAAAGCCGAGGTTGAGCTGGAAGAGCCGGTTAAAGCCGAGGCGCCTGTGGATAACTTTTCGCTCTCTTCGCCCATCCCCTCAATCGCCATCTCCGATGAGTTTGGTGGCGATACTTTAGGCGATGACGACGGCGGTCAAAATATTAATAATACTAGCAACCAAGGCACCTTTACCACCTTGCCCGGCGAGACTGCCGGCGAACGGGTAATCAGCACTGAAGGGAGCTTCGAAACTCTCGCGGACGGCAATGGTGGCGGTGATGATGACGAAGACGAGGTGGTCAGCCTCGAAAAGAACTTCAAAACCCTCGCTAATGGCTGTGGTGGCGGTGACGAAGACGAAGTAGTCAGCGCCGAAGGGGGCTTCAAGACTCTAGCCAATGACGATACGACCAGAGAAAGCGTTAGCGGTGAAAACAGCTTCAAAACCGAAGCCAATGGCGGTGGCGGTGGCGGCGATGGTGACGACGAAGTAGTCAGCGCCGAAGGGAGCTTTAAAACCGCGTCTGATGGTGGCGAGATTTTGTCTCCGGGCGT
>Ga0210057_1006559_pt1 | contig 14413 bp, 17 predicted proteins | sample CryGeyCG2114_010_2_FD_183968 | JGI IMG/M metagenome (GOLD analysis project Ga0210057, IMG submission 183968) | Groundwater microbial communities from aquifer - Crystal Geyser CG10_big_fil_rev_8/21/14_0.10 (SPAdes) (version 2) | ecosystem: Environmental > Aquatic > Deep subsurface > Groundwater ... | reverse complement strand
CTCCTGCGCCTGGTGATTGGGGTGCGCTTCAAATTGATAGCGGGAATGGCGAAACAATCAAAGTTCAGAATACAAAATTTTTCTATGCCGGCGCAAACGAAGGGTCTGGTAACGTAAGAGGTGGAGCAATTTTTATCGGAGGAGAAGCTGATATTGATATTTCTAATGTAGAGGTTGCCTACAGTCGTTCTGGGTTTTATTCTCGCGCTTGGCCTGCCAATCTGCCCAGTATTACGGATAGTTTATTTAATTATAATCTATTGTGGGGTGGCGCTATAGAAAAAGATAAAGCCATAGAACTTGTTGGTAATACTTTTGGATGTAACGGACTTTACGAAACTCCAAGCGACACCGGTGGATTGGATATAGAAGGGAATCCAGAAAATATTTTTATCATAAATAATAATTTCACGAATAATAAAATCGGTTTAAATTTTTATAATGATGACCTGGATATAGAATTAAATGCAAAAAATAACTTTTGGAATGCAGAATCCGGACCGTGGCATGAAACCAAAAACCCTGTCGGAGCAGGGGAGGTAATTCAAGGAAATGTAGATTTTGACCCATGGACGCAAAAATGAGCAGTAAAAAAAGAACCACCCGATTGGGTGGTTTTGTGCTAATAACTATCTTTTGAATTTTTTAGATATTTATTTGGGCTTATGTATTTTCTTTTTCTCCACCCATGTTATATCTTCTTCTTTGCGGTTCTTCCTCAAGTATCGTCCTTTGTCCTTCGGGGAGCCGAGCCAAGGAACGGAAAGCGCTTGGCCGTTCTATAAGTTGCAGTTTGGCTTCAAGATCCTGTCGTTCGGCAATAACCATTGCTTCTTCCTTCATTGCCTCTTCGCGCTTTCTTGATGCTTCCAATTCTCTTTGTTTTGCTTGTCCTATTTTTGTCATCAATCCGGCAGGTGAAAATTTTTCCAACTCGTTTATTCTTTTAAGAAAATCTGAGTTTTTTTGTCGAAGAAAACGAAGATTGCTTTTCGAGCTTTCCAATTCGTTTTCTAATCTGACGCATTTTTTGATAAACTGAAAAGCTGTGAACCAACTGCAACTAAGGAGTATTACCGAGCAGAAAATAAGCTCCATCTTAGCTTCCTTTGCCACGTCAAAGCGCGACTTTGTCAATGATGGGTTTAATTTTACATAATTTTTAGAAATTGTCAAGAATAAAAAATCGCTATCTTGATGATAGCGATTGTATTATGGCATAATAGGCTGTTTTTTATCTGTCGGCAAACCGCAACAAGGACAGACGTCTGGAGGGTCTCCTGAAGTAGCTAATGATGTATTTATTTTGCAATTATTACATTTTATCAATCCCAGTCCTTTGTTTATCATAACCCACGTTGTATGAAACGGGGTCCGCTTTGTATGAAGCAAGTATCTGCGCGGAACGGTGATTTCGTCGTCAGCTCGGTTTTTTGGTTTTTCCGCTTCAATGATAATATTCGGTGGTTGCCAGTTTAGTTTCTGCATCCATTGAATATATTCTTTGTCAGTAGAACCGAGCAAATGCGCCGGACAAGCTTCTTTGTCAGTTTTAAAAGTTTCAATATCTTCTTTTGTATATTCCATTTTCTTTGTGTCCGCTTTGTATTTCATTATCAAGGTCTCCTTTACTTAAAAAATAACATAAAAGTAATATTTTGTCAACATCATTGACAAAATATAAAATTTGTGATAAATTGTGATATTGGTAAAAGGAGAGTGAAATGCCGAAGCTCATTCCAAGAGAATATGTTTTGAGGGTTTGTCAGCCCGGTACGGAAAATGCTTGTTCGTATCTTATGTGTAGCTCCAATGGTTTTGAATGCGCAAAAGGAACAGAGTTTGAAAAAAGGTTGCAAGCAAAAAGAATGTCTGTTGCAATGCGCGCGCTTAATAACAATTGTTCTGGTTTTGGCAATGAAGAGAATAATGAAAATAATATTGAAAAACTGAACTAAGGAGAAAACCAGTGGCAAAAGAACCAGCTCTTGGTCGCGCGCAAAACGGCGAGCCAATGCATTATTCGGTTGGAGCCATTATCAAAAACCGCGAAGGAAAATATCTCCTTATTGATAGGAAGAATCCGCCCTTTGGTATGGCCTGCATTGCCGGTCATATTGCTGAAGCGGAAACACATATTGAAGCGTTGCATAGAGAGGTTTATGAAGAATCCGGTTTTCGTGTAAAAAAAGAAAAGGTAATGGAAGAAAGAAAAGAGCTGAGTAATGTTTGCAAGAGTGGCATGAAAATTCATTGCTGGTATTTGTTTGAATGCGAGTGTAATGGCACGCCTTGGCGAAAGGAAGACGAAGCGCTTTCTATTGCCTGGTATTCGCAAGAAGAAGTTCAGGCGCTGGCTAATGAAGGCAAGCTGGAACCGATTTGGAACTTTTGGCTAAAGCGTTTTAATGTTATTCTTGATTCCGATAAAGTGCAGGAATTAAAAGTACAGACAGTAAAAGAACAGCCGGAAACAGAGCTGAAAGAGATTCTTCCGATTGATAAGCGAAAAGGCGTTTGTCAAGAGGACGATCCGGAAAAACGTTGCGATTTTTTTGTTCTTTCGTCCGAAGGATGGGTATGTGAAAAAGCCACAGACCTTGGCGAAGCGATAAGAGAACGTTTTGTGAAAGAGGATAAAAAACCTCAAGATAATTGTTAGTTCTAATCCGCGAGAAACATCGCGGATTTTTTTATTGTCCATAGTTGACATTTTTTTATTAGATGAATATAATAATATAATAATAAAAAAGACAATACCCCTAAGCAAACATGTTTGCCGGGGGATTTTTGGTGTTTATGAACAAATTTAAATTAAAATCAAAATTTAAGCCGGCAGGCGATCAGCCAAAGGCGATTGATGCTTTATTGGGAGGATTGAAAAAAGGGATGAAGGCTCAAACGCTTTTGGGGATTACCGGTTCTGGAAAAACTTTTACCATGGCTAATGTTATCACAAAGATAAATCAGCCTACTCTTGTAATTGCGCATAACAAAACTTTGGCAGCTCAGCTCTGTCAGGAGTTTCGCGAATTTTTTCCGGAAAATGCCGTGCATTATTTTGTTTCGTATTACGACTATTATCAGCCCGAAGCATATATTCCGACGAGCGATACATACATTGACAAAGAGGCAATGATAAATGACGAAATAGATCGTTTGCGTCATGCGGCGACCCAATCTCTTTTAACGCGCAATGATGTAATAATAGTAGCCTCAGTTTCTTGTATTTATGGACTTGGCGCGCCGGAAACATATGAAAAAATAAATTTGCATCTAAAAATCGGAGACGAGTTTGTTCGTGATGAGCTTACCGGTCGTCTTATTGATATGCAGTTTGAGCGCACGAACTCGGATTTAACTCGTGGACATTTTCGTTTGCGCGGAGAGGTATTGGAAATAATGCCGATAAGTGAAGAAATTATTTATCGTATAGAATTTAGTTCTTTGGATAAAAAGAATGAAAAAGTAAATAATATTGTTCTTATTGATCCTGTTACGCGAAAAATAAAATCAAAAGAACAGAGCGCCTGGGTTTTTCCGGCAAAGCATTTTATAACAAAAGAAAGCGAACGAAAAAAATCTTTAAAAGAAATAAATACCGAACTCGAAAAACGTTTAAAATTTTTTGAACGCGAAGGAAAGCTGTTGGAGGCTGAGCGTCTGGCTCGCCGGACAAAAAACGATATGGAGATGATACGCGAATTGGGATATTGCCATGGAATAGAAAATTATTCTCGTCATCTATCCGACAGAAAGGCAGGCGAAGCGCCGGATACTCTTTTAAGTTATTTTCCCAAGACTTTTTTAACTATTATCGATGAATCGCATGTTACTATTCCGCAAATCGGCGGAATGTATGAGGGCGACGCTTCGCGGAAACGGACGCTTATTGAATATGGTTTTCGTCTACCGTCTGCAGCTGATAATCGTCCGCTAAGGTTTCCAGAATTTTTGTCGCGAACCGGACAGATGATTTTCACTTCTGCCACTCCGGGAAATTATGAAAAAGAAAATAGTTCGCAAACAGTAGAACAAATTATTCGTCCAACCGGACTTTTGGATCCAAAGATTACGATTTGTCCTATAACTGAAACGGAAAAAAATCTTTCGCAAGTTGATGACCTCCTAAAACGTATAAAAGAAAAAGTTGAAAAAGAGGAGCGTGTATTGGTGACAACTCTTACCAAAAAAATGGCAGAAGATTTATTTGAATATTTACATGAAGCAAAAATAAAAGCGAATTATATTCATAGCGATGTAAAAGCTTTGGATCGCATTAAAATTTTGACAGATTTCCGTAGAGGAAAGTTTGATTGTCTAGTCGGAGTAAATCTTCTTCGTGAAGGACTTGATTTGCCCGAGGTAACGATGGTGGCAATTTTGGATGCGGACAAAGAAGGATTTTTGCGGAGTGAAACTGCGCTTATCCAAACAATCGGCCGAGCGGCAAGAAATGTTCTGGGAGAAGTAATTCTTTACGCTGATAATATGACCGGCTCTATACGTCGGGCGTTTGATGAAACAAATCGCCGGCGTTCTTTGCAATTGGTATATAATAAGCGACACGGCATCACCCCGCAGACAATTATAAAAAATATTAAAAATATTTTGCCAGAAATAACAGAAACAGAAAAACAAGAAGATGCACCAATGAAGGGTAGAAGTAAAAAACAAATTATTTCTGAAAAAGAGCGTCAAATGAAAGAGGCGGCAAGTCGATTAGACTTTGAGACTGCGGCTATTTTACGCGACGAAATAAAAATTATAAAAAAAAACGACCTATGGGGTCGCGGGAGAAAGCGGTAGAGGGTAGGTGTTATTGAGCAAGGATCGATTTGAAATCAGAAGAAACTGGAGTGCATTGAAGCGGGTTGATATGAAAATGAGCGTTTAGTTGTTTTTGACGGTGTTTTTGGTTAGCGAATTCGAATGCGTCGATTTCATCGGGAGCTATAACAAGCTCAGAGAAGAGACACGTGGGGCAAAAAAATTGAAATTTTTTGTAGTGCTTGTTAAGAGAAACGAATGGTCGCTTTTCCTGTCTCTTTTTTATGATAATATATGCGATAGCTTGAAGCGAGTCGCTTCCGTCAAAATAGTGGCTGTCTGCGTTATTGCTCAAAGAGCAAGGCGTTTCTGTGTTGCTCATTGCGGATCTCCTGTTTTGCGCAGAAACCTTTGGGGCCTCTGCCAAATTGGAGTGCCCGCAAAGATCTGGGGTTTTAAAGCCTTTCCATCAACTTTTTGTAGCTTAATATATTTTTAAAAATTTGTCAAGCTCCTTAAAATAAGCTTTTAAAAAAAGCCCCATTTCAATGAAATAGGGCAACATACGAGAAAAAGGAAAGAACTAAAGGTCAAGGAGGTCGCTGGGATGCGACGGAACCGGAACGACGCGAAGCCGATGAGATGGGCAGTTGCAAGCGTTTTCACGCTTTTTTACGTTCATCAGCGCCTCTATTTCATTTCGGGCTTCAAACCCGCGGGTATCTTGCCAACAGCACTTGGTGCAAAAAGCGTGCCAAAGAGGCAATGATACGCGAAAAAGGCGGGCGATTTCTGGGGAAATGGTGACATGGGTGTTTTCTTTTGTGTGATTGATAGGGATGATGGAAATTGCTGTGGTTTGGGTGGTCATTGGTTTCTCCGTCGTTTGCAGGGTTTGTGAAGCGCCCTGTCAGACGACAGAGCGCTCGTTAAAGAGCTTATCATCACAGCCCCCTAAGGGGGCTGTGATGAATATAAGAATTTATCATATTTTAAAAAACTTGTCAAGTGCTATTTAAAGGAATAAAAAAAAGCCCCAACTCATTTGAGCGGGGCTGGGGGGGATAGGCTAACGCCTATTTTATGGGAAGGACGGTGGGCTTGCAGACGAACTGGTTGGCAACGCCGGGTGAGTCGTTCTGCCAGTAATGGTCGTGGAGCTTTTTGGCCTCGGTCGCCGCCTCTTCACTTGTGCTAGCGGTGATTCCGAGAACCTTGTTCGGCTCTCCTGGCCATCCACAGATACACCTTGCACCCCAGACAATCTTTCGAAAATGGTATTGCATTTCTTCTCCTTTGCGGGATTTTTATTCGGCCCTTGCGAGTTCACGAGCGCGCCATTGCGCTTCGTGGGTCTTGTTCATTTTTTCTCCCTGAGCGAAGAAGTGTTCCGCTAACGCGTCCGGTCCGTCATCCATCTGGTGGAGGCTCATCGGCGCCTTTTCGCAAAGGCGCGCAATGTTGTTCAGTCCGGAGTCACTGAGCGCTTCTTCTATCATGTCGTTGAATTCTCTGATCTTCTCCATGGTCATAGTGGACTCCTTTTCGGATTTTTGCGGCAAGTTAGGAGTGCCGCAGAAATCCGCGGCAGGAGCTTGCCGGGGTTTATTGTCGCGTGTCCCATTTTAGAACGCGCGTCAGTGGGCTTGGCGGGACTCGAACCCGCAACCTACCGGTTATGAGCCGGTAGCTCTGACCAATTGAGCTACAAGCCCGGCAGTTTCGAAACACGCAAACCGCACAGTACCCTCGATCGGATTTGAACCGGCGATCCCTGGCGTGAAAGGCCAGTGTCTTAGACCGCTAGACTACGAGGGCAGTTGTGGACGCAGAAGGATTTGAACCTCCGACTTCTTACGTGTAAGGCAAGAGCTCTTCCGCTGAGCTATGCGTTTGATAGGCGTAGAAGGATTCGAACCTTCAACATTCGGGTCCAAAGCCCGACATTCTTCCATTGAACTATACGCCTTTTTGTGAGCGCGACAGGATTCGAACCTGTGGCCAACGGATTAAAAGTCCGATGCTCTGCCAACTGAGCTACGCGCCCGATTTTACTTTAGGTTTCAACTAATTATGAATGAGCATTAATATCGCAAATATAACATATTTTTGGTTTTTTGTCAAGTGTAGAGCTATGAAATAACTAAATTTAGCCAAAATATATAGTAATAAGCTGATGGTTATTGTAAATTTCGATAAAATAAGCTAAAGTTTATCAACTATACATTATTATGCAAGATAAAATTATTATAAAAGGAGCGCGTGAGCATAATCTCAAGAATATCAGCTTGGAGCTCCCGCGGAATAAGATGATTGTTTTTACGGGATTATCAGGTTCGGGAAAATCGAGCTTGGCTTTTGATACTATTTTTGCCGAAGGGCAACGCAGATATATTGAGTCTTTGTCTGCATATGCCCGTCAGTTTTTGGGCAAAATGGACAAGCCTGATGTTGATGAAATAGAGGGACTTGCGCCGGCAATTTCTATTGATCAAAAAGCGCATAGCGCCAATCCACGTTCAACTGTGGCGACTATTACTGAGATTTATGATTATCTGCGTGTTCTTTTTGCTCGCGTGGGAGAACCGTTTTGTCCGGTTTGCAAAAAGAAAATTCAGAAAATGACCGTTCAGGAAATGGTGGATGTAGTGCTTCAAAAATTGGAAAAAGAAAAAATAAAAAGCGAAGACAAATTAATTATTTTTTCTCCGATTATTCGCGGACGAAAAGGCGAATACTATCAACTTCTTTATGATTTATATAATAAAGGTTTTAGCGAAGTGGCAGTTGACGGCAAAGCTCATAAGCTTAGTGAAAAAATAAAGTTATCACGCTATAAACAACATGATATTGATTTGGTTATCAGAAAATTAACAATTGCGTATCCGATTCAAGATAATAAAGTTTTGCAAAAAGAATTATCCGAAGCAATAGAAACTTCTTTGGAAGAATCCGATGGTTTGGTAAAAATCGCTATGCCGTCGGGTGAAAATATTCTACTTTCGTCAAAATATTCTTGTCCGAATGACAATTTTGCATTTCCGGAAATAGAACCGCGACTTTTTTCATTTAACAGTCCGTATGGCGCTTGCGAATATTGTCATGGAATTGGAACAAAATTTATTTTTTCTGACGAGGTATGTCCGAAGTGTCTTGGCAAGCGTCTGAAGACAGAAGCACTTCATGTTTTAATCGGAGAAAAGAATATTAATGATGTTGTTAATATGTCAATAAGTGAAGCGGTAGATTTTTTTAGTGGATTAAAATTATCCGCAAAACAAAAAGAAATTGCCGAAGCCGCTCTCCGCGAAATAAAAAATCGTCTTACTTTTATGCTTGATGTTGGATTAAATTATCTAACATTAAATAGAAAAGCCGGAACATTATCCGGCGGGGAAGCGCAAAGAATTCGGCTTGCTTCGCAGGTTGGTTCGCGTCTAGTTGGCGCTCTTTATGTTCTTGATGAGCCGACAATCGGACTTCATCAACGCGATAATGAACGTTTGCTCAAAACATTATCCGAGCTTCGCGATATCGGCAATACGGTGATTGTGGTTGAGCATGATGAAGATACGATTTTGATGAGTGATTATATGGTTGATATTGGTCCGAGTGCAGGAAAAAATGGTGGAGAAATAATGGCGATAGGCACGTTGCAGGAAGTTTTGAAAAATAAAAATTCCTTAACCGCAAAATATCTCCGCGGAGAGTTAAAGGTGCCTATGCCGGAGAGTCGCAGAAAAAATATTAAAGAAAAAATTGTAATTTCCGGCGCAACCGAACATAATCTAAAAAATATAAAAGTTGAAATTCCTTTGAAAAAATTTGTTTGTCTTACGGGTGTTTCCGGTTCCGGAAAGTCAACATTAATGAATGATATTTTATATCGTGCGGCTTCCAAAAAGATAAATCATTCTGAAGCGCGTCCGGGCGCATATAAAAAGATAGAAGGACTCTCTTATATTGACCGGGTGATTGTTGTTGATCAGTCGGCAATCGGAAGAACCCCACGGAGTAATCCCGCAACATATACAGGATGCTGGACATATATTCGCGAACTTTTTTCCACTACGCCGGAAGCGCGCGCCAGAGGATATAAGGTAGGACGTTTCAGTTTCAACCGACCTGGCGGAAGATGTGAACATTGTGAAGGCAACGGAACTATTGCGATTGAAATGCATTTTTTGCCGACCGTTTATGTAAAATGTGATGTTTGCAAAGGCAAGAGGTTTGATCGTGAAACATTGGAGATAAGATATAAAGGAAAAAACATTGCCGATATTTTGGATATGGAAATAGACGAGGCTGACGAATTTTTTAAAAACATTCCACACATTAGCGATAAACTAAAAGTTTTGCGCCAAGTCGGGCTTGGATATTTGGAGCTTGGACAAGGCGCGCCGACGCTTTCAGGCGGAGAAGCTCAAAGAGTGAAACTTGCCAAAGAGCTTTCAAAATATTATTCACTCCGTTTCCGCCAAGGTCTCTCTCGCTCACTCTACCTTTTGGACGAACCAACTGTTGGTCTTCATTATGACGATGTAAAAAAACTTGTTGCCGTTTTGCAGGAATTGGTTTCTGCAGGAAATACGGTTCTCATTATTGAACATAATCTTGATATAATAAAAAATGCGGACTATATCATTGACCTTGGACCCGAAGGCGGGGATAAAGGTGGAGAAATTATTGCAACCGGCACACCGGAAGAAGTGGCGCGGATGCCTAAATCATACACAGGTCAATATTTACGTAAGGTTTTAGGGATTTAAAAAAAGCCCGGGTTGGGGCTTTTGCTACGGTGTTCTATTCCATCGCCTAAGTCTATTGATGATTTCTTCCAGGCGCATCTTAAAAGCGAAGTCGTCCTCGTCGGGAATGCGAGTTTTAACTACGCAGATTCTGCTTTTATGTTTTTCAATGAAATCTTTATCATTTTGGCTGTAAGGAATGATGCTTACAAACACTTGGGATCCTACGGCTTCGTCATAAGGCATCTCAATGATATATCCTCTATTCGGCAAGACTGATACTTGGAGGGCTTGTCCCATTGTCGTCTCCTTATCCATAATATTAAGCATAAATATATTTTATGTCAAGCAAATTAGATAAAAAAGTAAATAATCTACCAGACAAACCCGGTGTGTATTTTTTTAAAGATAATCATGGGGAAATTATTTATGTTGGCAAAGCGGGCTCTCTAAAGCGTAGAGTAAAATCATATTTTGCGCGCGCAGGCGACAGAAAAACAGAAGCCCTTGTTGCAGAGGCGGATGATTTGGAAACTCGCGAAACGCCATCTGTTCTTGAAGCGCTGATTTTGGAAGCGGAATTTATAAAAAAATTAAAACCAAAATATAACGTTAAAGACAAGGATGATAAGTCATTTATTTATGTTGGTATTACAAAAGAAGATTATCCCAAACCGATTTTAATTCGCGGACATGAGTTGGATGCTAAGCGTTTTGCGCTAAGCGCGGTTTTTGGTCCGTTTACCAGCGCCAGCACACTTCGCGAAGCATTAAAAATTTTACGTGGAATTTTTCCTTGGAGTGAATGTCGTCCAAATCAGGGCAGACCATGTTTTTATTATGGTATTAAAAAATGTCCCGGAGTTTGCATTCAAAAAATTAGTAAAAAAGATTATCAAAAAAATATTTTCGGATTAAAATTATTTTTCAGCGGTAAGAAAACGCAAATTATAAAAAATCTTGAACGCGAAATGAAAGAGGCTTCAAAAAGTCATGAGTTTGAGCGCGCCGCAGATAATCGCAATAGGATTTACGCCCTAAATCATATTCACGATATTTCTTTAATTAAAAAAGATGATTATGCCGACTATAAAAATTATAATATTCAAAAATATAATGTAATGGGCAGAATTGAAGGATATGATATTTCAAATATCAGCCAGAAGCTTGCGGTTGGCTCTATGATTGTGTTTGAAGAGGGGAGCCCTAAGAAATCGGAATATAAAAAATTTCGCATCAAGCAGACTGAAGCCGGGGATGTGCCAATGCTTCATGAAATTCTTGCACGCAGATTTAAAAATAATTGGCCAAGACCTGATATCATTTTGATTGACGGAGGCGAAGCGCAGGTCAATGTTGCTGAAAAAGTTTTGAAGGCAAATAAATTAAATATTCCGGTTATCGGCATTGCTAAAGGTATTTCTAGAAAAAATGACCGCTTTGTCTTTGATTATAAAAATCAAGAGTTAAAGCGAATTATAAAAACTTTTGAAAATTTATTTAAACAGACGCGAGACGAAGCGCATCGTTTTGCGATTGGGTATCACAGAAGTTTGCGAAAAATAAAACGCATTGACAAAAAGGAATAAAACTGTTTAAATATATAGAAGGAGGTGTGATGGATAAACGTGTTCTGTTGTTTTTCTTAATGGTAGGCATGGACGATTCGGCTAATTATTTTCGCATCTTGCGGAGAAACACTTTTAGCCCGCCCGTAAAAAAGAAAACTCAGCGGATTCTGAAAAATAGAGCCGTTGCTCATCGCTTGTCGGTCATTCACAAGAAAGGGTAGGAAAAAAATGAGGAAAATAGCGGTTTTGGTTGTTTTGGGGATTTTTAGCGGATGCGCAGGCATAAGGCATGATAAAAATATTCGCAACACTTCATTGATAAGTGAAGTAAAAAAAATTCGCGAAGATATACAAAATCAAAAAATAGCCGCCGCTCGAGAGCGATCAATTTCTAGAGAATATAGGTTGCTTTTTTATAAATTAGTAAGCCACATGAAAGAAATACAAAAAGATTATAATAGTTTGCAGGCAAAATATATGATGCTAGAGCTTCGTGGCGCTCAACTGGAAAAAAATATTAGAGATTTAAAGAAACCACGTCGTACTGGAAAGAGGAGGTAGAAGATGAGAAAGCTTGCACTGTTTCTATCAATTTTTCTTTTTTCTTGCGTTAAGGGAACGCCGGCAACACCTCTAAAAGTTCATAACGAACTCAAGTCTCAACTGGAAAAAGAAGTTAATACATTGAAGAAAGATTTTCAAACCTTGAAGAATGAAACAAACGGCGATATTGCCAAGCTTCAGTTTCAAATTATTAGCGATAGAAAAAGAGCCGACAATCTAATTTTCGGAGCAATACGAGGAACTCAGCTTGGAATGAGGAAATTGTTTGGAACTTTTGCCGCAAGCATCTCCGTGGCATTTAGGCTGTTTGATACGCGCATCAAAGAATTGGAAAAGATCCATCATAAGAAAACAAAGAAAAAGTAATTTTAACGGGCTCCCCGCCCGTTTTTTTAAATCCCAAAGAAAGTTGAATTGTGGTGGATATTGGTGTATAATAAAATTACAGTGGTGAAAAGTGGGGAATATTCTGTGGATAACAACCTCTTTTTGCTCTATTCTAGTCAAAGGTTAATAAATTTTACTTATCCACACCCTAAATATAACTTTATTTTAATATTTCAACTTTTAGATTTTATTAATTTATTGATAATTGAAAGTTGATAATTGAAAATTGGAGCAAAGCGACTTATGTTTATTGGCGAATATCATCACAATATGGACGATAAAGGACGGCTGGCAATCCCAGCTAAGTTTAGGGCGGAATTGGAGCGAGGCGTTGTCTTAACTCGTGAGCTTGATAGTTGTTTATCTGTTTATTCGGCAGAGGAGTGGGATAAGCGTGCGGAAAAACTTGCTAAAATACCGACAACCCAGACCGACCCTCGTTCTTTTGTGCGTTCACAACTTTCCGGCGCAATGGATATGAAGCTTGATGGTCAGGGAAGAATTGTTTTGCCAGATTATCTTCGCAAATATGCAGGACTTACAAGAGAAGCTGTTATTGTCGGACTTTATAACCGTTTAGAAATTTGGGATAAAACCGCTTGGGAGAAATATCGTGATTCAATGGAAGAAAAGGCTAATGAGGTAGCGGAAAAGCTTGGAGATTTTGGAATATAAATATGTATCATAATCCAGTAATGATTAAGGAGGTTTTGGAAGAAATGAATCCTCAACCCGGAGAAAATTTTGTTGATTGTACTTTGGGGAATGCAGGACATACGATAGAAATTTTAAGAAGAACGAAACCCGACGGTAGAATATTGGGTTTTGAATTAGACATCAAGGCGAGCGGGGAGGCAAAGGAACGGCTTAAAGAGGGGGGCCTTTTGAGCAGAGTGGAAATTATTGAAGATAATTTTCGTAACATTAAAAAATATAAAAACAAATTGCCAAAAATAGATGGTATCTTGGCTGACTTGGGCCTTCGGAGTGGACAGATAGAGGAAAGTGGAAAAGGATTTTCTTTTAATGCAGACGAGCCTCTTGATATGCGGTTTGGTTTGCAGGGAACGAGCGCGGAGGAGATTGTAAATACTTATACAATGGATGAGCTGTCGCATATTTTTAGTGAATATGGCGAGGAAAAAAATTATCAGCATATTGCAAAAGAAATTGTAAAAGCAAGAAAAAATAAACCGATAAAAACAACAAGTGAATTGGCGGAAATTATTTTGGATTTTTATCGCCAGAAATTAAAAACAAAAAAAGAGATTCCATGGATCGGGGGGATACATCCTGCAACACGTATTTTCCAGGCGTTTCGAATTGAAGTTAATGATGAGCTCGGAGCTTTAAAAAAATTATTAGAAGACGGGTCTGAGATTTTATCTTCTGGAGGAAGAATAGGTATTATTTCCTATCATTCTTTAGAAGATAGAATCGTCAAACGATTCTATAGAACTAGCCCCCAATTGGTCATAAAGACCAAAAAACCGATCATTTCAAGCGAGGAGGAGGTAAAAAAAAATCGGCGCGCAAGGAGCGCAAAGTTTCGTGTCGCCATTAAGGAATAAAATCTCCTAAACACACCCTTTATAAAATTTTTTTATCCTCGTTTTTCCCACCCCAGTTTTTAGAGTTCGGCTATTTTGCCCAATTTTGAAAACTGGGGTGGGAAAAAATCGGTTTTTAGATTATTTTATGATAAAAAGAAAAATAAAAAAACAAAAATTTGAATTTAATAGGCAGAGAAGCGGAACAAAAAAAGGAAACGCGCCTGTTTTTCGATTTAATATCTTTGCTGTTATGCTCGCGTTTGTTTTTTTGGTTGGCAATATCGTCATTATTAACAATATTACAGAAAATGGATATAAGATGAAAAAGATGAAAGAAGATTTAATGGAATTAAAAAGTCAGAAACAAGAATTAAGTTTAAAAATTTCCGAAAGACAATCAATGGAAAATATTATGGAAAAAGTAGAAGATATGGGCTTGGTGAAGGCAGAGAAAATAGAATATATAAAAGCCTCGGCAAGCGCGGTGGTAAAAAGGTAAAAAGGGTGTATTGGCATTTTGATTTATGAAATTCCCGTTGGGGATTTTTTTATTTTAAATAATTTTATTTATATCTTGCAAAAAAGCATATTTTGAGATAAGATTAGATAATAATATGCCATATAAAAAATACAAAAAGATTCATTTTATAGGAATTGGCGGAATAGGTGTGAGCGCTATTGCAAAATGGGCGCTTTTGGAGGGCGTAGATGTGAGCGGGTCGGATATGGAAGAATCAGAAATAACACGTGAGCTTATAAAAATGCAAGCCAAAATTTTTATTGGACACAAAAAAGAAAACATCTCAAGCGATATTGATTT
>Ga0210057_1006558_pt1 | contig 14414 bp, 18 predicted proteins | sample CryGeyCG2114_010_2_FD_183968 | JGI IMG/M metagenome (GOLD analysis project Ga0210057, IMG submission 183968) | Groundwater microbial communities from aquifer - Crystal Geyser CG10_big_fil_rev_8/21/14_0.10 (SPAdes) (version 2) | ecosystem: Environmental > Aquatic > Deep subsurface > Groundwater ... | reverse complement strand
AATCCCGTTACTGTAACTCTCCCGTTAGAAATTTTTAATGCATTAAAAAAAGAACAAATAATTCCTTTAGCAGCATTAATCCATGAAAATTATCTCAGAAAAATTGAGGATATTGTAAACAAAGAATGATAAATTAAAGTTAAAATTAATTCTCCTGTTTTCTTTTTTTAAACATATGAATTGCATATCTTGTTAAAGCAAACCCCAATATCCCTCCTACTATACTCCCATAAACAGCATATTCAAAATCTTGGATTGGCTGGGAGTCCCAATAACCAAGTAATGGAAACCAAGTACCTTGTATAGGAAAAACATCCTGGGATATTTTTTCACCTATTTTTGTTCCCGCATACCCTCCCGCAAGAACAGAAGGAATTTCATAAGGCAACAACTTCAATTCATTTAAAAAATCCTTATAATTTTTATCATAGATTTTAGCCCCAACAATACCAAGTTTAGCGCCTATTAGTGTGCAGGAATTAAAAACCAATCCTAATAATATTGAAGAGTTGAGAATGGGTTCAATACCTTTAGTTAATCTGGCTTCATACAAACCATACAAACCCCCCCACACCCCCAAACCTCCAGCCGCCGCGCCAGCAGCAGCAAAAGCAGTGTATTTGGCTGTTTTTTTCCAGTTCACATCATGCAGTTTCTCAACTATTCTGTCTAAACTTTTAACCATCTTAAACTGCACTAACATGCATAATGTATTTTTTAAATCCTTCCACTTGTTAACTATATAGGGGTGACTGAAAAGGAAATATGATAATGGGAAGATTTAAATATAAATAAGATTAATCTTATTTATGGCAATAAAAATTGATACAACAAAAATGAGTTCAAGAGGACAAGTAGTTATTCCTTTGGATATGAGAGAAGGGATAAATGAAGGCGACAAGTTAATTGTAATCAGAAAAGATGATGAAATAATTATTAAGAAAAAAATTCCAGAGACGGCTCTTTGGTCAGAAAAATCTTTGGCAAAAACATGGTTAATTAAAGAAGAAGATAAAATATGGAAAGATTTGTGAAAGGAGATATTGTTGTTTTGGATTTTCCTTTTTCAAATTTGTTGGATGTTAAAAGAAGACCTGCAATGATTGTTAAAATTCCAAAAGGGGAAGACATGATTGTTTCCCAAATCACCGGAACTTCGCAAGAACCTTCTGCAGAAATTAAGATTTTTAAGAAAGATTTTAAAGGGGACAGTTTAAAAGTTGATAGCTATCTCAGATTAGACAAGATTTTTTCAATCGAAAAATCATTGATAAAATACAAGGTAGGCATATTAAAAGAGGAAAAATTTAAAGAAGTTCTGGATAAAATATGCTCTTTTTTAAAAAACTAATAACAACGCTGATTTCAGATTAAAATATTTGAAGTTTACAAACTTTTCCGCATCATATAACTATGCAGTAGTGGATAAAAAGAAAGTGGGAAAAAGCGTTTACTTTTTACTCACAATTCAAATAAGGAATATTTTGAAAAGTAAGTATGTCAAAAAAATAGGTTTCTGATAATTTTCCTCTTATATCAAACTTCATCCTTATATTATTTCCAAAAACTTTTTTCTCTACCCTTTTATTAGAGCCCAAATAAAGAGTATTCTCACCATCAACTATGGCAAAAATCTCCTTTGTTCCCGGGCAAATGATGTAAAATGCTTCCAGATCTCTGTTAAAAGGTGATTTATAAAATGACTTCTGAATTTTAGGAAGAAGTTTTGAATCTACTGAAGGACTAGGAAGAAGTTTTGAATCTACTGAAGGAGCAGAGGTAGAGATTTCATAAACAGATATAGAAATTTCATAAAGCTTTTTTTCAATAACAGAAAAATACTTTTCCAAATCAGGAAGAGAATCCCCCTCGCTTAGATTTAGTTCTCCTTCTCTGAGATAATGTTGAATGGAAGAAGGAACTTTTAATTCCCTTGCATTGGATATGGATGGTAAAGATAATGCAGATGTCAATCCGATTAATGCCGCCCCAACTACAATATTCCTCAAACTCTTTTTCATACCGATTAAAGATTTGTTTACTATTTAGATTTTTTTATTGCTACAGAACTAAAATTAAATAACTGCAGGAAGTTCAATCGTATGGAATAACAATTGGATATGGGGTGATGAATTCCCTCTAACATTAACAGAAAAATTTAATATAGAAGTGACTGAAAAGGAAAGGCGGGAAACTCTCAGGAGAAACTAAAATTTTAAATAGTTGCTATACTGGATTAAGGTATGGAAAAATATTATTTAGATATAGTAATTAAGAAAGAAAAATTAAGTGATGGAAAAGATATATTTGTGGCGCATTGCCCTTCTTTGGGGATAGCCAGCCAGGGATTAAGCACTGATGAATCTATAAAAAACATAAAAGAAGCTGCAGAGTTGTATCTTGAAGAACAGCCCGGAAAATATGAAGAATTAAATTCAGTTTCCTTGCCAAGTTTCTCTGTTTTAGAGGTAAAAAAAGATGCCAAAACTACCGGTCTTGTCAGGTAAGGAATTACTAAAGGCTCTTTCTAAAATTGGATTTGAACATATTAGAACAAGAGGGAGTCATGCAATTCTAAGCAAAATAAATGATAAATAAAATAAAATAACTATCCCGGTTCCACTACATCCATAACTTGCCAAAGGAACTCTAAAAAGCATAATGAGACAAGTTGACATTAATTTAGAGGAATTGTTAGAATTAACATAACAACTCAAGTTAAGGGTATTCAAGACAAAAAGAAAATTAATGAGAAAATAAAAAATATGTTTTGTTAACAGAAGCCTTCAACGGAACAGATGACTTGAGACACCCCCCTTCACTGCTAATAATCTTCTTTTGCATTTCTTGAAAAAATATTTAAATGAAAGAAACGAAAGTAAGGCATGAAAAAAAGAGGCTCTGATTTTATCGGAAGAAAAAAAGCGGTTTCGCCCGTTATCGCGACAGTTCTTCTTATAGGAATGGTAATCGTCATCGGACTCATCGTTTTTCTCTGGGCAAAAGGATTCACACAGGAAGCAATAACAAAATTTGACAAGAATGTTGATTTGGTTTGCAATGAAGTTCAATTTCAGGCAAGTTATTCCTCAGGCACTCTGGGTGTGACAAACATAGGCAATGTGCCAATCTATAATATTAAAGTAAAAATTGTCTCGGATGGAAGTTATCAGGAAAAAGACATGAGGGATTTATCCACAAATTGGAAAACAGCGGGACTAAATCCTGGAAGAACATTTTCGGGACAAGTAAGCACCTCGTTGTCAGGAGCAAATAGCATAACACTTATCCCCGTTTTGGTAGGAAGCTCTGATGCTGGAGAAAGAGCATTCACTTGCGATGAAGCGAGAAGTGGGTACACAATAAACTTGTAAAATGAAAAAGATAACGAAAAAAAATAAAAAAGCTGTTTCAGGAATTATTGCAACAGTAATAATGATTGGGCTTGTGATAGGTGTTACTGCAATAGTGTGGGCCGTGATAAATAATCTTATAGGAAAAGAAATTTCCTCGAGCCAGTCATGTTTTGGAAATTTTGGAAAAGTAACACTCAACAAAAAATATACATGCATTGACACTGCCCTCGGCGAAGCACATGTTTCCTTAAGTGTTGGTGATGTGCGCATTGACAGTGTCCTCATGGCTTTTTCAGGGGCATCTGCATCAAAGAGTTTTGAATTAAAAGATGGTTCAAATTTTTCATATGTGAAATCATATAGCGGTTCGTATAGTGGCACATTAAGTCTTCCTGAAAAAAATTCGGGAATTACATATATCGTTGATCTTTCAGGACTTGGAGTTTCAGATGCAAGTTCTCTTAAAATTTCTCCAATAATTGAAGGAACACAATGTGAGGTTTCAGATTCCATTTCAGAATTAGGAAGTTGCTGATTCTAATTCTCAAAAATATTTAAAAGATAAGAGTTCCTTGTTTAACAATGAAAAAGAGGGTGAAATTTCTTTGCAAAAAAAAGGGGCAGGTATGGATTGAGACAGTTCTTTACACTATGATTGCACTAATACTTATAGGAGCCGTTCTCGCATTTGTAATTCCAAAAATTAGTGAGATAAGAGACCAGACAATTATAGAGCAAAGTGTTGGTATAATGCAAAACATAGACAACATGATATTCTCTGTTGCACAAGGTGGTGCAGGAAACAAAAGAATGATGGACTTGACATTAAAGAAAGGAACTCTTAATATAAATCCTGAAGAAGGATTAATTTCATTTGAAATTGAGAGTGAATATGCATACAGCGAACCAGGAAATGAGGTTAACATAGGAAGTATTACTGCACTCACAGAAGAGATTGGAAGTACAAACAAAATTACACTTACAAGCAACTATAGCAATTACAACCTAACCTACAATGAAAACTCTCAGGAAAAGGCAATCAGCGCTGCAGCGACACCCTACAAGATGATTATTGAAAATCGCGGAGGAATTAAAACAAATATTAACATCGTCGTTAGTTAAATTTAAAAAAAACACTGGACAAAGATGGTTATGGAAATTGAAAAAAAGAAGGTGAGCATAGAAGATTATCCTATAGTGAAAATAGATTTTTCCCCTAAAATTCCTCCTTTGAAAAAAATTCTGGATAAGACAAACATAAATGTGAGATATGCATTGATTCTCCCATTTGCATTCGCGCATATATATTGGAATCCAAAAATATCAGAAGTAGTTTATGAAATAGAGGAACCTTACTTGAGCGAGCAGGAAAAAAGATACAAGGAAGAGATAATTACTGCAATGGAGAACATGATTAACCTTGGAGAAGTTATAGAAAATGACCAGGAAAAAATACTAAAATACATTGACAGGATGCTGAAAGTTCTTGCAATTGAACTTGGAATGGATATGCCCTACGAAAGCTACAGAAAGATATACTATTACCTATGCAGAGATTTCATAGGATTCAATGAGATAGACCCTTTGCTGAGAGATTTTTTCGTGGAAGACATAGAATGCAACGGACTCAACACACCAGTGTATATCGTTCACAGAATTTTCCGAAATTTAAAAACAAACATCAAATTCGATAATTCAAATAAACTTTCAAATTTTGTTGAAAAATTGGCGCAAAGAGCTGAAAAATATATATCATATGCCAGCCCCATTCTTGACGGAAGTCTTCCCGACGGTTCCAGGGTAAATGCAACATACACAAAAGACATTACCTCTCGCGGACCTACTTTCACAATAAGAAAATTCACCAAAACACCATGGACACCAACAGAACTTGTGGCATTTAACACCCTTAGTCCGGAGATGATTGCATATCTTTGGCTTTTAATAGAACACAAAATGAACATATTAATCACAGGAGGCACTAGCTCAGGAAAGACAACACTTCTTAATGCAATTGCATTTTTCATTGCTCCGGAAGCCCGTGTTGTTAGCATTGAGGATACTCTTGAATTGAACTTGCCCAGAGAAAACTGGCTTCCAAGCGTTGCCAGAACATCAACAGGAGTTGGAAATATAGGCGAGATTGATTTATACTCCTTGTTAAGAGCTTCTTTCAGGCAAAATCCAGATTATGTAATTGTAGGAGAAGTCAGAGGAAAAGAAGCATCAGTCCTTTTTCAAGGGATGGCATCCGGACACAGCTCAATGAGCACCATGCACGCGGACTCTGTAGATACTGTAATAAAAAGACTTGAAACACCACCTATAGAACTTTCTCCGACACTGATGAATGTCCTGGATTGCGTCTGCATTATGACTCACGCAATAGTAAAGAAGCAGGAAACAAGAAAACTTAAAGAAATTGTAGAAGTTATAAACATCACTCCCGATGGAATCGCCCTCACCAATACTCCTTTCCTTTGGAATCCTAGCGACGACAATTTCTATTTCAAAAAAAACAGCAAGATATTTGAGAAGATATCTAAAAGAGATGGAATAAAAGTTGAAACACTTGAAATAGAATTCAGGAAAAGGGCACAGTTGATATATACTCTTTACAGAAAAAAGTTTTTCGGATTCAAGCAATTTCAAGAAGTAGTTAATGAATACTACAAGAAGCCTGAAGAAGTCCTCAGAAAATATGGTGTAATATGAAAGGAATAATATTATAGTTCATCTTTCTTCAAAACCTTAATAAATATCTTTTTGCTGTTTTATTGATGGAAAAAGATGGTGAGAAGGGATTAACATCTGAGAATCTAACATTTCTTGTTCATGCAACAGACTCTCTGGAAGAGGCAGGAAAGAAGCTGGAAGAATATTACTTAAAAAAGGATTATGGAAATTTTGAAAATGTAAAAAAATTTATGATGAATCTTCAAGAAAAAATTTCGGAGATTGTGAAATGAATCCTGAAAGCAAAAACACATTTGGAGAAATAAAAAAAATCATAATAAAAGAAAGAAAAATAATTACAGAGATTAAGTCTCTTGAAACTGAATCTGAAAAACATGGCAACCGAGAGGAAAAAATGGTTTCTTCCCAAATAAGTTCTCTTAAAAAACTTTTGAAGAAAGAAAATGAAAATCTTCTCAAAAAATTAAAAGAAGTTTCTGTCGCAAAGCATCTTCCACAGGAGGCAATTCCCATGAAAAATTTCCTTAAGGAAGGCAAAATTCCAAAGGCTATGGAAAAAACAGAAGATAATTTTGAAAAGAAAAATGAAGGTATAAAAAAAGGAGGAAATATCTTAAACAAAATTTTAGGTGGCGGGCTTTATGATTACAAAAACATAAAACTCCAGAGTTCAGAAAAAGAGACTTTAAGAAGATTAAAAAAAGGAGACAAGAAGGAAACAGTAAAAAAAGAAAAAAAGCCAAATCCTTATGTAGGAATTTCCAGCAAGATTTTTGCAAACACCTCAACACGGCTTATTGAAAAAGGAATGTTCAAAAGCATGGGCCCTAATCTTGTAAAGGCCAACATGAATTTCCTCCCTAAAAATTATGTTTCAGTGATTCTTTTCACGACAATGATTTCGCTTGCAGTTTCATTCTTCCTTTTTGTGTTTCTTCTATTTTTCAGCTTTCAATCTGCAGTTCCATTCATAACTCTAACCAGTGATTCAATACTTACAAGGATTATCAAGACTTTCTGGATTTTAATTGCAATTCCTACAGGAGTATTTTCTTTTATGTATATCTATCCTCAATTAGAGAAAGATTCGATAGAAAAAAGAATAAACCAGGAACTGCCCTTCGCTACAATAAACATGGCTTCGATAGCAGGTTCAATGATAGACCCTACAAAGCTCTTCAACATAATCATACAGACAAAGGAGTATTCGGCCCTTGAAAAGGAATTTGGAAAAATCATTAATGGTGTTAATGTCCTTGGTTTTGACTTAATCAGTGTTTTGAGAAACAGTGCAATGACGAGCCCTAGCAAAAAACTTTCCGACCTTCTGAACGGGATTGCCACGACAATAAATACCGGAGGGGATTTGCCAAGATTTTTTGATGAGAGAGCAAAAAGCCTTCTTTTTGACTACAATCTTGAAAAAGAAAAAGGTACAAAATTCGCGGAAACATTCATGGACATATACATCAGCGTTGTTATAGCAGCTCCGATGATAATAATGCTTCTTCTGATAATAATGCAGGTTAGCGGACTTGGATTTTCCTTAACGACAACCATGATAACAATTATAATGGTCTCAGGCGTTTCACTAATAAACATAGCATTCCTTGTATTTTTGCATATAAGGCAAAATAGCGGGGGAGGGTAAATGGAAAATAAATTAAATATTTACATTATAAGACATGGAGAAAAAATAGGTGGTGAAAAAGGATTAACAAAAAAAGGAATGGCACAGGTTGGTTCATTAACAAAAAGATTAGGGAAATTAAAAATAACAAATATTTATTCAAGTGATTTGTTAAGATGCAGGGAAACCTCCGATATAATAAAGAGAACATTAAAGTTACATGTAAAATATGAAAAAGCACTTAGAGAAGTTCCAAGCATAATTAAAGAAAATCCAAAAAAACATAAAAAAGAAATAAAAATTATTAAGGATTTTTGGAATAAATTAGATAAGGCAAATGGTAACATACTGTTGGTGAGTAGTGGAATTGTAAATAGAATTTTGATTAGCTTTTCTTTAAATATTAATTCTTCAAATGCAAATTTCATGCAATATCAGACAGGATTAACAAGGATGGAAAAAGTTAAGAAGAAAAAGTATAGAATTTGGTACATTAATGATACAAGTCATTTATCAAATAAATTAAAGATAGTTCAACAGGAATAAAATGGAACTGAAAAAAATTCACTTGATTGGTCTAAGCATAACAGCGATAGTAATAATAATCTCACTTTTCCTTATGGGAACAAAATGGTTTTTCTTCCTTATGGGATTGGGAATACTCACAGGAGTGACACCCTTTGTCTGGTCTTCAGTAAGAGAAACAAAAGTTGAAAATGAAAAAGAGGAGATGTTTTTGGAATTTGCCAGGAATCTTGTCGAAAGCGGAAAAACCGGAATTCCAATAAGCAAAAGCATAATCAATGCAAAAGACAAATCCTATGGTGTTCTGAGCAGGCACATAAAAAAAATGGCAAACCAGATATCCCTTGGTATCCCTCTTGAGATTGCACTCGAGGTTTTTTCAAAAGATGTAAACAACAAAACGATTTCAAGAGCGATAACTCTTATAGGGCAAGCAGAAAAATCCGGAGGAAACATAGAGCAGATTCTCGAAGCTGTTGCAGAAGCTGTAAATACCTCCGATAAGTTGAAGAAAGAAAGAAAGGCAACTATTTCATCGCTGGTTATGCAAGGTTACATAATCTTTTTTATATTCATGGTGATTGTCCTGATATTGCAGTTTAAGATTATCCCAATGGTTGGAGGAATAGGAAGCTCCGGAAGCGTAGGAGGTGCCGGGCTCGGAATCAGCGGATTGGGAGATTTGAAACAACTTGATGTGTCTAATGCATTTTTTTACCTTCTTCTTATTCAGGGGCTTTTTTCAGGACTTACAATAGGAAAACTTTCAGAAAGAAACTTCAAAGCAGGAATAAGGCATTCATTTACCCTCATGTTTCTTGCATTTGTAGTTGCATCAGTGGCAAATTTCTTCTTCTGATAAGATCAAAAAATCCTTGCTCTGTTTTTTGGGATTTTTGGAGACAGAAAACAACGATTGCAAAGTAATTTAATTTTGTTTTCTGTATTAAAATATAAAAACCTTTTTTCACTTCCTTATGCATGTTAAAAGAAAAAAAAGGAGGGACACATGTAGGAGTGATTCTTTCATTTGTCATATTCATAACTTTCGTTGCTTTTCTTTATTCCGTGCTGATAGTGCCTAACCTGAACCAGAACAACAATGGAATTTTTATTGAAAGCATTAGGTCAAAGGTTATGGATAATACCTCCTCAGAATTATATGTAATAAGCATAAAAACAGAGCAATCAGGAGAGAATTGTATAAAAATTAGCAACTTTGTAAACATTTTTGGAGTTAACAGCAGGATAATTGTGCGAGGCAATTCTGGAGAGGACGTAACTTCTTATATAATTGGAAGTGATTTGGAAATCTCAAGGAACAATAATAACACTTTTTTCAAGATATACAATTCAGAACATTTTGAATCTGTAAGCAGCGTGGGAGAAACTCCCTGCGAAACAAAGGGTTATGAAACAGGTGTGGTAAAAAAAGAAAATTATGTTTTTGAAGATGCTGTAAAAAATCTGGTAAGTGTACATGATAAGAATTACACAGAGGTAAAACAAAACTTCAACGTTCCAGAAGGTGTTGATTTTGGAATTGGATTTACATATGGCAACAGAACCCTGATAGAAACTGAAAAGGAAAGTTTTGGAAACATTTATTCCTCAGAATTTCCCGTACAGTATATTGATGGAAATTCAAACATCAAACAAGGAACTATAAAAATAAGTGCGTGGTAAAACAAAAATGATTATAAAACATAAAAGGGGATGGATAAAAATTGTAGAGGCTTTCACGGCAATACTTCTCATAACAGGATTTCTGTTAATAGTTTTTGACAGGGAAGATTTGCAAAATCAAGGTTCTTCGCAAAAAATTTATGATGAAGAGCAAAAAATACTCCTTGAAATACAATTAAACGATTCCTTGCGGAATGAAATTCTTAGTTATAATTCAGAAAATTTTCCCGTGGAAATGGAAAGTTTTTCAAATGCTCTAAAAGAATCAATAATAACAAAAACACCTTCATATCTTAACTGCACAGGAAAAGTATGTTCAGTTCAGGAAGATTGTGGTTTTGGGGTAAACCAGAGCGAGGAAGTTTATGTCCAAAGGATTTTGATAAGCGCGAATCTTGATACTTATAATCCAAGGGAATTAAGCTTGTTCTGTTGGGTGAAGTGACTTATTTTTCTAAAATTCCTGGTTTTCTAATACCCCAAAAATCATCAAGATAAAGAACTCTTTTATCTGTTACTGAATTATTTGGTTTTCCTTCTCTCCAATCATCCTTATAAATTCCTGTTTTAAAAGAAAGTCCTCTTTCATCATTATAAGTATTTGGTCCCTTAGAATTAATTGTTAGTTTATTATTTTTCCATACCTGTAAAAGTCCATCCTTTCCGTGGGACCATTTTGAATATAATCTAAAATTAGTCCATTTTCCTTTTTCCACAAGACCCAAATCAACAATTTTTTTTCTGGAAGGTTCTACACTATTTGAACATTTTTTATCATCATAAAATGTGACTAAAAGAAATTCATTTCCTTTTACTCTAATTGAAACAGGTGGGTTCCTGTAAACATCACAATCATCTTTTTCTGCATGCCACTGAGCAATTATGTCGGAACTTCTTGAGTCTTCTTCATAATTTTCTGGGATAAAAACTCTAAAACCATACCATCCTTCATCTCCTGAATTTCCTGCCAGACCAGGCATAAATTTTAGTTCGGCACGCTTGCTCCAGTATACACTAGGATCTTCTCTTCTTAACTCAAATCTCGCCACACTATTTCTTTCTCCTGTTGGTGAATCAATAATTTTTATTGAGTGTTCGCAACAACCTGCTCCTAAAAGAGAAATATTTTCATCAAAACTCTCTGAAAATCCCCTCAGATTCTCGCCGCGAGGCACAGGCATTGTTTTTCTTTCTAAACCATTGCTACTGCAGGCAGCAGTAACCCCCACTAATGCTAAAGCTCCAAAAAATTGTCGGTAGTTCATGAAAAAAAGTGTACTCCGGCCTTTATAAAATTAACTATTATGCAGTGGTGAAAACAAATTAAATTTTTAATTATTCAAAATGTTTATGTAAAAAATTTCTATTCCAAAAGACTTATTTTACAGGCATTCCTCTTTTCCTCACTGAGAGGATGAATAAAACCACACAAAACATTGATTATTGCTTTCTTAAACTTGTTTGCTTCTTGGAGGAGAGATGTAACATCAACACATTCATTCCCTGAACAGAGATTGCTCTCACACTCATAATTATTCTGACAACTTGCCCAATTTCCTTCCGCATCTATTGTTTTCTGCTCCTTTAATTCTCCATCAACATCACAATACAATTTGTAATTTCCAATCTCTAATTCAGTTCTAAATCCATAAGGAATACAGCCTCTTTCAAGTTCACATCCACTACACATTCCATAATCACACTTAATTTCTTCTGTATAAGAAATACTACTAGCATCACACTTATTATTAAGAATCTCTCCCTCGCAATATTTTGTCTGAACTCCCGAACTTGGGCAAATAGTTGGGGATATCACACACTCATAATAATCCGGAACACATTCTTCACCATCAGAGACACCATTAACACAATTAAAAACCATAATTTCATTGTCAGGGGCCCATTGAAGATTAACAATACCTTCTTCACCAGTTCCAGAAAAAGAAAGTTTGTAAGAATCGCCTCTTATTTCTATTTTTCCTTTTCCTTCTGAGATAAACTTTGCCGAATAAAATGTAATAATGGTACTTATTGAAGTAGAAGTATTCACTACATCCTTAAAGTGAACCTTGTCCTTGGTATAATCCGAACCTGTGCTGTTATAAATCTCATATGACTGGACAATTGCTCCTGGGAGGATTACATAATCTCCTTCCCCAATATCACTCCCTTCTCTTGATATCAATTGATTCCCAGAATTTTCAGCTTTCACTTTGAGTCCAGGAATCATCTTTTTCAGATTATCATCCAAAGTGGAACAGCCATCCACTTCATTTGGTTGGGAAGGTTCAGATTCATTTTTAGGCTCTTCCACTAAAATGCATGCTCCATCTTCGCACCCATTAGGACATTTAAAATTTTCATCCCCTTTGTAGTCCCAATTTATGCAAACATACTCTCCCAAATACTCTCCTCCCCTACACTCATCATATTTTTTTCCATCATCCCCAAACGAAGAATCACCTATCATTTCAACATAACCTTTTGTGTAATAATCTCTTCCTCCGTCAGAATCAATGCATAAAAATTTTTTATCGTCTGGAACATACATATTGTATAATTCTTTTACTTGGATATCTGTAAGTGCCTTATTCCAAATCCCTACTTCATCAATAACCCCTTGAAAATATTCTGAATTTGTATCGCTTAATTTGCTGATAGTAAGAGAATCGTTTCCGGTTGAAATCTGTTTAAAAAAAGAAGGGTTCTCCTTTTCAATAACTCCATTAATATAAATTTGTGCGACAGAATTATTTATATCAAAAACCCCTACAACATGATACCAAACATCATCTTCCAAAGAAGAATCTGTTGTCACCAAACTAATTCCATTCACTTGCAATTGTACCTGCCCTGTATCCTTCTTTGGCCTTAAACCATAATGCCTGTTATCATAAGGCCCTTTGTAAATAAATTCCTGCCACTCATTTCTATCCATATTTCCTTTTGCCCATAAAGAGATAGTGAAACTATGAGTCATATCAAAATCATTACTATTTCCAAAATTAACAAAATCGTCAACACCATCAAAACTCAAAGATTTTTCCTTAAAACCTTCAGTCCAAGAAGAGCCATAAATAAAACCTTCGTGTCCATTCCCCGTTCCATCAGCAGTAATATTCCCAACTCCTTCATCCAAAGACCAATAGGCAACAGGTTCCAAAAATGTTTCAGATGATGGTTCTGCAAAGACAAGTGAAATTGAAAAAATAAAAATCATAAAAAAAGGCAATGAGAAAATTACAACTTTTTTCATGAGAACTATTACAGAAAAGACTTTAAATAATTTCCTAAAACTTAAATTTAATAAACTCCTTCTTCTTATTTTTTATATGGCTGGGAAAAAAATATACAATCATGCTCTTGATGCTGACATGGAAACTCTGAAGCAATTTGAGAACTGCTATTCAGAAAAATTTGTTGTCTCTGCGGCATTGATGCCTGATGCGCATCTTGGATACGCTGCACCTATTGGAGCTGTCCTGAAAACCAAAGGATTCGTGGTTCCGGCATGGGTGGGTTTTGACATCGGGTGCGGTTTAATTGCACTAAAAATCAAGGGAAATAATTTAATCAAGGAAGTTGAGAAAAACAAGGAAGAAATTTATAAGAAGGTTATGAAAACAATTCCAATGGGTGTCGGAGAGTACAACAAAGAAATGAATATCACTGAAAAAACAAAAAAAGAGTTTAGGAGAATTTTGGAGAAGTTTGAAGACAGAGTTCACAACAAAGAAGTATTAAACTATCTTAAGACAAGGGCGATAAAGCATCTCGGAACCCTCGGCGGAGGAAACCATTTTATTGAGCTTGGAAGCGATGAAAAAAAGAAAAAGGAGTTGTGGCTAATAATCCATTCAGGAAGCAGAGGGATAGGGCATGGTGTTGCGAAAAGATACATGATAAGAGCATCAAATAGCAAGGAAAAAAATGAATATGAAAAAACTTTCCCTCTTGCCGTGGATTCTGAAATTGGAAAAGAATATTTGAATGTTATGGAATTCGGACTTGATTATGCTCTTTTGAACAGGATGGAAATGGCTTACAAGGTTGTTGAGGCTTTGGAAAAAGTCCTGGGAAAAAATTTGAAATATGAACTGTGGATTAACAAGAACCATAATCATGCAGTCTATGAAAAAGGTTATTTCATTCACAGGAAAGGTGCAACTCCTGCTAAGAAAGGGGAAAAAGGAGTTATTCCAGGAAACATGAGAGATGGGAGTTTTCTCGTAGAAGGGAAAGGAAATTCTAAATTCCTCAACAGTTCCTCCCATGGTGCAGGAAGAAGCATGAGCAGAAAAGATGCTAGAAAAAAATTTACTATGCCTCAATTCAAGAATTCAATGAAAGGTATAAAAGGAAATATATCCAAAAATATCCTTGATGAAATCCCCATGGCTTACAAAGACATTTTCAAAGTTATGGAAGCACAAAAAAGTTCTGTAAAAGTGATAAAACACATAAAACCCATAATAAATTGGAAAGGGTGAATAACCTTTATAAATTTCTAACAACAAACA
>Ga0210057_1006557_pt1 | contig 14415 bp, 11 predicted proteins | sample CryGeyCG2114_010_2_FD_183968 | JGI IMG/M metagenome (GOLD analysis project Ga0210057, IMG submission 183968) | Groundwater microbial communities from aquifer - Crystal Geyser CG10_big_fil_rev_8/21/14_0.10 (SPAdes) (version 2) | ecosystem: Environmental > Aquatic > Deep subsurface > Groundwater ... | reverse complement strand
AAAACAGGGATTTTTAACTGAAGAAAATTGGCAAACGAATCAAGCAGGAGCCGGCTTGGATAACAGTTGGCTTTTTGTTTTGGCCACGACTGGTGTTTTGGGATTTGTTTCTTATCTTTGGCTAGGCTGGAAAGCTTTAGGGAGATTCAAAAATATATTGGTGGTTTCCAGTCTGGTAGTCGTTTTTATTCATTCCTTCTTTTTAAATAGTTTGTTTTACCCTTGGGTGATGGCTTGGCTTTGGCTATTGTCTACGGAGAATAGTTAAGAGTTAAAGTTTTAATAGTTTGATTGCCAGCCTTATCAGTGGCGACAATATTAATCAGATTTTCTCCTGTTGAGAGTGAAAACTTGTATTTAAAATTGCCATTGCTATCAATAACAACCAGATGTTCATTGATTAAAAGATTAACCTCAGTTTCAGTTTTCCCCACAATTTCCACTCTATTATCATCACTCGTAATGGTTGATTTATCAGCTGGTTGACTAATCTCTAGCTCTGGGGCCTGATTATCATACCAAACAGATAATTTTTCCGACTCTTGGCTTTTATTGCCGGCTGTATCAACCGCTACAGCTGTTATTTCATTTGTGCCTAAAGTGAGAACTAAATTATCCATCGAGAAATTGCCATCATTATCCGCAACTACCTCACTCATCGGTTGCCCCGTCAGATAAATCTTAACTGTTGAACCACTTTCAGCAAAGCCATGAAGGTTGATTTTAGCACTGTTGGTGGCCTCAGGAACGTCTTTAAAAATAGGTGGAGCTGGTGGAATTTTATCTTTTAACTCAACTGGTGTAGAAGAAGAACGAATGTCACCAATAAAAACCGCCATTTTAATAACGGCCGGAATACCATAAATAAAAACAAGAGCTGCTAAAGCAATTGTTAAAAGACTGAAAAAAATAGCCTGGCGAAAACTTCTTTTAGATTCTTTTTTAGATAATAAAGAAAACTTACTTTTCATCAGAGCCGATGGTCGGAGTCGAACCGACGACCCATGCTTTACGAAAGCATTGCTCTACCAACTGAGCTACATCGGCAAAACAATTTATTTTAGCAAGAAAAAACAAAATTTACCAGTTTTTAGGCATAAAATTGGCGCCAAGAAAATGATTGTTATTTTCTTGACGCCACAAGGTAATTAAAAAAATTAGTTGGTTTATAACCTTTCTCGCCAGTACTTTAAGCATGCATTAATCATATCTTCTAAAGTATAGCGAGGCTCCCAGCCTGTTTTTTCTCTAAACTTTCTAGCATCAGCGAGTAGAACCATGACATCAGCCGGCCTTAATTTATTAGGATCTATTTCATCATTAAATTTAACTTTTGAAAATTTTCTCACTGTTTCTAAAACTTCTTTAATGGTATGTTTTACTCCAGAGCCAATGTTGTAAACTTCTCCCGGTTCACATAATTCAACTGCAAGTCTATAAGCACGAACCATGTCTCTAACATCAGTGAAATCTCTTTGTGAATCCAGATTGCCATGCTTAATGATTGGTTCTTGTAAACCTTTTTCAATCCGAACCGCTTGTTTGCAAAAATCAGAAGTTGAATAAAGTTCGCCACGTCCATAACCTTCATGGTTGAAAGCTCTAGTTCTGATGATTTTCATCCCATAAGATTTATAGTATACGTAGGCGAGCATATCCATAGCCGCTTTAGAAACACCATAGGGTGATAAAGGTCTTAAAGGATTAGTTTCTTTAATAGGGGCTTCGTCAGAATGGACCTCACCATATTCTTCACTTGAACAAGCAATTTGGATAGTTGGATTAATACGAGCACTTTTAACCGCTTCAAAAAGATTTACACTACCCTGTAAATTTACATCAAACACTAAATTAGGACGTTCCCAGCTCGTTGGAACAAAAGCGAGAGCTGCAAGATGAAAGATGAAATCTGGTCTAAATTGGTCAATTATTTCCCTTACTCTTTTAAAGTTAATAACGTCCATGTCAACTAACGTTCCATTGACGTCTGTTGGAAAGACATCATAATCATTATCAGCTAATTCGTCTATAAGATGATTACCAACAAAACCAGAAGCACCAGTAATTAATGCCTTCTTTTCCATTTGAATTTCTCCTTACTAAATTTTAAAGAACTGAGGAAAAACGAGAATTGCGATAAATTCTTTTTTTCCCCCCCCAACTAACTGTTGATGGGTGAGATTATAAAAGTTGAAGAAGTAAAAGTCAAATTATAAGACAATAATGGAACACAAAAACAGAGCGGGATAGGGGAGTCGAACCCCTCTTTCCACCTTGGGAAGGTGATGTTGAGCCGCTCAACTAATCCCGCAGCTCATTATTTTATCCCTAAGGTAATCTACCTAGGTAATTTTAAAACATTTCCTGAATAAATTAAATCGGGATTCTTGATGTTATTTTCATGGGCAATTTTTACCCATTGATAACCATCTCCATAGGCTCGAACGGCAACTTTCCACAAATTGTCACCTTTAGCGACTATATAGTTATCACCAGTAATAGCTGAGCCAAAATCTTGGGCAACTTTAACTTTTGGCTGTTTAACAGCCACTTTGGGAATATTTAACTCCTGATCGACAAAAAGTATATTGCTGTTTTTGATTTTATTCTCTTTGGCGATATCAACCCAGTTGTAGCCGGAACCATAAAATTTTTCGGCAATTTTCCAAAGATGATCACCCTTTTGAACTTTATATATTACCGGTAGCCCTTCAGGGACTAATTTGCCTTCCTCTTCAATAAGTTTCACTTCACCAGGAGTTGGAGACGGAGTGACTGTTTTTTCTTTGCCGACGCCTTTAAAATAATTAAAAATTAAAACACCGACCACCATCACGACCAAAGCTCCCAAAACCATACTGATTGTTGATTCGTTTAATTTAATTTTTTTCAGGAAATTTTTTAATTTTCCATTATTCATTTGAGAAGTTTTTATCCTCCTTTCTAGGCAGTTTTTGGCAGGGGTTGTAAGCGGGATCGACGGGACTCGAACCCGCAACCTTCTGCGTGACAGGCAGACGCTCTAACCGATTGAGCTACGACCCCAGGCCGAATTTGAAATTAGAATAGCAGATTATTGAGGGTAAGTCAACGCTTATGATATCATGGGTTTATGAAGATGAGCCGGGAGATGAATAATAAACAGTTGGCGGAACTTTTTAAGGCCGTCTCAGCCGCTTTAGAAGTAAAAGGTGAAGATAAATTTAAAATCAAAGCCTATGATGAAGTTGCCTCGGCCATCGAACACTCCAGTTCTGAAGTTAAAGACCTTTGGGATGACGGACAACTTCAGGAAATCCCTGGGGTGGGGGCAAGTATTGCTGGTCATCTTGATGAACTTTTTCGAAAAGGCAAGGTAGCCCATTTTGAATCTATTTTTAGAGGTTTGCCTCCGGCCATGTTTGAACTTCTGAACGTCCCCGGGATTGGTCCAAAAACAGCCTTTAAGCTTTGCCAAGAATTAAGAATTAAAGATCCTAAGACGGCTCTTTTAAAACTGGAAAAAGCTGCCAAACAAGGCAAAATTAGGTTAGAAGACCGCATGCTTTTGCCCTTTGCTTGGGAACTGGCGGAAAAAATAATCACTTACCTTCAAAAAAAACATCCCAAGGATAGAATTGACCCTTTAGGCAGCTTAAGAAGAAAAACAGCCACTGTGGGTGATATTGACTTGGCCGTCGCTACCAAAAATGCCAAAGAAGTCATTGAGGACTTTCTTCATTGTCCAGGGATTAAAGAAGTGGTTGTTTCTGGGAAAAATACGGCTCGAGTTATTCATCAAAATGGCCGGCAGATTGACCTTAAAACCATGGAGCCTGGGGCTTATGGGGCCCTACTTCAACACTTTACCGGTTCCAAACAACATAATATCCACTTAAGGGAAATTGCCCAGAAGAAAGGCTTAAGTCTTTCTGAATATGGCATTAAAAAAGGAAAGAAAATAAGCAAATATGCCACAGAAGAGGCTTTTTATCGAGCTTTAGGCATGGAGTGGATTCCCCCTGAATTAAGGGAGGATAGCGGCGAAATTGAAGCTGCCCAAAACACCAAATTACCCCAATTGGTTGAGCTTGGAGCTATTAAAGGTGACCTTCATCTCCATTCTAACTTTCCGATTGAAACAAGTCATGATGAAGGTAGTAGCTCAATTGAAACTCTGATGGAAAAAGGTAAAAAGCTAGGTTATGAATATCTTGGCTTTTCTGAACATAATCCCAGCTTTTCAAAACACAGCCAGAAACAAATTATTGACATATTAAAGAGGAAAAAAGAAACAATTGATAAAATAAATTACTCTAGAGGAAAAAAATTACTCATTCATGCCTTCAATGGTTTGGAAATAGACATCAAGCCTGATGGCCGTTTGGCCATCCCAGAAGAAGGTTTTAAATTTCTTGATTTTGCGATTGCTTCAGTTCATTCCAGCTTTAAAATGAATCGCCAGGCCATGACCAAACGAGTTTTAAAAGCCCTTCAACATCCTAAGATTAAAATTTTTGGCCATCCAACCGGCAGAAAACTTGGCGAAAGAGAAGGCTATGAGCTTGATTGGGAACAAGTTTTTTCTTTCTGCCAAAAAAGAAATATTTGGCTGGAAATTAATGCCTGGCCAAATCGTTTAGACTTGACTGATGTTCTCGTTCATGAGGCAGTGAAAAATGGTGTGAAAATGATAATCTGTACCGATTCACATCAGGTTGACCACATGGACTTGATGGAATATGGGGTAGCGGTGGCCAGACGTGGCTGGGCTACCAAAAATGACATAATGAATACCATGAGTTATAATCAATTTATAAAAGCTTTGAAAGGGGGTGAATAAAAATGTCAAGTTTATTTTGGTTGATCATTATTATTGGGGTTGTTCTTTTATATTTTTGGTCTTTATATAACCAATTTGTCACCATTAAAACTCGAATTAAGGCTTCTATCCAGGAGATTGGCAACCAGTTAAAAAGACAAACCGATTTAATTCCTAATTTAATCTCATCAGTGAAAGGCTATATGAAGCACGAAAAGGCTATTTTCACTGAACTGACAGAAGCCAGAAAGGCAGTTTCAAAGGGGGTTGATTCTGGTAATACCCAAAAAATGGTTGAAGCCGGAACACGTTTACAAAATGCTTTGGCCCCAATCATTGCCGTCTTTGAATCAACACCGCAACTCCAGGCAGCCGGACCAACGACACAATTGATGGAAGAATTGAGAGATACGGCTGATAAAGTCATGTATGCTCGCCGAACGTTGATTGATTTGTCGGCTGATTACAACATTAAGATTATCAGATTCCCTTCCAATATTGTGGCCAAAGTTTTTGGTTTTAAAGAAGAGGCTGGATTGAAAATGCCCATGGAAGGGGAAAGTTTAGAAGTTAAAGCAAGTGAGACGAAAACTCCCAGGGTGGAACTTTAAACCATGATTAACGTTTACGAACAAGTGGATAGAAATAAAATCCGCAGTGTCATTGTGATGGTATTTTTTGTTGTTTTTGTGACCTTCGTCGCTTGGATTTTAGCTAAAGCTTTAGGTTTTGGCTTGCAGGCGGTTGGTTGGGCTTTAATTTTGGCCGGTTTTTTGAGCTTTGCCAGCTACTGGTGGTCTGACAAAATTATTTTGACCATTTCTGGAGCTCGTCTGGCTGATAAAAAGAAAGACTTCCAATTTTTCACCGTAACGGAAAATTTGGCGATGTCCGCCGATATCCCAAAACCAAGGCTGTATGTTATTGACGATTTATCACCCAACGCTTTTGCTACCGGCAGAGACATTAAGCATGCTGTTGTTTGTGCCACAACGGGTTTGCTTACTCAATTAGACCGGACAGAACTGGAAGGTGTCATTGCTCATGAAATTTCTCACATTAGAAATTACGATACTCGTTTGATGAGCATTGTTTCTATTCTGGCCGGGATGGTGGTTTTGTTGGCCGACTGGTTTTTGAGAGGGATGATTTTTAGAGGCCGGAGTCGTGATGAAAACAGCGGTAGTTTAGGCACCATTTTCTTTTTGTTGGGACTTGTTCTCTCCTTGCTTTCGCCATTAATTGCTCAGCTGATTCAACTGGCCATTTCTCGAAGAAGAGAATTTTTAGCCGATGCTTCAGCGGTCATGTTGACCAGACAGCCGGATGGTTTAATTCGTGCTTTGGAAAAGATTTCTGCCGATCGCCGGCCGCTTGTTTTAGCCAATAAAGCGACAGCTCATTTGTTTATTGTGAATCCTTTTAAAGGCGAGCAGGCTAAATCTTGGTTAAATAATTTGTTTAATACTCACCCGCCGCTGGAAGAAAGAATTAAAATTTTAAAGGAGATGTTATGAAGAAAATTTACAATTTGTCAGAGGAAGAGGTTAAACATGTCGCCAAATTGGCGAAGTTGACTTTAACCGAAGAAGAAATAAAGAAATTCCAAAGCCAACTTTCCGAAGTTTTGGCTTATGTGGATGTTTTGAAAAAACTGGAGACAAAAGAGATTGAACCGACTAGCCAGGTGACAGGCTTAGAAAATATTTTTCGTGAAGATCAGACTGGGCAATCACTTTCCGCCAAAGAAGTGTTGGCTAATGCTAAAAAGAAAAATAATGGTCTTTTTGTCATCAAAGCGATTTTTAAGAAATAAAAAAATGAAACTCAATGAACTAGCCATTAAAGAAGCTCAAGAAGGTCTCAAAAATAAAAAATTTTCCAGTACCGAGTTGGTAAAATCTTGTTTGGCCCAAATAAAAAGTCAAAACAGGGGAGTCAATGCCTTGATTACTACTTGTGAAGAAGAAGCCTTGGCCCAAGCCAAAAAAGCTGATGATTTAATCATCCATTCTCCATTATCCATTCTCCATTATCCATTGATTGGTATACCTTTGGTTATCAAGGATAATTTTTGTACTAAAGGGATTAAGACAACCGCCGGTTCAAAGGTTTTGGCTGATTTTATTCCCGTTTATGACGCGACGGTAGTGGCTAAGTTAAAAAAAGCAGGCGCCATTATTATAGGAAAAGCCAATATGGATGCTTGGGCTCATGGTTCGTCCGGAGAGAATTCTGATTTTGGGTCAACCAAAAATCCTTATGATAAAGAGAGCGTTTCCGGCGGCTCCAGCAGCGGTTCAGCTGTTTCGGTCGCAACTAATATGGCTTTAGCGGCCACTGGTAGCGACACCGGCGGTTCAATTCGCTTGCCGGCCTCATTTTGTCATGTAGTTGGCTTAAAACCAACCTATGGTCGGGTTTCGCGTTACGGAATTATTGCTATGGCTTCCTCACTGGACGCGATTGGCCATTTTACAAAAACAGTTGAGGATTCGGCTTTAATTTTAAAGATTACCGCTGGCCATGATGATTTTGATGCCACTACTCCCAAGATGCCTGTTCCCGACTATGAAAAAAATTTGGGGGCAAGCATCAAAGGCCTCAAGTTAGGTTTTCCTAAAGAATATTTTAATACTGGTTTAAATGAAGAAATCAGAAAAAAAATAAACGAATCATTAGAACAATTTAAAAAGTTGGGAGTTGAAGTTAAAGAAGTTTCCCTGCCTCATACAGAATATGCCTTAGCTGCTTATTATATTATTCAGCCATCAGAAGTTTCTTCTAATTTGGCCCGTTATGATGGTCTTCGTTTTGGTTTGGGGAGAGAAAATTTTGGGGATGAAGCTAAAAGAAGAATTATGTTGGGAACTTATACTTTATCTTCAGGTTATTATGAGGCTTATTACCTTAAAGCGATGCAAACAAGAACTCTGATTAAAAAAGATTTTGATGAAGTTTTTAAGGAGGTTGATGTTCTTCTAACTCCAGTCTCGCCCACTCTTCCTTTTAAAATAGGGGAGAAGGCAACCGATCCGCTCCAGATGTATCTTTCCGATATTTTTACGGTGACGGCTAATTTAGCTGGTCTTCCCGGCCTTGCCATTCCCAACGGTAAGGTTAATAATTTACCTGTCGGTTTTCAAATCTTGGGACCGCAATTTTCCGAAGAAAAACTTTTTCAAGTAGCTTATTCTTATGAACAAGCAAAACAATGAGAAATAATTTTATTGAAGTTTTAAGAACCAAAAATTTTCTCAAAATTTGGGGATCACAGATCCTTTCTCAACTAACGGTTAATTTATTGAATTTTGTTTTAATTTTAAAAATTTTTGAAAATACCCATTCGACGGTGGCGATATCCATCTTTTGGTTTTTCTGGTCTTTGCCGGCCATTTTCTTAGGCCCTTTTTCCGGTGTTTTAATTGATTTTTTGGGGACCAGAAGAATTTTGATTTTTACTAATCTTTTTCAGGCCTTGGTCGTTCTTTTTTATCTGCCGGTCGGTAATTCAATCTGGCCGATTTACAGTATCCTGCTTATTTATTCTTTTTCTAACCAATTTTATTTTCCGGCGGAAGCCACGACCTTGCCAAGGGCTGTAGCCAAAAGATTGTTGCCGGCTGCTAACAGTCTTTTTCTTTTTACGACTTACGCGGCCTTAATTTTGGGCTATGGATTGGCCGGACCACTCATCAAGCTAATTGGCCAGAAATTTCCCTTTATTTTAGGGAGCCTGATGTTAATTGCTGGGGCCATGATTGTTCGTCTTTTGCCAGCTAAAACTTTTTCTAATGCTTCTCGACAAAACTTAAGCAGTGTTGCCAGTTTTTTTAGAAAAATTAAAGAAGGATATCAATTTATTAGAACAAACACCCACGTCCTTTTACCCTTATTACTCCTTGTTTTTTCACAGATTATCCTCAGTGTGATTTTAGTGATGGCGCCAGCGTTGATAGTGAAGATTTTGAAAATTGACTTGCTTAATATCGGTAGTCGTTGGATTTTACCGATTGGCCTTGGTGGTATTTTGGGAATGGTGACAACCGTTAAACTTCTGGCTAAAATAAGGAAAATCCGTCTCATTAACATCGGCCTTTTTGCTCTAAGTTTTTCTTTATTTCTTTTAATTTTAGTCGTTCCTCATTTAAATTATGTTTGGAAAACTCTAGCGGTTATTTTACTGGGCATTTCGGCTGGCTATGCCTTTAGTCTTTTTTTAGTGCCAACTCAAACATTGCTTCAGGAAAAAACGCCTCACAATTTAAGAGGCAGAGTTTTTGGTGTTTTAGGTTTTATGATTACCATCTCTGCGGTGGTGCCGGTTTTATTTTCGGCATTAATTGCCGAATTTTTTGGAGAAATTTGGATGCTTTTAATTCTGGCTACCTTGATTTTTATTCTAGGGATTGTTTCCCTGAAAGGAGAAAATATTGCCTTTCGTTTTAATCGGTCTTGAAATTCATATTGAGTTAAAAACTAAAAGCAAAATGTTTTGCCGTTGCACGGCCGATTATTTTGGCAAACCGCCAAATACCTATGTTTGTCCTGTTTGTTTAGGTTTGCCAGGCGCCTTGCCATATGTCAATCAGAAAGCAGTTGAAAAAACAATTATGGTCGGTTTGGCTTTAGGTTGCCAAATAGCCCATTTAAGTAAATTTGATCGTAAAAATTATTTCTATCCTGACTTGCCCAAAGGTTATCAAATTAGTCAATATGATTTGCCCTTTTGCCAAAATGGCAAGCTGAATGAGATAAGAATTAAAAGAGTTCACCTTGAAGAAGATACTGGCAAACTTTTTCATGAAAAGCTTCATGGTAAAGATGTAACATTGATTGATTTTAATCGGTCGGGTGTTCCCCTGATTGAAGTTGTCACCGAACCGGATATCCATTCTTCCGCCCAAGCCAAAGAATTTTTGAAAAATCTCCAACAAATTATTCGTTCATTGGCTATTTCCGACGCTGATATGGAAAAGGGCCAGATGAGATGTGAACCAACCGTTAATTTGGAAATTAAAAAAGACAATCAGGTTTTTTACACACCTTTAGTAGAATTAAAAAATATTAATTCTTTCCGTTTTGTGGAAAAAGCGATCAATTATGAAATTCAAAGACAAACAGAGGAATTTAATAAAACCGGAGTCATTAAAAAATCAGGCAACAAAACTACTCGTGGTTGGGATGAAAAAAAACAAGTGACAATTTTGCAAAGAGAAAAAGAAGAAGCGGCTGATTATCGTTATTTCCCCGAACCGGATATCCCACCAATCCGTTTGAGCGAACAACAGATTAAAGAAATCAAAGCTAAAATCCCGTCATTGCCTGAAGAAAAAATAGCAAGTCTAAAGAAAACGGGGCTTTCAGATTATCAGTCAGAATTATTATCAAAATCAGAAGAAAACATGCAAATCTTTGTTAACGCTTTAAAAATTGACTCTCAACTATCTTCTTCAAAAATCGCTGATCTAATCATCAACAAAAAAGCTGATTCCCCACAAAAAATTGTTGCCATTCTTTCCGCTAAGAAACCAAGCATGGATAAAAACGAGTTAATCTCTATTACCAAAACTGTTCTTGAGAATAATCTTTCAGTGGTCGAAGAATTTAAAAAAGGCAAAGAAACAGTGGTTGAATTTTTGGTGGGCCAGGTGATGAGCCAAACCAAAGGTCAAGCAGATCCAAATCAAATTCGTGAAATTCTTCGTGAAAAATTGAAAGCTGCTTGAAAAAAGACAAGAATTCAGCTATATTAAGATTTGATGGCTGAATCTCAAGAGGCACATCTCCAAAATAAAGAAAATTCCTTTGAGGTTAAGTTCAAGGAAAGAGGAAAGAAAACTCCAAAGATTTATTATCGGGATCAATATTATCGAAATCAAATTAAGGCGACAAAAGATGCTGGATTACCATTAAATCCAGAATTAAGAAAAAATTTTAAGAAAATAGCGGTAGAATTTGGCGATATTACCGGCGAGAAGGAAGAAACTTCTGATATCGATCCATTAACCAAAATTCTTAATCGAAGAGGCTTTGGAAAAGCTTTGGAAGCGTGGATAGATGAAAGTAAACGTTTTAATTATCCACTAACTCTTGCTTCTTTTGATATAGACAATTTCAAAATTTTAAACGACGAGCTTGGTCATCCTGTAGGTGATGAAATTTTGGTATCAATAGCTCAATTAATTCAAAATGATAAAAGAAAAATAGATGTTTGGGGGAGAATTGGCGGTGATGAATTTAACTTATTATTGCCATCAACCAATTTTAGAAGTGCCAAGACAATAATGGCAAGGACAGGAGAAAAAATTAAAGAAATGATTAAAAATAATTTTGATGTTTTTAATTTAGGGGTAAGTTATGGTATTTATCAATGGGATGGCAAAGAAGACATAAAAGATTTTTTAAGAAAGACTGATAATAAACTTTACGAGGCAAAAGAACAAAATCATGGCTAAGTTTACTCATCTCCATGTTCATTCCGAATACTCCCTGCTTGATGGTTTGGCGAAAATTGACAAGCTTTTTGCCAAGGCCTTGGAAATGGGTATGGATTCTTTGGCCTTAACTGATCATGGAGCCATGTATGGAGCGGTTAAATTTTTCTTAACCGCCAAAGAATTTGAAATGAAACCCATCATTGGCATGGAAGCTTACGTCGCGGCTCGTTCACGCTTTGATAAACAAGCCAATATTGATTCCGACCGTTATCATTTAATTCTTCTGGCTAAAAATGAAACAGGTTATCTTAATTTAATGAAATTAACCACCTTGTCTAACCTTGAGGGTTTTTATTACAAGCCGAGAATTGATATGGAAATTCTCAGAAAATATTCTGAAGGCCTCATTGTTTCGACGGCTTGCCTTGAAGGGGAAATTCCCCAGCTTTTATTGCAAAATCAAGAAAAAAAGGCCGAAGAAAAGGCCAGAGAATTTTTAGAAATTTTTGGTAAAGACTTTTATTTAGAACTTCAATACCACCCTAAAATTGAAGAATATAAAAAGACAAACCAAGGATTAATCAAATTATCCCAGAAGATAGGTATTCCCTTGATTGCCACCAACGATGTTCATTATGTTGAGCCGGATGATGCTGAAGCTCAAGATGCTTTACTGGCCGTCCAGACTCAAAAAATGATCAAGGACGAAAAACGTCTTTCAATGCTTAAATCACCTGACTTTTATCTGAAGTCTCAGGAAGAAATGGCTGAGGCTTTTCGTGATTATCCGGAAGCTTTGAAAAATACCAGAAAAATTACCAATGATTGTAATTTAGAAATCCCTATTGGCAAGTGGATTTTACCCAACTACCCTTTGCCTGAAGACAAAACTGCCGAGGAACATTTAAAAGATTTGACCTATAAAAGATTGAAAGATCGTTACGAAAAGCCGGATAAAGAAGTGTTAGAGAGAATTAATTATGAATTGGGGGTTATTTGTAAAAAAGGTTTTGCGACCTATTTTTTGATTGTCCAAGATTTCGTTAACTGGGCTAAGCAACAAAAAATCAGGGTCGGCCCTGGCCGAGGCTCCGCCGCGGGTTCTTTGGTCTCTTATATTTTAAGGATTACCTCCATCAATCCCTTAAAACATAACATTCCCTTTGAAAGGTTTCTTAATCCTGAACGGATAAGTCCGCCAGATATCGACTTAGATTTTGCTGATGATCGTCGGGATGAAGTCATTGAATATATTACGCAAAAATATGGTAAGGATAAAGTGGCCCAAATTATTACCTTTAACAACATGAAGGCTAAAGAGGCGGTTCGGGATATTGGCCGGGTTTTGGGCATGCCCTATTCAGAACCGGATAAAATTTCCAAATTAATTCCACCTAATTTATCGATTGCCGATTCTTTAAAATCGATTCCCGAGCTGGCTGTTTATTACCGACAGCCAGAATTTAAAAAACTTTTAGATTTAGCCCAAAAGGTAGAGGGAGTAGCTCGCCATGCCTCAACCCATGCCGCTGGGGTGGTTATTGCCGATAAAGAATTAACAGAATACACCCCTCTTCAAAAGGAAACCAAAGGCGAACGAATCATCACCCAATATGACATGTATTCTTTAGACCTTAATGTTTCTGAAAAAGCCATCGGTCTTCTTAAAATGGATCTTTTAGGTTTGCGCAATTTGACTATTTTAGAAAAAGCTCTGGAGTATGTCCGTCATATTAAAGGTGAATATATTGATCTTTCGGAAATCCCGCTTGATGATGAACCGTCTTTAAAAGTCATTGCTTCCGGTGAAACCACCGGTATTTTTCAGTTGGAAAGCGCCGGGATGAGAAGATTGGCCAGAAAATTAAAACCAAACAAGTTTTCTGATATTTCCGCTATGGTTGCTTTGTACCGTCCGGGGCCAATGCAGTTTATCGATGAATTTATTGCCGGCAAAGAAAATTTTCAAAAGATTCGTTATCTTCATCCGGATTTAAAACCAATCCTTGAAGAAACCTATGGCATCGCTGTTTATCAAGAACAATGTCTCCAGATTGCTCATGTTATTGCGGGATACAGTTTGGGAGAGGCAGAAATTTTTCGCCGAGCTATTGGTAAAAAGAAAAAGGGTATGATGACCAGAGAAAAAAATAAATTTATTAAAAAAGCCCAGGAATTGGGCTATAAAAAAGAAATTGTTGAAAATATCTTTGGTTTAATTGAAAGATTTGCCGGATATGGTTTCAATAAAGCCCATTCGACTTCTTATGCCATGATTGCCTATCAGACGGCCTATATGAAAGCTCATTGGCCGGTGGAATTTGTGGCCGCATTGCTGACGGCTGAATCAAGTGGCAATTCCGGTCCGGCCAAAGAAGAAAAATTATCTCTGGTGATCAGTGAGTGTCAAAGAATGCACATTAAGGTTCTTCCTCCTGACATTGATTTATCTAAAATCGGTTTTACGATTGAAGAAGATCAAGATTCTTTGGAAGGCAAAGCCATTCGTTTTGGCTTGTCGGCCATTAAAAATGTTGGTGAAGCGGCTATTAAGGCTATTTTGGACGCCAGAGAAGTTGGCGGTAGCTTCAAATCATTGGCTGACATTTGCCAAAGAGTTGACCAGCAAAAAGCCAATAAAAAGGTTTTGGAGAGTTTGATTCGAGTAGGGGCGATGGATAAATTTGGCAAAAGAGCCGCCATGCTTTCTTCTTTGGAAAACATTCGCAGTAAAGGAGCTAATAATCAAAAGCAAAAAGCCAATGGCCAAACCGGTTTTTTTGATTTAGAGAATTTAGAAGAACCACAATTTGCCGACAAGTTGCCTGATATGGAAGAGTTCTCTCATCAAGAGCTTTTATCTTTGGAAAAAGAATTATTAGGTTTTTATTTAACCGAGCATCCTTTAACGCCGTTTTTATCTGTTTTAGAAGCCAGGAGGTCACATCGAATTGGCGATTTGGACCATGTGGAGAAAAAAGACATGGCGGTGAAAGTTGGCGGAGTAGTGGTGGGGATAAGAGTTGTCTTAACCAAAGCCCAGGCTCAAGAAATGGCTTTTGTGAAAATTGAAGACGAAAGCGGTTCGATGGAAGCAGTGGTTTTCCCTAAGGTCTACTCTCGCACCAAGCAGTGTTGGGCTAAAGACAGACTGGTTTTGGTTAAAGGAAGAGT
>Ga0210057_1006556_pt1 | contig 14416 bp, 17 predicted proteins | sample CryGeyCG2114_010_2_FD_183968 | JGI IMG/M metagenome (GOLD analysis project Ga0210057, IMG submission 183968) | Groundwater microbial communities from aquifer - Crystal Geyser CG10_big_fil_rev_8/21/14_0.10 (SPAdes) (version 2) | ecosystem: Environmental > Aquatic > Deep subsurface > Groundwater ... | reverse complement strand
ATGGAAAACAAAACTCTTCTCCAGGCTTTAACAAAAGAAGGACTTTTAGCGGAAGACGACAACAAGAAGCTTTTTCAAGAAGCTTCTTTGTTAAGGAAAAATGTTGAGGAAATTATTTACGAGCGCCGATTAATTGATGAAGAAAAATTGGCAGATTTGAAAAGCCGCCTGCTCGGCATTCCTTATAAAAAAATAAAAATCGAAGAAATCAGCGAAGAAATTTTAAAACTTATTCCGGAAGAAGCCGTCCGTAATTACAAAATAATTCCCATCAGCCGCTCGGCCGATCTCTTGGTCGTCGGCATGCTTTATCCTGACGATTCCAAAGCGCAGGAAGCTTTAAAATTCATCGCCAAACAATCAAAAATCAACCTCGGCGTTTATTTAATCACTCAGTCGCAGTGGGAAGCGATACTCAGACGTTATTCGCCTTATCGCGGCGGGATTGAAGCGGCGATAAAGTCTCTTAATTTTTCTAGCGGCCGGGGCCTGACTGGGAATCAAAGAACTATTCAATTGGAAGCGGGAGTGACGGTTTCCGAAGAGGCGCCGATTATCAAAATTGTGGCTTCAACTTTGAAAGAAGCGGTTTGGCAGAAAGCTTCAGATATTCATATTGAGCCGCAACGGAACAGGCTCCGGATTAGATTTCGGATAGACGGCGAGCTTCAAGAAGTTTCTTCTCTGCCTATTGAATTGCATCAACCGATTGTCTCCCGCGTCAAAGTGCTTTCCAATTTAAAAATTGATGAAACCAGAATACCCCAAGACGGTCGTTTTCGAACAGTGCTTTTCGGCAGAGACATTGATTATCGGGTTTCAACTTTTCCGACGCCGGTCGGCGAAAAAGCGGCTATTCGGGTTTTGGACCCGACAGTCGGCTTAAAGGGACTGGAAGAATTGGGGTTGATTGGAAAAAATTATCAAATTGTTAAAGACGGCATTGAAAGACCTTATGGAATGGTTTTAATCAGCGGACCGACCGGTTCCGGAAAAACCACCACGCTTTACGCCTTAATGCAGATTCTTAATAAAGAAAACGTCAATATCGTTAGTTTAGAAGACCCGGTGGAATATTTTATTGACGGCTCGAATCAATCTCAGGTTCGTCCGGAAATCAATTATGATTTCGCTTCGGGCTTGCGGCAGATTCTCCGTCAGGACCCGGATATAATAATGGTTGGTGAAATTCGCGACGACGAAACAGCCGGGCTGGCAATTCATGCGGCTTTAACCGGCCACGTGGTCCTTTCAACGCTTCATACCAATAATGCCATTGGCGTGATACCGCGGCTTATTGATATGAAGGTTGGTCCATTTTTATTGCCGAGTTCTTTAAACTTAATGATTTCCCAACGTTTAGTCCCCAAAATTTGCCAGCAATGCAAACAGCCGGAAAAAGCGCCGGAAAGCATTCAGGAAATTATTAAAAAAGAATTAGAAAAATTGCCCAAAGAACTAATTGCTAATTACCAACCGCCATTTACTATTTACCGCTCTCCCGGCTGCAAAGTTTGCCAAAATAAAGGCATAAGCGGCCGCCTCGCTTTGTTTGAGATTTTGGAAATGACGCCGGCCTTAAAAGAAATTGTAAGCGTTAATCTTACAGAACAACGGATTTTAGAAGAAGCGCGGCGGCAAGGAATGATTAGTCTGCGCCAAGACGGCGTCTTAAAAGCCCTGGAAGGTTTGGTTTCAATTGAAACAGTGCTTAGAGAGACAACAGAGATGTAAAGGGCTTTGTCTAAATTTTGGAGCCGATAGGCAAACAAAATTTAGCAATAAAAGACTACCGCCTCTTTGAGCAAAAATTGAGGGGTCGTGGTAGGTATTCTTAAAAAATGAAATGTGATAGTTATGGAAAGGTAGTTATGGAAGTTGTGGTAGTTATGGAAGTTGAACTTCCATAGATTGGAAAAAAATCTGATAAATATGGACGTCTGAGACGTCCATAAACGTCCATAAATTAAATAAAAATCTCATTTAACTAAGAGGGCATTGTCAAGATTAAAAAACAATGCTAAGATAATCAGCGAATAACGAATTTTTTACGAATTTACGAATAGTTGATTTATGAAGAAAGACATTCATCCCCAATATTATCCTAAGGCTAAAGTCCGCTGCGCCTGCGGCGCCGCTTTCACGGTCGGTTCAACCAAGCCCGAAATTCAAATGGAAATCTGCAGTTCTTGCCATCCTTTCTACACCGGCAAAGGCAAATTAATTGATACCGCCGGCCGAGTGGAAAAGTTTAGAATCCGAAAGCAGAAAGCTTCTGAAAAGCCGGTCCGCAAAAAAAGCGAGAAGAGAACTCATAAAAAAATAAAGAAGAGCAAGGTTTAAAAAGGTAATTCCGCCCAAATTTTTCCTTGATGCGCTAAAACAATTTGTCAAGATGCCAAAAGGTAAAGTTGAAGAAGAACTTAAGCGCGGCTCCGAGGTTTCTATTATAGATCTTGTTGATAGCCTGATTGAGCACGCCTATAATTCTCGGGCTTCCGACATCCATATTGACCCCGAAGAAAAGCGGTTGCGGGTAAGATTGAGAATTGACGGCGTTCTCCACGACGCTTTTATTTTCCCAAAAGAAATTCAATCAGAAATCATTACTAGGATAAAAGTGCTTTCCGGCCTCCGGACCGACGAACATCAGGCCGCCCAAGACGGCCGATTTAGAACAATAATAAAAGAAACTAGCGAGCCCATTGATATCAGAATTTCCATTGCCCCTACTTATTATGGAGAAAACGCCGCCTTGAGATTATTGGCGGAAAAAGCCGAAAAATTCACTCTGGAAACCTTAGGTTTCAGTAAAAAAGATTTAGAAAAAGTAATGAAAGCCGCCAAAAATCCCTATGGCATGATTCTTTGCACCGGGCCAACCGGCTCCGGCAAAACAACCACCCTTTATACCATTCTCAAAATTTTAAATACCAAAGAAGTTTCTATCATCACAATTGAAGACCCTATTGAATATTCCATTGAGGGAATTGATCAAATCCAGGTTAATGCCCGCACTGGCTTAACCTTTGCCAATGGCCTGCGCTCTATTCTTCGTCAAGACCCCAATATTATTATGGTGGGCGAAATTAGAGACGAGGAAACCGCCGCCATCGCGATTAACGCCGCCTTAACAGGACATCTTTTGCTTTCCACTTTACACACGAATGACGCCGCCACTACTCTGCCGAGATTGCTGGATATGAAAATAGAACCGTTCTTAATCGCCTCTACGGTCAATGTCGCCATTGGCCAACGATTAGTGAGAAAAATTTGTTCTGATTGTAAAGTCAAAAAAACAATCACCGATGTTGAATTTAAAAATCTTACCGAATTCCTGTCGCCGGAAATTTTAGACGAACACCGGATATTCTACAAAGGAGAAGGCTGCGGCAAATGCGAAAACAGCGGTTATTTCGGCAGAATCGGCATCCACGAAGTTTTAGAGATTGACGATAATATCAGAAAAACGATTATCGCCAAAACCGACGCCAGTGAAATCCAGAGGATTGCCGTTAAAAATGGTATGACGACCATATTAGAAGATGGCTTTAAAAAAGCCCTGGCCGGCATCACCACCATTGAAGAAGTATTAAGAGTAATTCATGAATAAATTTTTTTTAAGAGTCCCTCTTCAGGAAAAAATTCTTTTTGCCAAACATTTGGCTATTATGATAAAAGCCGGGATGTCTATCTTGGATGGCTTGGAAATGCTTAAAAAACAGGCAAGGTCAAAATCAATGCTGAAAATTCTTGATCAACTTGTAAGCGACGTCTCCAACGGACAATTTTTATCCACCAGCCTTGAACAATTTCGCAATGTTTTCGGGGATTTTACCATTAATGTTATTAGAGTAGGTGAAACCAGCGGCATTCTTTATGAAAACCTAAATTATCTTTCGGAAGAATTAAGCAAAAAGCAGGCATTGCGCCGAAAAGTTATCGGTTCGCTTATCTATCCCATTGTCATTATTGTCGCGACTTTCGGCATTGCCGGTTTTTTAACGGTTTACATTTTTCCGAAAATTCTGCCTGTTTTTAAAAGTCTTAATGTCAAGCTTCCTTTTGCCACCGAGCTTCTCATCGCCATCAGCGGGTTTCTTATCCAATACGGAACTTTTGTTCTTTTAGGAATAATCGCCTTTATTGTTTTTATGTGGTTGATTTTAAAAATAAAAACCGTTCGCTTCTTGCTTGCCCGCTTAATTATCAGCCTGCCGTTGGTCGGAAAGATTTCCCGCAATTACAATGTGGCAAGCTTCTGTCGAACCTTGGGCTTGCTTTTAAAAAGCGACATTAAAGTTGTTGAGGCTGTTTCTATCACAGCCGACACCATCAATAATCTTATTTATAAGAAAGAACTTAAACATATTTCCGCCAATATCACGAAGGGCGAAGAAATTTCAAAGAATTTAAAAGAGAAGCCCAATCTTTTTCCCTTAATGCTCTCCCAAATGATTGCCATCGGCGAAAATACCGGAAACTTAGACGAAACTCTTCTTTATCTTTCAGATTTCTACGAAAAAGAAATTGAGGAACTGACTAAAAATCTTTCCACTGTTCTGGAGCCGGCGCTAATGGTATTGATGGGGATAATCGTCGGTTTTATCGCCGTCTCCATTATTACTCCGATTTATGAAGTTACTCAAGGCCTTAAAAAATAAATCCCATGGCATGAAAGGATTTACTCTTATTGAGATACTAATCGCCGCAGCAATCATCGCCGGCTTGGCCGGCTTGGGATTGTTTTTGTCTTTTGATTCTTACCGAAATTACGCTCTGAACGTTGAGCGGGACATTCTGGTCAACGTTCTTCAAAAAGCCAGAAGCCTGTCCTTGAACAACATTGACGAATCCGCTTATGGCGTCTATATCCAAAATTCAAATTTTATAATCTTCAAGGGCGATTCTTACGTTTCTCGCGACCCAATCTATGATGAAACCATACCAACGAATTCTTCCGTTTCCAAAAGCGGTCTCCAAGAAATCGTTTTTGAACAGCTGACAGCTAATTCCAGCGCCAGCGGCGACATTATTCTAAATAACGCCTTTCATTCGCTGATTATCTCTTTAAACAATGAAGGTCGGATTAATTGGTAACTAACCAATAAATTCAAACCAATGATTAAAGGACAAATAACCGTTGAAATTCTGATTAGTCTTTTTATTGTCGTCGTTGCTATGTCCGCCGCCATTATGCTTTTATTCGGCAGTCAATCAATCTCGCTTGATGTTGAACTAAACAATCAAGCGCTCCAAAAAGCCGGAGAGCAAATAGAGAACTCAAGGGCGCTCAGCCGTCAAGATTTCAACTCTGTAATTTCCAGCTCAACAACAGAAGATATTTATTTAAAAGAAACAATTGTTGAAGACATCGACATTTGCACAAAAAAGGTCACCAGCCGAATTAGTTGGCAAACTGATCCTTCGCGGCCGCAAAAAATTGAACTTGTCACGCTGGTCGCGGATAAACAGGCGCTAATAGAAACAGGCGGTGACGGCGGCGGCAGCCTCCCGACCGGCAATTGGCAAAATCCGCAAACATTGGCTTCTATTGATGTGGGCGCCGGCAACCAAGCCACTGATGTTGACGTTTTTGGCAACATAGTTTACATCTCAACCCAGGCCTCTTCCAAAAGCAAACCCGATATTCATAGCTATGATGTTTCAAATCCCGCTTCGCCGTCTTTTTTAAACAATCTGGACGTTGACGCTTATTCGCTGGCGGCTATTGATTATAATGCCGGCTATGTCTACGGCGCCTCAACCGGCGTCATCCCTGATTTAAAAGTTATTAACGCCAATAATCCCGCCAATTTAAATGTGGCGTCGGAATTTAATGTCATCGCCGGCGTTGACGCTAAAAGTATTCTTAAAGCAAACACAGTTGTTTACCTGGGAGTTCAAAAAAGCAGCATAGCGGAAGAATTTTTTGTCATTAACGCAACTAATCCCCTTGAGCCGTCGCTCATCAACGTTTTTGAAATTAACGGCGACGTTAATAAAATTTCCCTTAAAAATCATCTAATTTATCTCGCCACCTCAAGAGATGACAAAGAACTTTTCATTCTCGATGTCAATGACCCGGTCAATGTCAGCGAGGCGGGTTATTTTAATATAAGCGGAACCGCGGACGCGAACAGCGTTTTTGTCCAAAGTCCGAGTCGGGTTTTTCTGGGAGTCGGCAATGTCTTTTACGCGCTGAACGCCTCTGACCCGTTAAATGTTTCCGTTATCGGCTCGTTAGATGTCGGCGGCAACATTAATGATATTTATGTAGCCGGCGATTTGGCTTTTTTGGCGACAAGCAATAATAATAAAGAATTTCAGGTAATAAATGTTTCTAACCTTGCCAATCCTGTTTTGTATTCTTATTTCAATTTTCCTCAAATCGCCACCGGCGTTGATTATAAAGACAATATTATTTACGTTTCAGTCCGAAGCAATGACGGTTTGAGAATTATCACATCTAATCCGTAGCGGCTAAAGTTTAAAGAAATGAATAAACATCCTTTTTTAAAACAAATGGCGTCGGGGTTTACTTTAATTGAAGTAATTATTTATTCGGCTTTGGTTTCTTTAATTATGATGTCGGTTTTTGTGATAGTTTATTACGTCATTGAAGCCAATGATCGCTCTATGGCGAAATTCGTTGCCGAAGAAGAGGCGAATTTTTTGCTGAAAAAAATTTCTTGGGTCTTAAACGGCGTTTCGGCTATTAATTCCCCGGCTGCCGGCGCTTCCGATTCAAAGCTTTCCGTCAATAAAATTAATTTTCCAGATAATCCCGTCGTCATTGATTTTGAAGCAAATAACATAAGAATAAAAAGAGGGGCAAAGGAAGCGGTTGTCCTCAACAGCCAAAACATCGCAGTCGCCAATCTTGAATTTAAACATCTTGCTCCGACAGGAAACAGGCCGGCCGGCGTCAAAGCAAGTTTCAATATTAATGCCAGACCGCACAACGTCACTATTTATTTAAGAAAATGAAAAAAGGTTATATCGCTTTAATATCTTCAATCATTATTTCCATGCTGATGCTGATGATTTCCCTGACTTTGAGTTTTACGGGTTTTTTTAGCAGAATCAATATTCTTAACGCCGAGTTTAAAGAAATAAGTTTGCGTTTAGCCGAAGCCTGCGCTGACATGGCCTTGCTTAAATTAAGCGAAAACCAATCTTATCAGGGCAACGAAAATATCGCCATCAACGACAAGCAATGCTCCATTTTAATTATTGAGGCGGCCGGCAACGAAAAAGTTATTAAAACAAAAGCGAATTTTCAAAAAGCCGTCACCAATTTAAAAATCAAGGTTAATAACGCCGATTTATCCGTCATCTCTTGGGAAGAATTGGCGAAATTCTAAAAGCATGTTATAATAAAATAAAGGTCGAATTTAAAAACACAAGAACTATTTTATGAGACAAAAAGGTTTTACTTTAATTGAACTCTTGGTGGTTATCGGCATTATCGCTATTTTGGCGGCGGTTGTCATTGTGGCTTTAAATCCGGCCAGACAATTCGCTCAAGCCAGAAATACCCAGAGATGGAGCAATGTTAATACTATTTTAAATGCGGTTGGTCAAAGAATGGCTGATAATAAAGGCATTTGGAATTCTACCTGCGGCGCCTCCTCAGTCACCATCCCCACTTCAGCCACTAACATCGGCTCAAACGCCAACCTTGTTAATTTAGAAGCCTGTCTGGTGCCCACCTATATTTCAACAATGGTGTTTGACCCGGTAAACGGCAGCACGACTGACACTCTATATCAAATTGTCCAAAACGCCGCGACCGGAAGAATTACTATCAGCGTCAGCATTCCTGAATTAGACGAACCAATTGCCGTAACCAGATAAGCAAAACAAAAACCGCTCGCCTAAGGCGAGCGGTTTTTGTTTTGCATCAACTTAAAAATTCTTTGTTATTTAATAAAAATTAAAACACGGCAAAAATAGATTATCCAGTTAAAATTTTATTTTTATGTTTCCCAAATTTCTTTTTCCCTCCCATACTTTCTTTTTTCTTCTTCATCTTCAATCTCGCCTGGTTTTAAATGCCAATAATGAAGACCGTCTTTTCCTATAAACAAATCAACCATTTTCGGATTTATGCCTGCTGGCAACTTCTTTTGCCAATCCTTGTCATATTTTCCAATCAAGCCTTCAATTATTTGTTTTTCGGGTTTTTTCTCCAATTTTTCCGATTCTTGTTCTTTATTATTGAATTCTCCCTTATTTTCTTCTATTTTTTCCACATTCTTCATATTATTAATTATAATTTCTATTCTATTAAAAGCAATAGATACATTACGCCAATGCCGAGAATAAAAAACAACAATTGCCACAAAGACTTTTTAGCCCCGGTTTCCCGATGAAGTTCCGGCGCTAAATCCGCCAAGGCGATATAAATAAAACCGCCCGCTGTCAATGGAATAATAAAAAAAGAAACAACATCCGCCTGAACATTAATAATCAGAATCAACAAAGCGCCGATGACGGCCGCCAAGGCCGAAAGAAGATTAAAAAAAATAGCTTTTAATCTGGAAAAGCCCGCTTTAAGCAATACCCCGAAATCGCCGATTTCTTGAGGAATTTCATGAAAAACAACGGCGAAAGTCGTGGCGATGCCAATAGCCGGACCGGCTAAATAACTGCCGGCAATCATTATGCCGTTGATGAAATTATGCAAACCATCACCGATTAAATTAACGTAGCCAAAGGGCTGGATATGTTTATGAGAAGGATTTTCTTCAGGATAACATTCATGGCAATGCCGCCAGCGGATAAACTTTTCTAAAACAAAAAAAATTAAAATCCCCAAAAAAATAAAGAGGGAGAGTTTTTTGTCAAAATCAGAGTCTTTAAAAATTTCCGGCAAAAGATGAATAAAAACGTCTCCGAGCATTCCGCCGGCGGCCAGACTGACCAAACAATATAAAAGTTTAGGCAGAAAATTTTTGTTTAAAGCCAAAACCAAAACGCCGACCAAAGAAATCAGGCTTACTATAAAAACGCTGATTAAAGAATAAAACCAAATTTCAAACATTGGCATTGTATATTATTTTACCGCTTGTTCTTTACATCGCTTTTAAGGCTTCTATCCCCAATAAATTCAAGCTTTTTTTCAAAATAATGGAAGCCGCTCTGACGAGCGCCAGTCTGGCTTCTATTAAATTTTCCGTCTCCCCTGCCAAAACCGGACAAAAAGTATAAAAATGATTAAACGCCTTGGCGGTTTCAAAAAGATATTCGCTTATTGCCGCCGGATTGAATTCCTTAGCCGCCAGCCGAATTTTCTCCGGAAATTGAATTAAATGACGAAACAAAATCAGCTCTTCTTTTTTATTTAAGACGGAAAAATCAATCTCGGCGCCAACTTCTTTATTCGCTTTTTTAAGAATGTTTGCGGCTCGGCCGTAGGCGTATTGGCAATAAGGGCCGGTGAAGCCGTCAAAAGAAATTGATTCTTTCGGATTAAAATTAATTTCCTGAACCGGTTTAACCCTTAAAAGATAAAATTTAATCGCCGCCAAGCCGATTTTTTTTGCCCTTTCAAGCGCTTCCGATTTTTCAAGGTCTGAATGCCGCTTTAAAATTTCTTCAAGCGCCAAGTCTTTTATCGCTGAAATTAAATCGTCGGCGTCAACCACCTTCCCTTCCCGCGATTTCATTTTTCCTTCCGGCAGATTAACCAAGCCATAAGAAAGATGATTCAATTTCTTTGCCCATTGAAAACCAACCATCTCTAAAATTTCAAAAAGCGTTTTAAAATGAAAATCCTGCTCGACCGCCGACACATAAATCAAGCGGTCAGGTCGATGTCTTTCAATCCTCAATTTGGCGGCGCCCAAATCTTGCGTGATATAAACCGAAGTGCCGTCGCTGCGAATCAAGGTAATTTTTTGACCATTGGTTAATTCTGCAATAAAAGCGCCGTCCTCTGTTTTTTTGAAAACGCCTTTTTGTATTCCGATTTCAACGATTTTTTTTCCTAATTTATAAGTCTCGCTTTCGTAATCAAAAACATCAAACTTCAAGCCTAATTCTTTATAAGTTTCTTCAAAGCCTTGCTCAACCCATTGATTCATTGTTTGCCAAAGCTCAATAATTTCTTTGTCGCCGGCTTCCCATTTTTGAAGCATTTGGCGGGTCTCCTTTTCCAATTGTTCTTTAATTTCCGGACTTTTACCGGCTTCTGAATGATACCTGACATAAAAACGTCCGACAAAATGGTCGCCCTTGACGCCGCTGGACCGCGGAGTCTCGCCGCCTCCCCATTTCTGCCAAGCAAGCGTAGACTGGCAAATATGAATCCCCCGGTCATTAACAAGATTGGCTTTAATAATTTTATAACCCTGCGCCTCAAGCAGATTGGAAATTGCCATCGCCAAAACGCCGTTTCGGATATGACCCAGATGAAGCGGCTTATTGGTATTGGGCGAAAGATATTCAAGCAGAAACAAACTGTTTTTGCCGATTTCCGAATTGCCAAAATTTTCTCCCTTCTCAAAAATCTCTCTTAAAACTTCCTTGAATAAAAAATCTTTTGAAATTTTAAAATTCAAATAGGGGCCGTCTGCCTGAATGTTTTTAATTATTTCCGAGGGTTTGATTTTTAAGGCGAGTTCCTCGGCGATTTCAGCCGGCGGTTTTTTAAATTCTTTAGCCAAAGGAAAACACTCCAGCGCAAAATCGCCGAAAGAAACATCGGGCGGAAAGGTTAAGACTAATTTCTCGGCAAGCTCCGAATGGCCGAAATTTTCCCGTATTGTTTCGCGGGTCCGACTTAAAATCAAATTTTTAATATCTTCAATAGACATTGAAATCAATATAAATGATAGCAAATTTTAAATTTTTAATATACGCTTCCAACGGTCGTCAAAGATGTTTATAAAAAACCCGCCTTAATTCCGAAAAATTAAGGCGGTGGCGATTTTTATGGCGGTGGGTACCCAAGCGTCCATCTCCATTCCGTCTCTAATGCTTGCTTTTCAGAAGCGAGATTGCAATTCTCCCGCTCCGGAGTGCTATGGTGAGCAGCCTCATGGATAAGCACCAAGGCAATAATAAATGGGGGTTGTTGCTTATCAATTAATATCTTCCTATAACAACAAGTGGAGCACATTGTGTGCTCGCATTTTACACAAAATTCTACTGTGGCCAATCCATAGTAATCTTTTCCTCCGGCTCCGACTTCTTTAAGGAGATTCTCTTCTGTGGTATATTCAATTTCATCCACCCTGCTAATCACCCACTTGGTCCATTCCGGGCCCAAAAGAGTTTTTATTTCTTCTGGAATATCTTTTGTGCCTGAAGGACAATAAAAACCACAACTAAAAAGACCGCTAAAACAAAAACAAACAAAAACAATGACAATGACAATGACTTTTTCCATCCATTTCATCTCTTTATCCTCCCTTTCTTATTATTAAATTTTTAATTTACTTCTTCTTTTATTATACTCTCTTTACAAAAAAAGTCAAACCAGCCCGCCTAAATTTTGCGAAGCAAAACTTAGGCGGGCTGATTTTTGCTTTCTTATTTATTGAAGGTTTATCTTCAATAATTTCTTGTTGTCTTAAATTTCCTTAATCCTCAAATATGAATCGGCATATCGTCGTTGTGTCCGAAAAGTTACCGCCTTTGACGTTGAGCGCGCCAAAACCAAAATAATCGTCAAACCTGTTATTATCAAAGCTTCCCGCTTCCGCGTCAGTGAAATAACAGTCCCATACTCTCCATTCATTGGTAATGCCGTCGTTGTCTGCTCCCTCTATATCGTTATTGCTAAATCTCCACCAGTGTTTTCTTGTTGACGAGTACACTCCATGGTATAGTATCTGCGTTACCCGCGAGATAAAAAAATTTTCAAATCTAGACGCAACAGCGTATGGTTTATTATCATCATCCCAGTTAACCATCGCAATTGTTACCTTACAACCATCGTCATCTTCACACAACTCCATTATTTTATCTCTTTTAAGACGCACGACGCGACCCACATAGTTTGGGGTTACGTCAACCATATACCGGCGAGTATTAATCTTATAGGTAGTAAGCGCGGAAGCATTAGACTGAAAGTATCCCTCAGACTGAACCGTGCCAGCCACATCGAGCATAGCCGTCGGGTTTGTGATCCCGATGCCGACACTACGATTAAAAACCGCGGCGCCAAAAGCCTGAAACACGCCGCCTACTCCCAAGGCGCCTGCTTTGTATTGAGATGTTTTACTTACGTTAATCGGCGCGTTGCAAGCGGAATTAGAAGAAGGGCAGCCTGGCGGAGAAGCTGGCGGACTAGACCAATTAGCGTAGACAAAAACTACGCCGATAAACAAGCTGATAACCACGATTGAAACTATTTGTGGCCAATTTATATTTTTGAACATTAATATAATTGTATTATTTCGCAATGGTCTGTCAAGAGCCGAACTGGGGATAACTTATGAGCGCTATTATAGCCAAAATAAAGGAAATTTGGTAGGATTAAGGCATGAAAAACTTACCAAAAATCAAAATAAAAAAAGATATAAATCAAGAAATTATTAATCTCTCAGAAAAATTATTAAAAGAAAAATCTAAAAAAGCGCTTGCCGAATTAGCCAAACTAATGGATTATCAATGGCCAAGAAATCAGCCTGATTATATAGCTATACCTACCATCTTGCCGTTTTCGCCCGATGAAGATTAAAATAAATTTGATAAAATCATATTATGAAATTTGAGTTTAAAATAAATAAATATTATCTTGTTGGCTATGCGATGGCTTCAAAACACAAACCCTTTCCCGCTTGGCAAAAATTAGAAGAAAAAATCTGGCAAAAATATAGAGAAGAACCAAGTTATTATTTTTTAAACCCCAGACATATCTCCTGGGCATTAGAACAAATACAGATTAACTTCTCAGATAAAAATATTAAAAATATTTCCTTAAAACATACTTCAACATTAGAAAAAATTTATCAAGAAATTTTTAAATCTAAGGAATTTAAAAGGTTATATAAAGAAACAAATCAGCATCTTTACTATATTAAAAATCAATGGGAGAATAATGAAAGGAAGGCCTTAGGAATCTTCCAAAAAATTTCTGGGCTACCATTACCTAAACAGAGAATCGTTGTCTATATTACTCATCCAAAATCTCGAAATGCTAAAACTTTAGATAGAGATACCATTGTTATTGGACGGACAGAGAACTGGAAAAATTATTTAACTGTTTATCTTTGTCATGAATTATTACATATTATGACTTGGCCAGGGCATTTTCAACCCGATTTTGATATTCTCCATGCTATTATTATGCTCGCAGACGACGAATTAAAAATCAGATTAAATAAAAATGGAAAATATCTAAACTTTAAAAAGGAAGAGCTAAATACCGAATCTATTAAGTTAATAAATCTAGCAAAAAAATTATTACCTTACTGGAAAAAATATTTGGCGGGCAAATTAGGTAAAAACATTTTAGAATTGAAAATTTTTTTAGATAAATATAAAAAGAGGGATGTTTTCGAAAAAACATCCCGTCTACGGTAGATCTTCATGTGGAAGGTATACCGCAGTCAATATGTGGACAGCTCTCCGGCCCACACGCGTCGCTATCAACAGCATCACTTGTTACTTGTATAAGCTCCAACTTTTTTTCTTTAATCTTTTCCATAATTCTCACCTCCCTTCAAATAAATTTCTTTATCTCCCCATTCTCCTTTGTAAGGATTATAGGAACACCACCAGGGCTTGGGATGAAAATCATTATCTAAAAAATCCATAGCCCTTGCCCGACAATCAAAGCAGCAATAACGGTATTCGCAATTCTGACAAACATCAATGTTTTTTTTGCTTAAACCGCGAAACCTCATTGCTTTTTCTGAAAATAAAATATCTACAAGCGGGGTTAATTTTATATTGCCATAAGAAATTTGCCGCTCAGCAAGACAAGGATAAATATCTCCATTTGCTCCAACACATATCTGCTCCGAAAAGCAGTTATGTCCCGTCCTGTTTCTCCAAAACATATCAGGGTTAATCTTAAGAAAAAACGGCTTGGTTATAATTTGCTGTTTTAATATGTCCGAAGTAATAAGCTCATTTGAGCACCCCCTGCCTACTGGTTCAACGTTATTGATTTTTGCGTTTTTCACACCGGCAGATTTCAAAAACTTAATCGTCTCCAGTACATCTTCTTTGTTATGCTTTATCTTCACCACGGACACTCTGAGAGGTATAGCCATTTTTAACGCTAAACGAATTGAGTCCAATGTCTTCGCCCAGCTTCCCTTTTTTGTGGTGATTAAATCGTGTACCCGATCTTTATAACTGTAAAAAGAGAAAGCCAGACTCGCGTTGTATGCCTTAAGAAAAATTAAGTCCCTCTATAAACTGGACTCTTCTGCAACCGATTTGATAACCTTCT
>Ga0210057_1006554_pt1 | contig 14420 bp, 15 predicted proteins | sample CryGeyCG2114_010_2_FD_183968 | JGI IMG/M metagenome (GOLD analysis project Ga0210057, IMG submission 183968) | Groundwater microbial communities from aquifer - Crystal Geyser CG10_big_fil_rev_8/21/14_0.10 (SPAdes) (version 2) | ecosystem: Environmental > Aquatic > Deep subsurface > Groundwater ... | reverse complement strand
GAGCCCGTGATATTTCGGCTTCCCGGCGAATACGAGCGCAGGGGAGTTCGCGTGTACGGATACGAGACGTACCATGATGACGCCAAGGGCAGGGAGCGGGGCAAAAACACGATGTTTAAGTTTATTTTAGACGGCATGGTGCTGCTGCACTGCGGCGACCTGGGCCATATACCCAGCGACGCTCTTTTGGAGCGTATTAAGGATACCGACATACTGATGATTCCGGTTGGCGGCACCTTTACCATTGACGCCAAACAGGCAAAGGAATTGGTAACCAAGATTGCTCCCAGTATTGTGCTACCCATGCACTACGGTGACAGTGCCCTTAAGCCAGAGTTTTCAGTACTGACTCCGGTTGACGAATTTTTGAAGCTGAACGCATCTACCACTACCCACCAGAAGGACAGCTTGACTGTCACTGAGGAAACGCTTCCCGAAGAGCGCGAGATTGTGGTGTTGAAGCGGCTATAACAAGTAACATTCATGAACGAAGATAGCAGATTACCGCCACACAGTATTGAAGCCGAGCAGTCCGTGCTGGGTTCTGTATTAATTGATCCTTCCTCCATTACGTTGGCGGTTGAAATTTTGAAAGCAGAACATTTTTACGATCCACGGCATCAATATATTTTTATGGCAATGCTTTCTTTAAATGACGAAAACCATCCCATTGACGTGGTAACGCTTGAGTCCACACTGCGCAAGCAAAAACATTTTCCCGACAGCGGGGGTAAAGAATACATTACGACACTGGTACAGGCAGTACCCACCAGCGCCAACATTGAGCACTATGCATGGATTGTGCGCAATGCCGCGGTGAAGCGCAGCATTATCTCAATCGGTTCACGCATGGTACAAAAAGCCTATGAAGACGGGCATGAAATAAGCCAGCTGCTCAATGAGTGTGAAAGCGATTTGTTTTTAATTGCCCAGGCACACACGAAACGTGATTTTTTACCGATTAGGGAAATCCTTACCCAAAGCTATGAACGCCTTGAGGAGGTGGTAAAGCGCGGGAGGGTATGCGCGGTATACCCACGGGCTTTAAGACGCTGGACAATAAACTGGCCGGATTAAATGCCTCAAACCTGCTCATTGTTGCGGCACGCCCGGGTATTGGTAAAACCACCTTTGCGCTTAACATCAGTACCTACCTTGCAACCCACATGAAAAAGACCGTTGGCTTTTTCTCGCTTGAAATGAGCAAAGAGGAACTGGTTGACCGGCTTCTGGTTATGGATGCGCATATTGATTCGTGGAAGCTGCGCACGGGACGGCTCGATAAAGAAGAGATGGACAAGCTTACGGAATCCATGGGACGGCTGGCCGAGTCCAATATCTTCATTGATGATACGCCTGCCATTTCGGTAACGGAAATGCGCTCAAAGGCACGCAAGATGCATCTTGAGCACAAGCTGGATTTGTTGGTGGTTGACTATTTGCAGCTTGCCACAACGGGCAGATTTATGGAATCACGCGTTCAGGAAGTTTCGATGATTTCGCAGGCTATGAAAAATATTGCCCGTGAGCTGCAGATTCCGGTTATTGCACTTTCGCAGCTTTCCCGCGCGGTTGAACAGCGGGGAGGGGATAAACGCCCGCAGCTCTCGGATTTGCGTGATTCCGGATCCATTGAGCAGGACGCGGACATCGTGCTGTTTTTGTACCGTGCCGATGAAGATGATGACATGATGCCCGAGGGTAAAAAAAATATGAAGCTATCCATTGCCAAACACCGCAGCGGGCCAACGGGTGAAATTTCACTGCTGTTTCATGGAGAAAAACTGCAGTTTTTTGAAGTTGAGAATCGTGAGCCCGATGAGTCTCAAGGCTGAGCTGCACCAACATTCACGCTATTCCCAGCACACCGATCGTTTTTTAGGGCTTGATACTTCAATTGAAAATATCGCCAAGACCTGTAAACAAAAAGGGATTTCTATTTTTTCGGTTACCGATCACGACACCATAGACGGGCATGAGGAAGGGAAGTATTACGCAAAGAAATACGGTTTGCTGTTTGTTCCCGGTGCGGAAGTAAGCACGAGGCAAGGCCACGTGTTGGCTCTAGGCATACGAAAACTGATCCCTAAGCATCTTACCCTTAATGAAGCGGCTGATGCGGTACATGAGCAGGGAGGAGTAGTGGTTGCCGCACACCCATTTCAAATTCCTTATGGATGCCTGTGGGGTTTTGTCGGTTCGCGCATTGATGCCATTGAAGGGCAACACGCCTATGCCATTGGCAATAGCCTTACCAATTGGGTAAACCGTTTTGCACGCAAGCCCGTGATAGCGGGAAGTGATGCACATTATTTGGATGAGATTGGACTCGTGTATACGCTGTTTCCTGATACGGTGAAAAATGCAGCAATGGCGCTTTCTGCAATACGTGAAAACAGAATTATGATTGGAGGAACGAATATAGGGATATTGCGCGCTGCGGCAAGACGATTGCGTGAAATACAAAGCAAGTAGGGTTGAGGAAAATAAAATTTATGATACGATACCTCCTGTATGTACAAACCCAGCCCCGATATACTTAAGAAATACGCACAGGTACTCGTTAATTTTGCCCTGAACAGTGGGGAGGGAATTAAAAAAGGCGAAGTCGTTGCCGTGCATGCCGACACATCGGCGCTGCCATTGCTGCAGCAAACGGTTAAAACGATTTTGCTGTCCGGAGGCAACCCAATAGTGCGCATGACCGATGAATCGCTGTCGAAGTTGCTGTATGAAAATGCTTCAGATGAACAGTTGAAATTTTTCCCCAAGAAATACGTCAAGGCATTTATTGACACTATTGATCACCGCATTGCACTGCTTTCTGACCAGGACCCGCTGCACCTTAAAGACATTGACCCCAAGAAAATTATGCTTTCCAACGCTTCTGCCAGTATTACCCGCAAATGGCTATTTGCTAAAGAAGATGCGGGCAAACTCACCTGGACACTGGCGCTGTATGGCACACCCGGTATGGCCAAAGAGGCGGGATTGAGCCTGGAGGAATACTGGCAGGAAATTATTCGTGCCTGTTTTCTGGATAAGCCCAATCCGGTAGAAACATGGAAAGAGGTGTTTGCGGAACTTGAACGGCTGCGGGCACGGCTTAGTGCAATGCTCATTAATAAACTGCATATAACGGCAAAAGATACGGATTTATGGATTACGGTGGGAAAGAACCGTAAATGGATGGGAGGTTCGGGACGCAATATCCCGAGTTTCGAGCTGTTTACCTCGCCTGACTGGCGCGGGACACAAGGCCACATTTTTTTTGATTATCCCTTGTATCGGTACGGAAGCATCATAAAAGACATTACTTTGCGTTTTGAAAAGGGACGTGTGGTGCATGCCACGGCATCAAAAAATGAAAACTTACTCAAACAGCTGATTAAGCAAAAAAATGCTGACAAAATAGGAGAATATTCGCTGACCGATAAGCGATACTCACGCATTAAGGCGTTTATGGCAAACACGCTCTATGACGAAAATATTGGAGGGAAGTGGGGCAATACCCACCTGGCTGTGGGCACCTCTTACCATGACGCATACACTGGTGATGTGGGAGCGATGAAAGACAAAGATTGGGCGCGTTTGGGCTTTAACGAGTCACCTGAGCACACTGATTTACTGGCAACGTCCCGCCGCAGCGTGGAGGCAACCATGCGTGATGGCACCACTAAACTAATCTATCAGGACGGTATATTTTTACTATAAGGCTTGCGACAATAAATCCTAACAGCCCGCCGATAACCACATCAATGCCATAGTGGCAGCGCAGAAAAATTCTTGAGTAGGAAATCAACAGTGCCATTGCGTAAGCGAGCCAGGCCAGACGCGGATGGTGATGTGCGTATATTACCGCAATGGAAAAGGCTAGTGAGGCGTGCATTGAAGGGAAGGTAAAATCCGCCGGGCATAAGTAACCGTCGTATGGCCGAGGGATTTCAGTCAGTACTTTTATGGCATGGGTAAGCAAACCGGTAATACCGGCAGCCAGCACTGTGTGCAATATGACTATTTTTTTATTATTCTCAACGGCAAGCAGTACCAAGCCAAACACAATCCATACGGCAACGCTCAGTCCCCGCAGCGAGAAAAATTTCATGAGCGGGATCATGAGAAGTAGGCAAATAATTGATGAACACCCTCGGTGTGTTTCGTTGGCTTTTTATTGGGCAGGGGATAGAAGTAGCTAACGATATGGGCGTGAGGGAGCTCGTGTTTTATGTGGCTGTAGGCCTTCTTCAGAAGCCAGGGCGAAATATAGTAAAACGCGGTCACGGTTTTGGTATAGACAACCTTTGAAAATGGATAGTGAAACATGTCTGCATACATGATACTAATATGTGCGCGATAGGGGTGAAGTAAATGACGCAGATATAAAACAGCAAGCAGTATCGGGTTAATTTCTGCAGCAATGAGATGGAGTGTTAGTTTTTTTTGCTGTGCCCAGTCCGCTGCTGCAAAAATGACGGCACCGTCGCCCGCGCCCATATCAATGATAGTGTGGTGGTTGCGCAGTTCAAGGTAATCAACAATACGTTCCATGTCCCGCTGGTTGGAAGGAAAATAGGGAACGGGGGAGGCGGTGCGTGAGAGGAAAAAGTAGGCGACCAATAGGAATAAAACAAAGACAATAAAAACAATACCCATGTGCCAGAGGTGGGACTTGAACCCACACTTCCTTACGGAAACACGGCCCTAAACCGTGCGCGTCTGCCAATTCCGCCACTCTGGCAATTCATTACTCTAAACCGTACGTGTCCAGCGTTGCTGGATTTCGCTGCGCTCAATATACCAATTTCACCACTGCGGCATCTCCGTTAAGCAAAATTGCTTAACTACGACATTCTATCACGCAACAGTGTAGAATAAAGAGCTATGCAGGCAGTACAACAGACCTTGGAAATCACGCGTACCGTGCTGTTTGTGCACGGTTACGGTATTCTTACCGTAGTATCGGTCTTAGTTGCTCTTTTTATGCTATGGCGTGAGCTGCGTCGCACTTCTTTTAAGGAGGAGGAGGTGTTTGATATGGTATTTGTATCTTCATTGCTGGCGCTCATAATCGGCAGATTATTCTTTTTTTTCCTTGAACATCCGCCATTTCGCTTCACCTTTTTTAATTTCCTCATCGTCTATGTATTCCCGGGGTTTTCATTGCTGGGCATATACTTGGGGTTTTTTGGTGCGCTTTTTATCCTGTGTGCCCGTCATAAAGTGCCCTTTGCCGAACTCATAAAGCGCTTGGCTGTTCCATTTCTCTCTATGTTGGCCATACATGCATTCCTGGTTGCGGCCAAAGATTTGGTTTGGCCCCAGCTGGTGGTATGTGCGCTGTATACCGTATTTATTTTTGTCATGGGCTTTATATTGAAGTTGGAACGCACGGCAAAAATTCGTGAACGGGCACTGTTTCCCGCAATGCTGTTTATACTTTCATTCGTTGCATTTATTTCATGGATTGGGTATAGTGTAATGCTTGCTGGTAAGATAGAAGCGCCTCCCATAGAGCCGCTGGCTTTTGGAGGACTGGCCCTTATCAGCGCCGTGTGGTTTGCAACTGCAGTCACACGAAATTAATAGTTTTTATAAACACCATGACACACCAAAGCTATCCTAAAGATGTACTGAAAGATATAAAGGCTTTTTTTGTGGAAGAGCAAAGAACATTAGAGAAAAGACTGGAGCAGATAAACGGAGCTGACCCATTTCGTGATCCAGACCACACGAACGGTTCTGACTTAGGAGAAGACGCCAATGAAGAGGTGCAGCACGAACAGGCGGTGGCACATACTGAAACGCTGCAGAAAAAAAAGAAGGACATAGCTGCTGCACTGTTGCGCATTGAGAAGGGTACCTACGGGTTTTGTAAGAAATGTAATCAGATGATTGATACGGATAGGCTTTCATCTAATCCGTATACCCTGTATTGTATATCTTGTGCACAAAAGGGATAAATCACCACAAAGTAAAAACGTATTGCTGGGGGTAGGGCTATCCATCCTGGTAATTGGTATTATTGTTTGGCGCTTTATTGCCACTTCATCATTGTTATCAAACCGCGAACGGGTTACGGTGGGTATCTATGCCGCGTACCCGTTTGTTTTGTCGTACAATAAGCACTCCACTATCGTAACGGTAGTATGGTTTAACCCCAGCACAAAAGTATATGTACCCGGCGGCTATCGATGGTACCCGTTTGGAAGCGTTTTGTTGCTTGACAGCATTGAAAAAAAACAAGGTGAACTGGTAAGGCGCATGTTTGAGGAACTGGTAGGAGCCCCGGTTGATTTTGTGGTTACCCCCCGCTCAGTAAGTACACTGCCCGAAGCGCCTGATTCATTCGTGACGTTTTTTTATCGGGAGCGGGGTAGGTTACTGCCTTGGATAGGAGGGTCGTATCGGGTATCGTTGGGTAATAGTATTGATGGTTATATTCTGTCGAATATTTTGCGTTCCCGCAACGACAAGCTGCTGTTTGTTGATGCCAGCGCATCCACTACTACCTCATCAAAGAAGGCCGATGGGCTACGCTATGACAGCGATAAGCTTGACCAGGTACTAAAAGGCTATTTATACTGGCCGTCCATTAACTCCACCAATAACGTGCGCTTGGAGATAGGTGATAGTGAATATTATGGTGCCGCTCAACGTATCGGACGCATGATAGAAGGGATGGGCATTAAAGTTATTGATATATCCCTAACAAAAAACCGAAATACCGGCAGTACGGACTGTGCTGTTTATTTTGGTCCTCAGAAGAAGCAACAGGGAGAAGCGTTGGCACAGCATTTTAATTGCAGCAAACAGCTGTCTGACCAGGAACAGTTCAAGGCGACAATGACTATTTATATTGGCAGTAAGCTTGGTAAACTATATAGATAATGATAACGTTAGCCTGCTGGGGAGGGGGAATACTACTCGTGTCTTTTTTCTTGGCCGTGTGGTCGTTACGAGACTATAAGGGCGAGCGTACCATTGATCGTATTCGGTCACATCATCGCCGGGAGCAGATAAAAGGAAGTATTTTATTCCATAAAGGGAAACCTAAGCATTATTCTTCGTATTCGCGGTAAACCGGATCGTCATCATCGGCCTCATCATCATCTTCAGCTTCCTCGGTATCGGAAAGATCTTTGGTTGGAATAATTGTTTCTTCGGCGTCCAAATCCAAGCTGGTTTCTTCCTCTGGCCGCTTGCGCTCTTCCTCCGGCTCGTCATCATTGGGCATCAACGATGATGTTTCAAGAGGGAAGCTGGGAGTATTGGCATATTTAGAGGGTTTTTTTGTTTCACGAATAAATACGCGGCACTCATTTTTGTCAACGCCGTGAATATAAGCCTCATATTTGGTACCACCTTGCATGAGTTCGATAAGCCGTTTTGAAATATCATCAGGTACGTATCCCACAAAGTGCTTGTGGCTGTCACGCACCTCAATTTTTCGCTTGCGTATATTGAGACTAACTTCTTCGCCTACCGAAAGCTGTCCCAGCTCCTCATGCTTACCAATAGTAGAAAGCCGTACGCTTTTTGCGCACCCCGGCTCCTCGATAAGTTCATTAAGGGCAGCACGTTTTCCATTATGTCTTCGTTGCGGCTCATGCGCCTTTTCAAGCATGGTGCTGATATTGGCTAGCTTCTTATTAGCAATGGTGTTCGTTGGATCAAGCCGAATAATCTTATGATAAATTTTCTTTGCCTCCTCAAAGTTCGACAACTGCCAATAGCCGTGAGCCAGTTCAAGCATAATGTCGACATCCTCAGGATCATCGTTACGTATGGTGAGTAATAGTTCCACTGCTTCCTCATACTTACCGTTCACCAGTAATTCAGTTGCTAGGTTTTTTTGTTTCTCCAATTGTAGGCTTTTCATATCATCTGCCTAGTATAAGGCATCATGCTATAATGTCAACATGTCTGGCCATTCACATTGGGCAACCGTTCGCAGTAAAAAAGAAACGCACGATAAGGCAAAGGGGACTGTATTCGCAAAAATATCTAAAGAACTTACACTCGCTATACAAAAGGGCGGTGGAGTAACTGATCCGGAGTTAAACGCATACTTAAGAGGGGCGTTGCTTCATGCTAAAGAAGTAAATTTGCCCAAAGAAAATATACAACAGGTGTTTATACCTTTGAGTTGTCTTCTGAGGATTATGATAGAGCCTTAAAACTAAAAGAGACATTGGAAGAGCTGGAAGATGTTCAGGAAGCGTACACGAATGGTATGATAAAAGAATCATGATAAAGAAGTTGAGAGCCATGCTTATCGGGTTGGGCAAGCGCAAACGGTTTACGATTGCCGTCGTTACCATCTGTCTGTATTTTTTTATTATTACCTCGCTGCCGTATGATCAAGCGTTGTTTCATGTGATACCGCTTGCAGTTTTAACCTATGTATCGGTTTTTTTTGGTATTTTGGAGGATGTAGAGCGCCTTGAATGGATTCAGCTCTTTATTTTGCCGGTCTATTTTGTGGTAGCCGCACTGTTTTTTTACTATTTGCTTCCCGTGCGCCTCTTAACCCGCATCCCGTTCACTATTATTACCTTTGTATGCTTGTACGCCATATTTTTGTCTGAAAACATATTTAATGTAGGTGTAGAGCGCAGTTTGCCGCTGTATCGAGCTGCCTATTCGGTTATTAACTTCATTATGCTGGTAGTATTCTTAATGGTGTTCACGTTGCTGTATTCATTCAGTTTTAATTTATATATGAATGCTCTTACCGGAACTATTATCGTATTTCCATTGGTATTTCACGGCATGTGGATTGCAAACCCCATGGAGGTAGTAGAGGAGCGCATATGGAAGTATGCGGCCGTACTAACCTTTTTACTGGGCTTTGGCATACTCATTGGTAGCTTCCTGCCGTTGCGAACGAACGTGTACGCCATTCTTACCGTAGCTATGTCGTATTTCCTGATAGGGATAGCCCAGGAGATCATCCAAGAGACGGCATATCGTTCCCGAGTTCGTGAATATATAACCGTATACGCCGTATTATTAGTGTTAATTACGCTCAGTATTCAATTTTGAGAGCGTCATAGCGCGCTAAAAGGGAATAGGGGAGGCCTATAGTTGTATATATCCTATAATATTTTACACGATGTGGAAAATTCACGGCCGACGTGTATAAACGAACTAGCTTATCATTCTCGTGAGGGGTCTGAGAAGCAAGACCGTCAATCGCTCTTCCCCAGAGATATTACCGTTATTTATTATGACAATTGCTTGTATGTATAAGAGAAAAAAATCATTAAACACGCACTTACTTCTCTGATGATGGATGGGGGCCTAAAAACCTAAAAAGTGGTTATTATTCCCGCAAGGAGGGAGATATTGAATGTCGTAAAATGTATCTTTAACGACATATACTACGTTCACCCGGTGGGGTACCAGTAAGCAAATCACCATAATTTTTTGATTATTTCCCTGTTATTTCTGGATGCTACGGGTTTCCTATTCCGGAGTTATTTTTGAATTATAGTTGTGTTCTGCCCTCAACCTACTGGGCTGTTTTTTTGAATATTTATGTACACAATCTCCTATTGATTCCCGCTGTGGTACTTCTCATGTATTTCCCGTAATCGAGGATTCGTAACATGGGTGTATATCTGGGTGGTGCCGATATTTTTGTGACCCAGAAGCTCCTGCACGCTGCGCAAATCAGCCCCGTGAGTCAGGAGGTCAGTGGCAAATGAATTATGGCTTACTATTCCATCGGTAATAAGATTATGATTTTTAGTAACAAAAAAATCATATACACTATACTGAGCGGAACCTAATTTAGTTTTTTTCTTTACCTTGAGCCATTTAGTTTGTTTCATCATTGCAAAACTTCGGTAGTGTTCGTATTCGGCTCTAGTGATTACTTTTAAATCATAAAACCCTTGCAATAGCTTAAAAAATGTTTTTGTTTCAGGAACAATTTGCTGTGCGTAGCGCTTCACATATTTAATACCATAGTGTTTTTCGAAGAATGGAGTGTATGCGATTGTCTTTTTTTTTGCCCTGACCATAATTTCATCAATAATATCCGAAAATGGCAGTTTGATGGAAAACCGTGATACGGCATTGGTAAATGAGTCCCGTTTTAAGCTGGGGACATGTTTAGTAAAGAGCGCGACACTTTGTTTATCTAAAATAACGAGTTCATTCATCACTCCTTTGAACACCGCATTATTGCGAGGGAGTCGCACTGATCTGATGCGTTCTTCTAGATGAGCATCAATACCGAAGTAAAGAAGAAGCATTTGAATATCTTTGAGGAGTTCAAAAGAGGTTGAAAAAAAACGAGGTGCGGTAGTGAGCCCTTCTGCGTCATAAAAACCGGCCAGAAATGCAGTTATCTCTGCCTTAGTCGCCTTAAACAGGAGTGGCGGGACTCGTTTGGTGGGAGCCTTTTCATGAAAGTTAGTAAGTTGCATAAAAAGTTCAATCAGTTCGTTGTCATAATACAGTAGCTGATATGAGTTACTGTTTTGATTTTTTTTGATTGCTGGCAATTTATGAAAGAGTCGTTCTATAAGTTGTTGGTAATAGACCAGATAATCACGTTTTTTATCATATAAAAAGAGTCCACGCCGTTCTCGATTTACAATACCATCTCCGAGCGTATATCCTAATAAGCGCCACAGATCATCCGGAAAATATCGAGTGCCTCCATGGGGTATTTTTTGTATACCCAAAATATAATCCCCGATACGTATATCTTTTGCCGGTATTTCTTTAATCTGGCCCTTTTCGCACGTAAATAATCGATGATTACCGGAGCATTTAATCTCGTACCCGTCTGCCCAAATTGAATAAAGGGATGATAAGTGATTGTGCTTCTGCGCTACGACATCGTGTTCGAGTGTGCCATCATGTGCATTAAGAGAATAGATGTGATTAGTCGTCTGATAAAACAGATTTCGTGCTATTGTTATTGATGTTGTCGTAAAGATGCGCGTGGAAGGATGGAGGCAGTGACGCAGTACATGCGGCGTGACATGGGCTGTAATGCCGGCTTTGATGCGATAGCCTTCAATGAGTCGTTCAATTTGGCGTGGTGACAGGCGCCGTTCGCCGTTCGCATTTTTTTTGCCGCGATAACTGATAAACACTGCCGGATACGTGTCTTTGCGCGTGGCCATATACTTGGTTAAGTACTCGATGGCACGCTTTGATAAAAACACGACGCGGATATGGCCGCCTTTACCAATAACACTGAATTCACCGTTTTCGGTATTAATGCGGTCCCGGTTTAATCGGGACAGCTCGGCTACCCGCAACCCGGTCGAAAACAATACCTCAAACATGGCCCGATCGCGCAGTACAACAAGGCTCGTACCAGAAATGATGGCGAATAATTTTTGCAGATCCTCCGGTGATAAATAGCGGATTTCGCGGTCCCGTGTTTTGCCCAGCATAATTTTATCAGGTGACAATACCTCCACCCCTTCCCGTACCAGATAGCGCAGGAGGGAACGAAGGGCAATTAAAAAGTAGTTTTGTGACTGGCGCTTTAAGGCGCCCTTATGCGGATTTACGTACTGCTGGGCCAAGAAAAGGCGGAACTTACGGACGTGTTCATCATTCAGTTTTAATATGTCCTCTGCTGCCTCGGTTGCAGAGTTCCCTGCCCAGGTGGCAAAGAAATTAAGGTAATAGGAGTACATGCGGATGGTGGTTTGTGAAAGATTTTTATCCAGCTCGCAGTATTCTAAAAACCGAATGATTGCTTCCTTAAGGGTCATACCTTAATAGTACATGAAATGTCGGTATAATCAAGATATCGTCACTTTCATATTTTTAGATATTCTTTATACTATTCCCATGCAGCGCTACCGCAGCCAGATAGGAATAAGTTTGCTGTTGTTTGTGGTAGCCTTCCTGTTTCGCTATTCCCTCTTCTCGTTTGTAAACCTGCCTTGGATTATTTATGACGAATATATTTACCTTGATACTGCGCGGCAGATACTGCGCGGATCGTTTATTACCCATTTAACGCTTGAAAACCAGATCTACCCGCCCGGCTGGTCTGTTATGTTGGCTGCGGTCGTGGGGTTTATTAGCAATCCCATAACCCAGTACCGTGCTGCGCTTATTTTTACCATGATGCTTTCGTCATCGATTCCGGTGATTGCCTACTGGTACACCAAAAAGCTTGTGCCGGCGCTGCTTCTTATTATCTTTATGCCGCTTGTGGTGTATTCAAACAGCATTATGTCCGAAACGCTGTATACCCTGAGCATCTTGCTGTTTATTATCACCATGCATTGCGTGGTTGATAATGACTTAAAAGAAACCCGGCATATAATACTGTCGGCTGTAGTAACAGGATTTTTTTTGAGTTTTATCGGCAGCATCCGTTCGTTTGGCGTTGTTGTGCCCTCGTCATTTGCACTTGCGTTTGTACTATGCATTATCGCCTGGCGTCACCAGCATGAGGTGCGCTCGCGGCTGCTGTGGTATCTAGGTGGGAGTCTTATTTCTTTGGCCGTGAGTAATTTCTTACTTGGTTTGTTAATGCCCAGCGCAGACAAACTCTATAACATACCTTCGTATAACCAAGCAATCACTACACTGTTTATTCATCCGATTCTCAGTTTCAAAATGATTGCCAACCAATTAACGGCTATTGGGTTGGAGATGGCATGGTTTCCGCTGCTTGCCTTTGGATGGAAAACATGGACCCTTTTTAGGGAGACGCACAAGAAGGGTGAGCATGCTTCGCGGCGAGGTGTTCTTGTTGTGCGTGCATTTTTAGTATTTTTGCTTATGACTTCGTTTGGCCTAACTTTGTTGCATATGGCCCGTGATGTAGTAAAAAATCCTCAGTATCTGCTGTTTACCCGCTATATGGATCCGGTACTGGTTGTGATGTTTATGTTTGGCGTTGCTGACGGACTTGAATATCTTAAAAAACAAAAGCGTCACTTCCCTTCTGTGTTATATGCAGTTTTGGGCGTATGGCTGCTGTCGTTTGTGTATTTGTATTTTGGCTTTTTCCGTGAAACGTATAAGTTTGGAAATACAATGGCGGTATATTTTTTGCGCGAAGAACAAACCAACTTGCTGTGGGAAGTCATTGCCCCTTCCCTGCTTTTGGGCGGCGTGGTATGGATTGGGTTATGGAAGCAGTCGTATAAGGTTTCGGTTGCCGCCTGTATTCTTTTGACCGCATGGATTACCTGGATTACGATTCCCTCTGCCCGAGAGGTGCCGCGATACGTGGTAAATGACTACCATACGTATGTTGTGGAGTGGGATGATTATATGGGAGATAGCCGGTACCCGCTTACCGTATGCCGGATGGGAAAAACCATCAAAAATGAGGTATATTATATGTACAGCTTTTTATATCCCTACCATTATCTTGAAAGCTGCGACAGTCCAAAAGACGTTATTTCGCGCCGTGTCATGGTGAACTCTTATGAGCGTCTTGATCTTCTACAGGGCTACGCCTGCCAGACAGAATATGCCTTCAGGAGCGGTGACATGGTATACTATTGCCCCCAATGAAACTACTAGTTACGATTCCGGCATACAATGAAGCAAAGTCGATTATCGAGGTGGTATCTTCGGTACCTCGAAAGATAAAAGGAATCGATGCGGTCAAGGTACTGGTCTATGATGACGGGTCAACTGACCACACCGCCCTTTCAGCAGAAAAAGCCGGAGCTGATTATGTGTATGCGCACAAGCGAAACCGAGGCCTTGCCCGCACATTTAAGGATGCATTAGACAAAGCGCTTGAACTGGGTGCAGACCTAATAGTAAACACGGACGCTGATAACCAATACGACCAGGCAGAAATACCGAAACTAATAGCGCCCATACTGAGTGGTACCGCAGACCTGGTTATTGGAGACCGCCAAGTGGCAACGCTTAATCATATGCCCACCAGTAAAAAATATGGCAACATGCTGGGAAGTGCTTTTATTCGTTGGTTTACGGGTATGAAAGTAAGAGACGCATCCTCTGGGTTTCGTGCTCATACTCGCGAGTGTGCGCAGCATTTATCGATTGTATCTGAACATACCTATACCCATGAAACCCTTATTGACGCCTTTTTTAAAGGTATGGTCATCTTGGATGTGCCCGTTACGTTTCGAAAACGCACCAGCGGCCAATCGCGGCTGATTGCACGTGGCATTATGAATCACATCGTCAAGTCGGTAGCAACCATTATTCGCACTGTACTGTTGTACCGCGCACTGTACGTGCTTTCGGTTATAGGAAGCATTATTGGTGCTATTGGATTGGGAGGCATTATTCGCTATCTATATTTTGCCTTAATTGAGGGCGATGCCGGCGGCCACGTACAGTCGCTGGTAATTTCATCGGTGCTCATCGGAACCGGCATTAACATAATTTTCTTAGGATTTATCGCCGATCTGCTTGCCTACAATCGGCGCCTTATAGAG
>Ga0210057_1006553_pt1 | contig 14420 bp, 16 predicted proteins | sample CryGeyCG2114_010_2_FD_183968 | JGI IMG/M metagenome (GOLD analysis project Ga0210057, IMG submission 183968) | Groundwater microbial communities from aquifer - Crystal Geyser CG10_big_fil_rev_8/21/14_0.10 (SPAdes) (version 2) | ecosystem: Environmental > Aquatic > Deep subsurface > Groundwater ... | reverse complement strand
CTGTTGGCCGTGACTAAAAAGTCACTTGAAATAGGTATTGCGCAAGTACAGGTAGGCAATAGCATTGCTTCGATTGGGCGTGCGATTGAAGCGTATATCAAGCCATTTGGGTATGGGATTGTCCGTGATTTGGTTGGACATGGTGTTGGACACCACGTGCATGAAGATCCGCGTGTCCCAAATTATTATGATCCGTCACTCGAATCTATTATCATACAACCTGGTGTTGTCATTGCCATTGAGCCAATGATAACCATGGGAGGAAGAGAAGTTGATACGGCGGACGACGGATGGAGTATTTCTACCACAGACGGAAGTCTGAATGCCCACTATGAGCACACCATTGCCGTAGAAGAAGGTGGCGTGACTGTGGTGACGCGTCGTCCGGGGGAGGTATATTAGTATGAATATCCTTGCCATAGATTATGGACAAAAAAACATTGGTCTTGCGTGGATGCAGTTGGGACTAGATATTGTATTACCGTACGGTAGATTAAAGAGCAAAGAATTGGTCGGCGAGAATAATGCGTTGGTTCGGTTGATTCACGATGAAAAGATAGATACCATTGTGATTGGTCTCCCACTGACACTCGATGAAGGGACAGAAAATGCGAACACTCTACGCGTGCGAGGATTTGGTGATGCGCTCGGGAAAGAAGTTGGAGTTCCAATAGTCTATGTTGATGAACGACTGAGTTCATTTGAGGCAGACGAAATGGGTGGCGAAGTCTCGCGAGATGAAAAAGCTGCAATGGTTATTATGCATAATTACAAAAATCAGTTGTTATGAATGCCATTGTACTGGCACGTCGCGACTTTCGTGAACATGACCAACTCATATCTTGCTACACGGAAGGGCAAGGCAGGTTGGATTTGATCGCGCGCGGCGTAAAAAAAATAACAAGTAAAAATGCTGCGGCGTTGGAGCCGTTTTCTTTTGTCTACTTGGGAGTTGCAGCGGGAAAAGAAATGAACTATATTACAACAGTGCAGTCCCAAGAGTATTATGCAAACATTCGCAAGGATATTGGAAAGAGTATGGTTGCATCGTGGATTGTATCGTTGGTCATGCAGCTGGTATATACCGATGAACCCGATGATCGTATTTTCTATTTATTGCAACAAACTTTGACCGCTCTTTCCCGCATTGAGCACGTGACGGTGTCCTTTGTCGATATATTTGTGGTACATCTGATGGTGTTGCTTGGATTCACTCCCAAAGTAGGTACTTGTGTTTTTTGTGAAAAAGAAGCTGGAAGTGCCGCCACATATTGGTTTTCATTTGAGAATGGTGGCATTGTCTGTACGGCTTGTAGAGACCGGAATACCCCTGATGAGTGTGGTATCACTTTTTCAGAATCAGATCGTGTATTGCTCAATGTGATGCTTCAGGGTGGAGATGAGGTGAGAACCTCTCCCGCGTCATTGCATGCGTGTATTTTTGGCTATACTCAGTTTCATGCGGGGCGAGAGGTCGGGGATTGGGAAAGTATGAGAAAGTGGCTAGTTTAAGCCAATTTTATACACATATTCGTATCTTGACGGATTACCTGTTTTGTTGTATACTCGTCCTACTTCAACCGTTAGGGGAATAGTTGATTTATGAACTACTAATATTGTAAGAATATGTCTCAAGATAACATGATTAAGCTCGAGTGCACTGATTGTAAGCAAATCAATTATTTTTCTAGTAAAAATAAAAAAAAGCTGAAAGAGCGACTGGAAATCAATAAATTTTGTAAGCATTGCACCAGTCATCAGTTGCACAAAGAAACAAAATAATGATATTCTAAGGCAGTCCAGTAATGGACTGTTTTATTATTTTTTTAGCTATGTTTTATCTCAACGCATTTGTACAGAGTTTGTACAATATTGAATGGTTAGGAAATCAAAAAAAACAGATTGCAAAAGGGTTCGCGTATGTGGTGCTTTTGGCATTGGTGTTGAGTGGTGTCTATAGTCTGTACTTGATGAGAGAAATTCCAAACATGGTTCGGGAGGGGATGACATACCTTGAGACAGAAATCCCTGAAGTAACGGCAACGGTTGCCGCTGGCAAACTTTCTATTGAGGGGCTGGATCAGCCATTTTCAACTACATTTGAAGACGACGGACAAACATTTTTGATCTATATTGATACTCAGGCGGCAGAGTCTGTTGCGTTGGCTGATGTTGTAGACATCGAAACAGAAAGTGCTATCTTGGTAACTGACAGCGCTATAACGTTTCACCAAGCAGGTGTAGAGACAGAAACGCAGTACGTAAAAGAGTTCCCGGACTTTGTACTGTCCAAAGCGGACGTGGTGAATTGGGGGAATATTATTGCAGGTGGATTGCCATTGTTTTTTTTCTTTTTATTTTGGACGGTTCTTTTCTTTGCGTTTGTTGCATGGAAAATTGTATATTTGCTTGTGATTTCTTTTGTAGCTTGGGGTATTGGAAAAATAGGGAACAAGGCGTGGTCATTTGAAGATATTTATGCGGTAGGACTGTTTGCGCTGACGCTGCCAAGTGTGATTACGTTTATACCGTGGGCATTTTTTGGCCTTGATATCCCATATGCCTATACCGTTATTATGCTTGCGGTTCTCTCTATTGTGATGTGGCAAAAACCGCAACACCATAATCCACTTGATGCATTGAAAGATGCGTGGAAATAGCGAGCTCATAGCGTCTTGATTTTTTTAGGGGAGTACGATATACTGCCTGCGCAATTATTGATATGGGCGTGTCGTATAGTGGTAGTACAGGGGTCTCCAAAACCTCTTGCGGGGGTTCGATTCCCTCCACGCCTGCTCGGAAATTCATCGCTAAAGTTAGCGGTGTTTTTTTATGGGGGAGTGAAAGTTAGTACTTTAATTAGCATAATAATTACTGTATACTTTGTTTGATATAAATATATAGGTATGGTTGCATTTAAATCTACAAAAATTATTTTTTGGCTAGCGGTGAATGTAGGGGTGACAATACTTTTGTATATCGTTGATACATTGTTTTCTTATAATCTAGTAGATTCAGATTTTATCGGGCTTATTTATGTGATGTATATCGTCGTCATTCTCACTATCGTAACCTTAGAGCGCAAGAGTTTGCGTTCATTTCGGGCTGCATATGAATCTCAATGGAAGGGTATTGCAGAATATATTGTATTGGGGAAGGGGAGGGAAAGTCAAAATAAGGCAAATCATGTAAAGCAAGTAAAAAGTGATCTGAAAAAATATGAGGATACTTTGATTAGATACACTCAACTTTTTTTTCTATTTACGATGTTGGTTTTAGGAAATACGTATAGTGTTCAGTTAGGCATAGGAAATGGGATACCAATTTCTCCTGTATGGATCTTTATTGCCTATATTGGTTTTCAGTTGGTAAACGCGAAGATAGAATCAAATATCGGACATTATATAGATAAGCTAGAGTACTAAAAAGTGCTATTTTCAATTTTCCAATATAGTTCCAACATCCTTTACGATGTACTGCATCGAAATTCGTGGCTTAGTTGAGCCACATTTTTTAGTAGGTGAGAGTGGAAATCGAATTATTTTAATATATATGCTACAGTTGAACTATGAGTATTATAGATAATATAAAATCAAAGAGATGGGATAATAGGGTACAGAGACCTGGTTTTTTGTTGCCCAAGGACATTGTTAGTCAAGCGGAAGCTCAACCATTTCATTATGGGGTATCTTAAGTTTCTTGAGTATGACAAGGTGCTTACCCTTCTTATTGTTATCTTTCTTGCGGTGCTTTTTCTTGATGTTGTAAGCGTTCTACTCAGAGATCGTTATCTTGAGCATGATAAAGGGAATTAATTATGTTGTTTTTACCTCTCTCTACGATGGCCTGCCTTGGCGCTCGTGGACGTCAGGGCCTGCTTGAAAAAACAAGGCTAACATATGCCTTGTTTTCTTATATTCGCAAACAGAATCGAACTAACTTGGTATATGTGCTATATTATTTTAATGAATATTGTTGATAAAATAAAATCTAAAACATGGGATAAAAGAGTTCAAAGATCCGGATTTTTGTGACCTAAGGATATAGTGAAAAATGCTGTGGTTTAGCCTTTTTATTTAGTTAATAACATCACTATTCAATATGAGAGTGTGTGTTGGATATTTGTATGATGATGTACGAACCAAAACTTTTTCAACGGTTTAAAGTTAGTGTTTTTTTGTTCACTTGTGTATAAAGAAAAAAAACCGCCCCTGTACCTCCCAAGCACAGTTTCTTAGAATCTCTTAAGATCCTGTGCTTGGAATGGGGCGATTTATTTCTAGCATCAATTGCCTCTTCTTTTCTCTTATTTTTACAATCAAGAGCTAAAAGATTGAGGTAGGTATCATCATCATGATAATGCCAGTCCATTTCGATACTATTTTAGCATAATTTTCTTTAATAGTAAATGGCGTATATGAGAAGCTTCACCATCCTCTATGATGGCCTACATACCTAAAGTAGAGCTTTTTATAGCTCTATTGTATATTAAAAAATTCTAACGAAAAGAAAATTGTAGAATATACTGGTATTTGGTACTATACGTATAATGTATTTATGACCATACTATATATGAAAAATGCCATACCATGGGGGGTGGGGATTGTCCTTGCGTTGCTTGTGTTTTTTGTAGGGTGGTTTATATATGTGGAGACTTTTCAAAATCCTCCTGTGGATATTATTGAAGTGGATACTGTTGTTCCAGAAGATGTACGTGGCGACGCTTTTGGAGAGAAAGCAAAAGAGGACAGCATTCGTCTTTACTCAATTCATTCCGGGGACAGCGTTGTCAGTCCGATAACTATCACAGGAGAAGCAAGAGGGTATTGGTTCTTTGAAGCAACTTTTCCCGTGTACCTTACTGACTGGGATGGAAGGATTATTGCAGAGGGATATGCAACAGCGATAAGGGACTGGATGACAGAAGATTTTGTTCCTTTTGAAGTCACCTTATCTTTTACCACCAACGATCCATTTAGCGATAGGGGATCCCTTATTTTTCAAAAAAGTAATCCTTCAGATTTGGTAGAACATGACGATGCATTAGAAATTCCTGTACAGATACATGAGTAACGCGGCTCCTGCCGAGGATGGTATTGGGAATCGAGAGTCAAACATATATATGACAAAAAAATATGTTGGTTTTGCATATAAAAAAGGGAACTTTTTTGAGTGTAGTTTTTTATGAAGCCTGGTACAAATAAAAAACATCGGATATATACTATGAGTTTCGCCAGTGTCTATCCGCTCTATGTTACGAAGTCTATAAAAAAGGGACGAACGAAGGCAGAAGTTGATAAAATTATTTGTTGGTTATTTGGATACACGCAGAAACAACTGGATAGTCAAATAAAGAAAAAGGTCGATTTTGAAACCTTCATAGCAGAAGCTCCTCAGTTGCAGCCCTCTCGAACTTTCATAACGGGGGTCGTGTGCGGTATTCGAGTAGAGGATATTCAAGAATCATTAATGCGAGAAATTCGTTACTTGGATAAGCTTATCGACGAACTGGCAAAGGGGAAGCCAATGGAAAAAATTTTAAGAAAAGTTGAGCGCTAGTACAACACGTCAAAGGGAGTTTTGTTTTTTTCGCAGGGCTGTTTGCCATAACACATGTGTATGACCAAGCAATATTTTCAAAAAAAATTAACCCGTGATAATTCTCTCATGATTCAAGAAGTTTGGGACAACGGGTATATGCGAGGTTTTCAAGGAGTGCCGAACCCATTTCTTCCAACGCAAATAAACTATATCAAGGATGGAGTTGTTGAGATTTGGGATAATATTCAGGCAATACAGTGGTTTGAAGATCACATGCAATCTCTGTATACAAAACAGCCAGGTATTTTTTTTGAACTAATGGAGAGGTACGAAGTGATTGCAGAGGACGTCGCGACACTTGGCAAGAAAGAACGTTTTGACTCAATTGACGAATTACGTTCATTTATTGATTTGTTACAAAAAGGTACATATGGATTTCTTCTTTTTTATCATTCAGTTCGTGATGAACGTACACCACAAAAAATTAAGACCCGTGCGCTTGAAATGAGAAATAAGGACCACTTTTATGATGATGCTGATCGTCTTATTAAATCAACGATTGAGTATATCCATCCGCACACGAAAGGGAAGTCTATTGTGATTCTTACCGACGAAGTTGATCATCCACCAGTAGCGGAGGTCATCGAGTCTCGGTTTGATCACTGTGTACACCTTGTGGGGCAGGATATATATCTTGGGACACTTCAGGCATTTGTTGCTACAAATCCAGAATACCTATGCGAAATCGATACGCCTCAGCATGATAATAAAGTAACAGGACGGTGTGCGTTCCCCGGACGTGTGATTGGCAATGTGTGCATTCTTAAAAGAAAGAACGATATGCATGCCTGTTTGGAAGGAGATATACTCGTGGCTCCGGAAACAACGCCCGACTTTCTCCCTGCAATGAAAAAGGCTGCGGCCATAGTCACTGATGAAGGGGGGTTGCTTTCTCATGCGGCTATTGTTGCACGGGAAATAAAAAAACCATGTGTGATAGGGACAGAGCATGCGACGCAAGTATTTCGTAACGGTGATGTGGTTGAAGTAGATGCCGATAGTGGGGTGGTTCGTAAATTGTAGTTCCAACATACTCCGCTACTCTGTACTACTCAGGAAAGCGCCGCTAGTTTTAGCGGTATTTATTTGGTACAATACATATGTTGTTCCAAATAAGATGAAGAAGTTGTACACGACCGTTATGGCGATAAAAGACAGCCCAATATTGTATTTAAATTCCAAGCTTTGGCACTATTCAAAAGGCAATCGAAAGAATGTCGTCTTATATGTGACGTTATTTTTATGTGCCAATATCATGAGTTCTCTAGAACCTTTATTGGTGGGATTTATTTTAAACACAATACAAACATTTGGTGTGACCAGTGAAAGTCTTCCCAAAATTGCAATATATCTCAGTCTGTTTGTATTGGTGGAGATTGGATTTTGGATATTTCATGGCCCCGCAAGAGTCATAGAAACAAAAAATGCATTTTTAGCAAGAGCTAATTATAAAAAATACTTACTTTCTGGAACCATGGATCTTCCTGCCGCATGGCATACAGAGCATCATTCGGGGGATACTATTGATAAAATTGAGAAAGGCACATCGTCATTTTTTGATTATGCCAGTCAGACATTTATGGTGCTGGAAATGTTTATAAAATTTTTCATCTCCTATATTGCCTTAGTGTATTTTAATATTCATGCCGCGTACATTGTATGTGTCATGGTTGTTATTACCATAACGACTATATTGCGGTTTGATAAGATGTTGGTTGCACAGTACCATACACTGTTTAAGATAGAAAATAATATATCTGAAAAAATTTATGATGCACTGAGTAATATCACAACGGTGGTGATACTCCGAATTGAAAAGTCCATTTTAAGAGATGTGTGGAAAAAAATCATGAGTCCTTTTGCACTATTTACTCGTAACAGCAAAATAAATGAAACAAAATGGTTTTTGGTTTCAGTGTGTAATGGTATCATGACTTTTTTTGTATTATTTACATTTATATTTTTTAACTTTAAAAACGGGGGCGTTGTGTTACTAGGTACTGTCTATGTATTGTACGGCTATGTGGGAAGAATTAGTCACTTATTTTATAATTTTGCATACGTATATGGTGATATTGTAAAGCAAAAAACGGCAGTGTTAAATTCTGAAATAATTGCCAAATCTTTCAAAGAAAGGGGTGCTATAAAGGAACTTCGTTTGTATAAGAAAGATTGGAAGGTGATTTCTGTAAAAAAATTAGATTTTTCATATCATGAAAAAAAAGGTGCTGAACAACATTTAAAAAATATAGATTTAGTTATAAAGAAGGGACAAAAAATAGCGTTTATAGGTCATAGTGGAAGTGGGAAAACGACCATGTTAAAAGTTATGAGAGGACTGTATGCCCTTGAAAAGGGGGACATCTACTTAGATACAAAAGAATTACAACATAAATTCAATACAATCTCACAAAACATTGCCCTTATTCCACAGGAGCCAGAAATGTTTGCGACCACCATTCGTGAAAATCTTACGTTAGGTTTGACGAGGAATACGAAAACAATATATCAATTTCTTGATATGGTTAATTTAAGAAAAACGGTAGATCAGATGCCACGTAAATTACATTCGTCTGTGGTAGAGAAAGGGGTGAATTTGAGTGGTGGTGAAAAACAGCGCATTGCGCTTGCTCGCGGACTTATGGCTGCAAAAGACAAAGAGATATTACTGCTGGATGAACCAACAAGTAGTGTGGATTCTGGCAATGAATTTGAAATTTATAAAAATATATTTGCGACATATAGTGACAAAACTATTATTTCATCCATTCATCGTCTTCACTTGCTCAACTTGTTTGATACTATTTATTTTTTTGAAAATGGGAAAATCATTGCCAGTGGGAATTTTGACGAGCTATTTGAGACGTCTCTAAAATTTAGAAATCTTTGGGAGAAGTATAAGAGTAAACAGAGTACATCTGTTTAGACACGTTATTACTGACATGATCCAAGACACTTCCTCTAGAAAGTATAGCTCCCATATGCTATATTTTTTATATATTGTATACCATACTATGACGAAACAGAATGTCGCAACGTCCATACTGCATACCATTCCCGCTGACATAAAAAAGGTGCTTCTTTCAGATGCGAGCCTATTAGAAACGTGGAATAGTCTCACCCCCATTGCACGAAATGAGTGGATTTGTTGGGTGACGATAGTAAAAAAAGAAGAAACGAGGAAAGATCATCTGAAGCGACTTCGGTCTGACCTTCAAAGTGGAAAGCGTCGCCCGTGTTGTTGGCCTGGGTGTCCACATCGAAGGCCACGTGCACAAAAATGGTTTACCAAGAAGTGACAGAGCCAAAGAGGTCTATGATCTATCCCATAGCATTTGTATGAAACTCGTGGGTGTATGTCCAATGTATCCCCATAAAACACGTCTGCTACCACCGTGGCAGACCCATTTGTATGCATCCAATTCACAACATCCTTGGGGAAACAGATCTTTTTTTGGATCAGTTATTTGCATATCTCCGTGCAGATGGTATTTCTGTTTCTAGTTATGAACTAGATCATGTGTGTTATAGAGTAGAAACCGAGGCACGTTATAACGTATTGAAAAAAAAGATAGCCGAGTGTGGGGTACTCTTGTCAGAACAAGACATTGGGGAGAGACCCATTGCCACCTATCGACTCCATATGCCAATAGGCTATAAAGAAAGACAAATCACCTGTATTGAAGTCCCTATGCCAAAAGAGGGGAGTTTTTATACAGAAGGATTTGAGCATGCAGAATTTGTTATTGATGTGCCCTTTGATGCATTTATGGATATGTACCCACACATTTCATTTTCTACCAGAGCAATAAAAAAGAAAGTGAACCCAGATATTAGTATTTCGTATGGAAGCTGCTCAGTAAAATTTCACCACGCAACGCTTGAGCATGTCATTACATATGTAGAAAAGCATTGAAGAAATAGTTCATGTCGTGTACACTGAGGCAACTCATTACTTCTATTATTTCAATGGTATGCAACAACGTGCAGATTTGACCAAAGGGAACATTCAAAAACAAATGTGGCAACTAGCCTGGCCGACCATGCTGTCGGTATTTTTTTATACGCTGTACAACATTGTAGATACCTACTGGGTAAGTAAACTTTCTGCTGACGCAATTGCTGCTGTGAGTATTTCTCAGATTACGCTCTTTCTTATGATTTCTATTGGATTTGGTATTACGATCGGGTCAGGTGTGCTTATGTCAATGGATATTGGAGCAAAAAAGATAGAAGGCGCAGAACGTATTCTGGGGCAATCTTTTGTACTCACGGCAATTGCTGGGTCATTTTTTACTCTATTTGCATTAGTATTTCGCAATGAGTTGTTGACACTCTCTGGAGCAACGGGGAATATATTTCAGCCGGCATATGACTACTTTACCATCACGTCAGGTGGTTCTATTCTTTTTTTTGTACTTATTACCATTATGTTTGCCTTCAACGCGCAAGGCGATACGTTTACTCTTACCAAACTGTTTGCTTTGTCCACGCTTGTGAATTTAGTACTTGATCCATTGTTTATTTTTGGATATGGCGTGATCCCCGCATTTGGCATATCTGGTGCTGCGGTGGCAACACTTATTTCGCAAAGCATTTTTATTATTATTGCACTGATCACGCTATCAAGCGTAAAACGCAGGATTCGTTTTCACCCCCGTCACTTGCGTTTGAGATGGGCATCTGTAAAACAGGTGCTGCGTATTGGTATCCCGGCGGCGCTCACACAAGTGATTAACCCGATTGGGCTTGCGGCAATGACATATATTGTAGGAAAAGAATACCATGAGGCAGGGGCGATTGCCTTTAGCCTGGGATTTCGTATTGAGTTTTTTGCATACCTGCCAGCTGTTGGCTATGGGTTTGCTGCCATGGCAATGATGGGGCAGAGCATTGGTGCACATAATTTGGATCGTGCAAAAAAAACACTGGGAGTCGCATTACGGTATGCGACACGTATTGCCTTGGTCATGGGCGGGATGGCCGCTCTATTTGCACCGCAGATTATTCGTGTATTTACGAATGACCCACTGGTGACCGAGTATGGCTTACTCTACTTTAGATCTGTCGCACTGAGTTATGTATTCCTTGCTGCCATGATGGTTGAAGCAAATGCATTTCAAGCGATCGGTCGTTCTTGGCCGGGATTTTGGATTATGTTTGTACGATTTATTGTGGTGTCCATTCCATTAAGTATTCTCTTTAGTACTGTACTAGGGTATTCTATTTTGGGAGTATGGATTGCGGTATTATTAGGGAATGTGGTGGCAAGTATATTGGGATATGTGTGGCTGATGCATACGTTGAAACATTTTCGTTTTGATGTGGTAGATAAAGCAATTGTGGCGTAACACTGGGGTTATTTTTTATATTATGTGCTCAACGTTTCAATACGTTCTTGAATAGCAAACCATTCTTGCTCTGCCAGGTGTAAATCTCTCTCTACAATAGCCAGTGCGTCTTGTTTCGGACGAGAAAATGTATGTGCGTTTTTTTCAAACCAAGTCAGCAGTTGTTGTTTTTCTTTCTCTAGTTCCATGGTGTGTACTTCCAGTGCATGAAGATTCTTTTTTTCCTCTTTGAGTTGTGCGCGCATCTGTATACGTTCTTCCTTTTCTCTTTTTACTGTAGGAGTTTTTTCTGCTAGGGGTGGTCGAATATGGAGTTGTTCTTTTAAATGGTATACGTAATTTTCATAATCGTGAAGGGAGCGTTTTACCTGCCCGCCACCAACTTCAATAATGCTGGTTGCAATAGTATTGACAAATGTGCGGTTGTGGCTTACAAACAGGATGGTGGTATTTGATTCCGCCAGTGCTTCAGAGAGTGCCTCGACTGTTTCAAAATCAAGGTGATTGGTTGGCTCATCGAGGAGAAGAAGATCATTTTTTTGGAGAAGCAGCCCAGCTAGGCAGAGGCGTGCCTTTTCTCCACCACTCAAAACGGAAATGGGTTTTTTCAAGTCGTCCCCCTGAAACAAAAAGTTTCCAGCCATTTGGTAGATTTCTTGAGTACTCACCCCTGGTCCGGCGATGTGGGTAAGGTGTGTTTCCACCTGATCTTTGGGGGTGAGCATGTCTGGTACATGTTGGGCGTAGTAGCCAATGTGTATATGCATCCCATATTTGTATGATCCCCCAAGGGGGGGGAGGACATGAGCAATAGTTTTTAGGAGTGTGGACTTTCCCTGTCCGTTGTCTCCTAATATAGCCACGTGTTCTCCGCGGTCAATGTCAAATGTAATGTGGTCAGCGACAACAGTGCCCCGGTAGCCAATAGCCATATCTGATACACGGAGTGCAGTTCCTTTTTTGTCACTAATAGGGGGTATGTAAATTGCCGTGGTTTTTATGGGATGTTTTATGGTAATGGTTTGTAATTTACTGAGTTGTTTTAACTTTGACTGTGCTTGTGACGCTTTTGATGCTTTGTAGCGAAAGCGATCTACAAATGATTGAAGATGGCGTTGTTGTGTGGCAATTTTTTTGTTGTATCGTTTTGCAAATTCTTCTTGTTCAATTTTATATGCGAGATATTCCTCGAGTGGCTGCGGGTAGTAGGTCGCTTTGCCATGGGCAATTTCCAGTGTTTGGGTACAGGTTTTTTTTAAAAATTCTCTGTCATGAGAGATAAGTAGAAATGTCCCTGAGTATTGTTGTAAAAATTGCTCTAATAATAAGAGTGTGGAAAGATCTAAGTAGTTGGTTGGTTCGTCCAGCAGCAAAAGATTTGGTTCATCAAGTAAGACGGCAATAATTTTTATACGCATTTGGTAGCCACCGGCAAAAGAGCCAATTTCTCTGTCTAGTTGTTCTTTTTTTATATCAAACTCTCCAGCGAGCTTTGCACACGCCCACTCTTCTTTGCCGCTCACTCGGATCAGAAATTCAATCACTGTTTCGGTGAGTGCAAAGGGGTGTTCTTGTTGACGGATATATCCAATACGCGTGCCACTATAAATTTGGACGTCGCCCGTGTCAGCCGACTCAAGTCCCATGATAATTTTAAATAGGGTTGACTTTCCCGCACCATTTCGTCCGACCACACCAATGTGTTGACTTGAGGCAACAGAAAGGGTAAGCTCGTTAAACAGAGGCTCAATGTCGTAGGCCTTGGTAAGGTGATTGATTTGGAGTAGTATTGCCATAGTGACTGCATACTAGCAGAAAAATATGTTTGATTCAATATATACGAAATATTTGTATGGAAACAAAAGATAGTAATGGAACCGTGTTGCAAGATGGAGATAGTGTGCAGCTTATTAAGGATCTCAAGGTAAAAGGAACGTCCGTGACGTTGAAAGTAGGGCATGTGATAAAAAAGATTAAATTAATAGATGATCCAGAAGCTATTGAGTGTAAAGAGGGAAGATCGGTGTTTGTACTCAAAACGATGTATTTGAAAAAGAGGAAATAGTTTTTCTGTAACAAAAAAAGTCACTCGATACTATTGAGTGATTTTTTTTATATGTATTCTCCCTACCGCCCAAAGGCACCAATATATTGATGAACTTGGGCGGAGTCTCGGTAGGGAGGCTCCTTGGGGGGGATTGTTGGCGTCTTACCACCAGGCGGATCTTCCGCCTGGTCTGGTGCCCATGGAAGGGCGGACGCCGCGGCACCCGGTCCGGATGCGGCTCTCTTGGGACGCCGCGTTCCGTGTGACGTCGCAGCTGATCAATATTGACATTTCAGGCCTACTGGGCTATACTCGGGACATATATGTTTACCCTTGAACCCTTATATATATGAACATGAACGGTATTTACGAAAAAACAATTATTATTATCAAACCCGATGGTGTCCAGCGTGGCTTAGTGGGAGAAGTACTAAAACGATTTGAAATGAAGGGTTTGAAGCTTGTTGGGCTAAAAATGGCTCAACTCAATCCAGATCATTTGCGAGAGCATTATGCGCACTTGGTAGAAAAGCCGTTTTACCCAGGGTTGGAACAGTTTATGATGCAAAATCCCGTAGTTATTGCCTGTTTAGAAGGCAAGGGATCTGTTGGAGCAGTACGATTGGTATCAGGCATTACCAATGCAGGGGCCGCCGACGGGGGGACAATCCGTGGAGATTTGGCCATGGGTATGTGTAATGTGATTCATTGTTCAGACACAGTAGAAAATGCTGCGCTTGAAGTAACACGTTTCTTTGGAGAAGATGAAATATTTGATTACGATAAAACAGACTATTTACATGTCTACATGGACGACGAACGCTCATAATCATTTTTTGTATATACAAAGGGCCGGCTTTGCCGGCTTTTTTGTTTGTGCTACAATTGAGGTATGGAACAGCACGCTGCAAAAAAATACACACAGGAACTCAAAGAGAAGTTTGAATCTCTTGCAGGGTCTCTTTGTATTACGGACCCATCTGGGCGAATGGTCTATGCCAATGGGGGAATTTCTCGTCGTACCGGGTATGACGTGCCAGAAGTCGTTGGGAAAAAACCCAGTGAGCTGTGGGGTGGGCATATGCCACGTGCTTTTTATAACGCCTTATGGCACACAATTCAAGAAAAGAAAGAACCCTTTATAGGAAGGGTTGTGAACAGAAAAAAAGATGGATCCATGCATGAAGAAGTGCTTCATATCGCTCCAGTCTTTGGAGGTTCCCGGGATATCCGATATTTTATTGAGATTCATCCAGACACACGAGACAACGGGCGTGCTATCGTATTTCAGCAGGAGTTTATGCGCCATTTGCAAACCAACCAAGTGGGAGGGAGTGGTGTGGTTGATTGGGTGTCGTATTGGCTTGCCGGAGAGCAGGTTGTTCACCCACCAGTACCGCATACCGGCAGTTTGTTTGACC
>Ga0210057_1006551_pt1 | contig 14424 bp, 16 predicted proteins | sample CryGeyCG2114_010_2_FD_183968 | JGI IMG/M metagenome (GOLD analysis project Ga0210057, IMG submission 183968) | Groundwater microbial communities from aquifer - Crystal Geyser CG10_big_fil_rev_8/21/14_0.10 (SPAdes) (version 2) | ecosystem: Environmental > Aquatic > Deep subsurface > Groundwater ... | reverse complement strand
TGGTACTCGCAGTGGTAGACCGCATGGGCCTGCTTTCGGTAGTCCACAGCTTCATGGTAGCAGGAGGATTCGGGAATCCACTTCCTCCCCCGGCTGACGCCGGGGGTATCAAGTTAGGAAGAATGAAGCAAGAACGGCTTTCCGGGGTTTTCTGACGCATAGTATATACTGCAAACACTTCTTTTTCAGCTAAACAAAGGCACATAATGAGACCATAACAGCTCATTTTGCTGTTTTCCGCTACTGAACTGCCGTATATCCAGCCCTTTGCGCCTCCCCCTCGCTCTCAAAACACACCATCCGATCCAACTGATCCCCTGTAACGTGAACAGAGAACTGATCGACCATGTGGTATTTCCGGCCTGGATCATCGGTCCAGGCGTAAACGGTGCCAGTTGGTAAATAAACACGCTCCCCGCTGCCGGCAATAGCTGATACAGGGCAGCCATTGCTACTGCCGCTCATGAGCAAGATTGCCGCAGCAGCAACAATCAATACAATCCCAGAGATAATCACCAACCGAGCCATCGTCGTCCTTTCTCCTCCTGATACGCCTTGTACATCCCCGGCGCTCCTAACAGGATCACGACTGCGCCGGTCCCAATGGCAACAAAGATAAACTGCCGCAGCAGCTCTTGGCCGACCGAAACGTAATACGCTCTGCCGTACTCGACACACTCCAGAGTCTCACCAAACCTGCCGCCGATATCCTCTGCCACACAATCACGCTTCTCGACATAACCGCCGCCTGGCGCCAGCGAGAGCATATCGTAGACGGTAAAGGCTAGAAACAGGAACAACCATGCTACGAGCCATAACGTAATAAAGTATTGCGGATACTTTCTCCAGGAGCGCGGCGGATGTAGTAGATCCGGCATCGTAAACCTCAATCTCATACCTCCTCCGGGAATGAGATGATTAAAACGCCCAGGTCATCTACTTTGGCTGCAAAAGCCATATCCTCCCACCAAAAGGTCCAGCTACTGCTTGCAGAATCAGGTCGTGCTTGTTTGGCGGCACCGGCCACTTGCGGCAGCGTCATCGGATTGAAGCTCTGCCGGACTACGTCAGTAAAGGCGTGGTTGCTGTTGAGCCAGGCTTGCTTAATAATCTGCATAGGCCCTTACGGCTTCTGCTTGGCCGGTCTATGGATAACGATGCCAACCAGATACCCGACAACAAAACCGGCAATAAACTCGGCAAGTAGACCGGCAAAGGCAGGAAAGGAGCTGCCAACCTGCCAATCCGACACAACATCAACGCCAAAAAAGTATTGCTTAATCAGCTCAGGATCAATGAGAGCCTTCCAGACTTCTTCAACGGGTGCGTTAATCGTCGTTGATGCTTTGGCAACAAGATCTTCCCCCATAATCCTATGTCTTACTTGTGCAATTAAACATCCACTTCACACCAAATTTATCCGTCAACGATCCAAAGTAGTCACCCCAAAACATTTCTTGTAACTCCATCTCAACTTTGCCACCTTCAGCTAATGCCCCAAAGAGCTTGTCCGTCTCCTCCCGTGTGTCTGGTTCCAGATTAATATACACGTTATTGCCTACCGTCAGCTTGAATCCCATTGATTCTGGTGCATCCGTCCCCATCAACATATGCCCACCCAAAATAGGTAGCGCTACATGCATTACTAAGTTCTTATCTTCTTCAGCCAGCAGCAGCTGTCCTTCCTGCGCCGGTACCTCGCCCATACGGTTAATCTTTCCTTCGAATTCAGTGCCAAAGACTGATTTATAAAAATTAAACGCTTCTTCTGTATTGCGCTCAAAATTTAAGTATGTGCTTACTCTTGCCATAGTTAGAAAGTTAAGAATTAGGCGCGGCTTCAAAATCCGCAATAATAATCTTTTTCATCTTCATCATATTGGCAAAGGCGTTGGGTTTTTCCATGAGCGCTTCCATGTTTGCCGGCGCAACCTGCCAACTCACACCGTACTTGTCTTTGAGCCAGCCACAGACGCTCTCTTCGCCGCCGCCTGCGATGAGCTTCTGCCAGTAGTAGTCAATCTCATCCTGATCTTTGCAAGCGATTGAAAGCGACACTCCTTCATTAAAAGTGAATTCGTGTTCCTCGCCACCGTCCATTGCGGCAATCCATGTGTCTTCGAGCATAACGTCGCCGAACATGAGCGTACCTGCTTTCGCCATTGGATCATCTTCACTACGACGCACTAGCTGCCCCATCTTCGAATTTTTGAAAACAGATGTATAAAATGTTATCGCTTCTTCTGCCTTGCCTTTTTTGTCTTGCGTAAAAAGAAGTGAGGGCATTACTTTCGGTCGCTGATCGCCCTCGGGATTATTCAAGATTAACTGCCAGCTCACGTTATACTTATCTTGCACCCAGCCGTAGTACTTGCTAAAAGGATACTCTCCAAGCGGCATCAATTCTTTACCACCATCTACAAGCTTCCCCCACAGCGCGTCAATTGCTTCTTTAGAGTCCAGGGTAATGAAAAAAGATATCGATGGATTGGGAGTAAATTCTGGTCCTGCGTTGATAGCCACGAAACGAAAGTTCATGACTTCAAACTCAACCGTCAATACTTCGCCAGCCATGTTGAGCTGGAAGTCGGCTAACCCTTCTTCTTTGCTATTTGGATAATGCGAGGTCGCGATGACTTTAGTGTCAGGAAAGACGGAGACATAAAAGTCCGTAGCTTCTTTGGCGTTGCCATTAAACCAGAGATTTGGAGTTATTTTTTGTGTATTCATCATACAAGCAAGCTTACCAAGCAGAGAGATGGGTAACCAATCTTTTTTGTAGTACTGTTCAGTATCCACCGCATAATTAGGACTCGTACTAGAAACAGTTCGATTTTAGCTTTATATTGGGGAATGCATTATTTCTATGGAATTTAGCCAAAACAACAATATTGTCCGCCTGTGTCTTCAGGGCATCGCCATGGAAAAGAAAGACAAACCTAAAGAAGCAAGCAAATTGTTTCTCCAAGCCTGGAATGAAGCGACGAACGATTTTGAAAAATTCATTGCAGCTCACTACGTAGCCCGGCATCAAAAAAGTGTTTCCGACAAGCTGCGATGGCTCGAAACCGATTTAGAGCTTGCCTTGAAAATAAACGACGACACAGTAAAAAGTGCGTTCGCTCCCCTCTATTCAGATATTGCTAAATGCTATGAGGAATTAGGTAATACTGACGAGGCGAAAAAGAACTATGATTTGGCAGCTTCGTGTGACGATACGCTTTCTGACAAAGGACCATTTTATCATGGGACGAAAGCAGATTTGCAGGTTGGTGACTTGCTAACCGCTAGAAATGATTCTAATTACAAATCTGATTTTAAAATGAACCACGTTTACTTCACCGCTCTTGCTAATGGAGCAGGGCTAGCTGCTTCGATGGCTAAAGGTGATGGTAATGAGCATGTATATATCGTTGAACCAACCGGAAGCTTTGAAAATGACCCGAACGTTACAAATCACTACTTCCCAGGAAATCCGACACGCTCATATCGTACTGAGGCACCATTGAAAATCATTGGAGAGGCTACCGATTGGAGGAAACAAACACCTGAAGAGCTTAAGAAGTGGCGTAAAGACATAGATAAAAATAAGGGAGAGATAATCAACTAAATTGTTTCTCTAGGATTAAGTTTGGAACATAGGTATATCCGTATCCTTCCTCAAAAAGTTCGATTCCGATCCCCGGTAGGGAATAAATTCTACAGAACCGTAAACACAGAGGTTAACAATTATTAAACCACCACCTGGACTTAGGTGGTGATTTAACGCCTTGTAGACTTGTTTTGTTCTTTGAGTTCCCACCGTATCACACGGTAGGTACTCCGGTTGATAAGAACAAAAATGATACGCTCCCGGGGTCAGATTCGAACTGACAACCTAAATCGGGCTCATGATTCATGAGTTTAATGCTTTCAATTTAGCTTAATAGAGCTAATAAGTAAAGATAGTTTGCCTTCAATTTGCCAGTTTTTCTTGTCAGATTCCGCGAATAGCTATTGATCTAAACAACGAATTATGTATACTAGCAACATAACAAGGTCCGAGGACACCTCCCGTTAGGAGGGGCTTTCGCAAGGAAGCTTACTCGTCAACCTGACCGCCCACTAGCTGGGCGGTTATTTTATGCCTCACTTTTTTCCAGAGAGGCGCTGCTTTCCCTTTCGGGTTGTCATAATATGCTCGGGTTACGCCAGCCAGCGCGTCCGCCAAGCGAATGCCAGGCGAAGATTCATCGCGCAGCGTCTTAAGCTTTTTCACTGAGATGCCTTTATCGCGGAGTACTTTCTTAAGACGCAATTCAACCCAGCGCGGTTTTTTGCCATCAACATAGATAGCCTTGAAGTCCTTTTCGATAAGCAGATATTGGGCTGACCATTCGAGCGCTTCGTCAGGACGGATAGGATTGCGAAAGACAGCAACTTTAGCTTGAAATGGCAGCTTGGCTACATCAGTAAGGAATGCGGCGCGTAATTTCCATGGTAGGTCGGTCCACTTAAAATGGCTGATATTGTGTTTCTTTTCGATAGCAATAATGGCCTTTTCAATCGCCTCAACATTTTCAAACTCGATGTAGGCCATTGCGAATGAGGAATGATCAACAGATTTGTGAATGCCGGACTCATCAATGAAAATTACCATACGCGAACATTAGCAATCATAGCCACATTGTATCATTGTAAGAGGTTATGATAACGCGAACTAGCAGCGATAAAGACAAAATAATGCTCTACCGGTCATATTTTCGGGGACGTACTGACGTGTATGCTCGATATTGGACAAATGCCGACGGAAAGTCCGGCTACACTCCAGCACTTGATGGAAAACAACAGCCCCTGGTCCTAACCAATGCTGTCATTAAGGGACATTTATTAGGCATTCCGCTTGTTGGCGTCTACCCCCTGCTTCCTAACAACACAACGTATTTTCTAGCTGTTGATTTCGATGGTGAGAATTGGCTCGACGATGCGTTAGCTGTCCAGAATACAGCGCAAAAATATAAGCTACCATCTCTTTTGGAGCGATCAAAGTCCGGCAATGGCGGTCATGTCTGGCTTTTCTTTGAGCACGCGGTACCGGCCTGGAAAGCACGGCAAGTGGGAAAATATCTCATTACACAGGCACAGTTAGCAGATAGTAAATCATTTGATCGTCTTTTTCCGAGCCAAGATGAGCACACCGGCAAAGGATTTGGGAATCTCATTGCCCTGCCGCTGAATGGCAAATATGTAAAAAAAGACACCACCGTATTTATCAACCAAGTCGGTGAACCCCTATCAGATCAATGGCAAGCATTATCTTTATACAAGAAAATCGGCGAGGCCGCTCTTGATAGGCTATTGAGCAGCATCAAGATCACACCACCGAAGCCACGAGAAGAGATAAATAATAGTGAAGACGCCGAGTCCACGATTCAAACATCCTCCAAACCTCACGCAAAATTAGTGCTCGGTAATCAAATATTCATCCCGCAGGCGTTCTTGCCAGATAAACTCTACAGGTTTGCTAAACAGCACTGCAACTTCACAAATCCGCAGTATTACGAAATGCAGCGAAAGGGATATTCAACCTGGAAAACACATCGGAGAATTTATACCATCGATGTTCATTACGAGGGCATATCATTGCCAGCTGGATTCCTGACGCAACTCCAAAGCTTTGCTAACAAACAAAAGATCAAGCTCGATATAGACGATCAGCGTACTGTTAGTAAATCAATTACGTTTCGCACGTCCCTCAAACTCAATACAGAGCAACAGAACGTGGCCGCAAAACTATTGAAGCAGGATCGGGTCGTTCTCGAGGCACCGCCCGGATTTGGTAAGAGCATCGTTGCACTGTACTGCGCCAAGCGCCGCAGACAGCCAACACTTGTCATTGTCCACCGCAAATCCCTACTCTATCAATGGCGTAAGCTAGCAGAACAGTGGTTCGAATTTAAAAAGGGAGAGCTTGGCATTATTGGCGATAACAAATGGAAGCCAGGGACAAATTTAACAATTGCCTCCTATCAAACGCTGGCACGTCGGGGAATTGATATAATCAAGAACCAATTTGGATTTATCATCGTCGATGAATGCCACCATGTCCCAGCCCACACGTTTACCAAAGTTCTCAAACTGATGCCTGCTAAATATGCACTGGGCCTGACCGCTACCCCCATCCGAAAAGACAAGCTGGACAAACTTATCCCGCTGTATGTCGGTCCATTGGTAACTGCCGTCGCTAAAGATCTACTTGGTACTACCGCTTCACCCAACAAAACTAATGTATCGGTTCAAGCGCACCTACCACGAACCGGATTCACAGCGCCAGAAAAGAATCTTACCTTTAACCAACTCGGTGACTTGCTCATTGCAGATCGAAACCGCAACCAGCAAATCGCCAGCGACGTTGCTACCGCTTTACGCACTGGCGCCAAGTGTTTGATTCTTACCGAGCGGGTCGCGCACGGACAAACGCTCCTCGCGACTATTCGTCAACAAGCTAAAGGTATCCATGCCGCTGCTATATCAGGACAATTGCGAAAGAAAGAGCGAGAAAAACTATTCAAACGAATTAGACAGCCCCGCTTCCAACTGCTCATTGCTACAGGCAAGCTTGTCGGCGAAGGTTTTGACTGGCCAGAACTTACCCACCTCTTTCTCGCATTCCCTATTTCCTGGAAAGGCAGGCTAACCCAATACATCGGCCGCATTCAGCGAGAGGCTGAGGGGAAAGAATTCGCTCACATCTACGACTACGTTGACTATGAAGTGCAGATGCTACGGCTTATGTACTTCAAGCGCCTGCGAACCTACCGCGAATTGGGATTGATAAGGCAGAAGTCTCGCGCCACTAAACAGCCAACTGACGCCAAGCAACTATCAATGCTCGATCAAGTCAGCCAGGGCCTCATCCCCTTTGATCAAACGAACTAACACTAATTCCAGCTGCGGTTGTTCATGAACTAAATTGAGCAATAACTGCCGAAGCTCACGATCCGACAAATACTTGAGCAATTTCTCCATTGGTTCGATCTCAACAAAGCGCTCCGGATCAGAAAGCCATGTAAGAAGCAATGCTGCCACATGTTTACACCGACCAACACCATCCTCGAAAGGGCACGTGCAGACAGCCGTCTTTATAGTTTTCGGAGTACATACAACACGGATGCTGTAGTTACCTTCAGATTGACCGAGGTAACCTGCCTTAAGAACAAAACCAGTTTTACGAGGACTGAAAATGGCACCACCCTCATGATATTCCCGCCCGCGCCCAAAGACCTTATCTCCCACCCAACGTTTTATCTGTGATTCAGTAATTTGCGGATCAACTGACATGCCTTTACTGTAGCATCATATGCCTCCCAGCAAGCAGAAAACAAAGGCGAGCCAGGCTCGTCTCGAAGAACTCATCGCCGAAGCTAATGTCGATTGCTATGATGAATACGAGCAACACATCGGCTTGCGCGTAGCAGTAACCGATAACGTGCAATGCCCGTTCACGGCTCAAGTGATTGGCGAAAAAGTTGAGGTGCTAAAATTAACAGACGACGGCGAAGCAATTATAGCCACCTGTCGCAAAGTAAACACAAAGAGAACCTATACCATTGAAATCATGTCGCTGGATTTTACCGAGAACCTCCCCAAGGGATATGAGTGGATTAAAGCGTATCGTGAGTGGCTAAAACACAATCACTAGAAACTACCAATTCTTTGCCTCGCTGGGCCACGATCCAACCACTTCTTCAAACGTTTCTTCAGCATAGTCAGTCACCATATTGTCATGGCTCAAAATGTGCTTGGCGGCGTCAGCGTACCGCTTTTTCCTTTCAATTTCGTCTTTAATGCCATCACGGACCAGCAACAAATACGCTTCCAGATGATTACAAGACATTTCATCAAACGTCTCGGGACCACCACCAAATTGATGGAGATATTCTTGAAAACCACGATATGCTAACCATTCAAGCTTCAGCATTGTATCTATATCAACCTCTGCCTTCCGAGCCCGGCTGACAATACTATTCACCATACGGCCGGATATATCGCCGGGCATGCCTTTGCGATAAATCTTACCTACCGTCTCCCGCTCCATTTCTTTGACGTACTGCTGTTGATTGCTGGCAGTGCCAAGCAAGCGGCTTTCCAGAAATGTCTTGGTATCTGATGACATTTTGTAGAGATCTCGCAGTAACTCATTCTGCTTTTCTTTGGTCAGTTGGTGAAATTTCTCCTTAATTCCCGTGAGACCGCGTTTCGGCTGATTTTTCTTGGTCTCTTTTTTAGCTTGCTCGCGATGGGCAGCGCTAATAGATGCTTCAACCCACTCTTCTAAGGCTAACCGATCTTCCAATATAGCAGCTGGAACTTCCCAGAATGAGGCCAGCTTGGTCGATTTTCCCTGGCGCTGATATGAAAACGGCTTACTATCATGCTTCTCATATTGGGATCGGTCAGTATCATCAACTTTGAAATACAGCACACCGCGAGAAATCAAACCAAACATAACGTCTCCTCGATAGACGCCGGCTCCTCCAAACATACCGCGGGACGTTATCCCAGGTACGTCACGCAAAAGGTCGGTCAAAACATAATCTTGAAAGCTTGTAGCCTTGGTTCCCATACTATTTATGTTGGCAAAATAGGAGAGAAAATAACAGGTATTACGGTTGTTGGTTCAAAACCTATCGCTGGTAGGGAATTATTTCTACAGAACCGCAAACCAAAGAGTTAGCGATCACAAAAACACCGCCTGGACTTTGGCGGTGTTTTTGTGTCTTGTAGGGCTATTTTACTTTGATTGTTCACACTACGTCCCACCGGATAGGGACCGGTTGACCAGAACAAAAACGATACGCTCCCGAGAGACGGACGCCATTCGAACCCAAGTTGTCCATCATCAAGTGCCGATTTATCATCCGGACCAAGACAGGCGGCCGGCACGGAGGCTGATCACCAAGTTCGCACCGTGAGCGCTGACTAGCGTGCCGGAGCACCGACGCCTGCCGGCGGTCCCGCATTCTGCTGTCCGGCTCCGGCCGGAGCGCCACCAGTTGGCGCGCTGTCCTCCTCATCACTGCCAAAGGGAACGCCGCGAATGACCGCTCCTTGCTGGCGCAGCGTATCAAGCCGTTCTTCAACCTGTTGGCGCTGCTGCTGCACGCGTTCCTCAACTACTTCTCGCTGGGTACCTGATAAAGCGTTAAGCGCTGCTTCTTGTCCTTGCGCGCTCTGCGTCATGGCCCGCTCAATGGCCGGCTTGGCCTGCTCGGGTACTTTCTCGTAGACGTCAGCCAGGACAGTGAGGTGAATGCTGGTTGCTTTTGTGACGAGATTAGCCAGGGCCGCATCCACATCTTCCCCGCTTTGCGCGGCGGCGGCTAAGTTGGCGGCCGCATCGCTGATAAGACTGCCGTATGCGTCAACGGCTTCCTGTGCTTCTTCGTCCTTGCCTTCGTCAGCCATCACTTGGGCTTCTGCCAAGCGCTCCTCGGCATGTTCTGTTTGCTTAGCTGCCTTGGCTTCTCGGCCAAAGGCAAAGAAGCGGCCAAAACCTTCGCCCCACTTGTCGAGGAAATAGAACGGGCTGTCGGGGGTGAGGCCGGGGGTAGGCAGGCTATCGCCTTGCGCCAGTGCTGCCGGTGCTGCCAGCAGCGCAATCAGCGTTGCAGTAGTTAGATATTTAAGATATTTCATGCTCGCACACCTCCCCCGTTTGTAGCCATTCCGCATAGTAGACATTGTACCACAGCACCCGACTGCCGCTCGGCCTAAGTTTGAATCTAGATTGTCCACCATAAAGTGCCTATTTACAGCCCCAACCCATATTGACTTTCGACACAGATAAAATAATAATCCATTTTCACGCTACGCGTGATTTTTGCTCTTTCCAACCACAAGAAGCACTGGCTAAAGGAGCCTAAACGTGAAAATCGACATCGTTGACTGGAAACTGATCGGCACTTGTAATCTGCGGTGCCTGCACTGTTACGGCCCGCTCAAGAAAGAGAAGCCGCTGCCAACCGAGCAGCTACTGGAGATCATCGGTAAGTTCGCTGAGCTCAACCTCGAATGGGTTGTCGTCACTGGCGGCGAACCTATGATCGTGCCAGACATTGATGTGGTGATGCGGAAGCTGAAAGAAATCGGCGTAAAGATTGCTTTGTCCACCAACTCGACTTTCTTCCGCCGCTTTCAAAAGTTGATTGAAGAGTGCGTCTCATCACTGAATATCCCGCTTGACGGATCAACGCCGAAAATCCACGCCGCGTCCCGCATGGATGAAAAGTCTTGGCACACTTTCTTCGATGTACTTGAGCACTACCGCCTCTGCCCGGAACTCAAGCCGGAGATATTGCGTGTCGGCAGCGTCTATTCAAAAGCCACACACGGGGATTTTATCGCCATGGCTCGGCTGCTGGAGCCGTATGCCAACATCATCGACACTTGGAAGATTTACGAGATTATCGACTACGAGTTCCAGCCTGACCTGCGCCAGCCTATCATGCATGAGCATGACACGTTTGGCGAAGAGATGGCTGATCTGCTGCGCCAGACTGATTTGGCTCCCAAGATTATGTTGGCCCCGGCCAACAGCCGCGATAAGGCATACTTTATGGTGAATCCCCGCGGGCAAGTCGTGGTGCCAACCGATAAAGGCGGCATGACCTATGAAATACCCGTCGGCAACTTGCTCACGATGCCGCTCGAGCAGGTGGTAGCCAACTGGCGGCACTACATCGCGCCGGACAACTACTACCTCAATCACCGGCTGCATTACGACAAGACAAAGCAGCTGCCCGGTGGTACGGTGAAAAAGATGACGGAGTATCTCGACGTTTTGGACGATGAAGGCAATGTCGTTGGCCAAGCCTCACAGGAGGAGGTTTACGAAAAGAAACATAGCCATCGCATTGTCCACGTCATGGTCGTCAATCCCCAGACCCGCGCTATTTATCTGCAGCAGCGGGCTGAGACCAAGTCATTCCTGCCCGGCTATTTCTGCACGTCAGCTGGCGGACACGTGCATGCCGGCGAGACTTATGAACAAGCCGCCAAGCGCGAGCTGTACGAGGAGATTGGCCTCAAGACTCCAGTCCGCGAAGTCCACCGTTTTGTATTCGAATCGGATGGGCACAAGCGGTTCATCGCTCTGTTCGTAGCTGCTGCCACTGAAGGTTTCGATTTCAAGGACGGTGAGGTAACAGCCGGAAGCTTCTATCCGCTGGATGAGGCGCTGACGATAGTTGAGAAAGGAGAAAAGATCCATCCCCAGCTTGATCCCTGCATCCGCTGGCTGCACCAAAATCAGGAGAGTATCTTTGTTCAAGTCTGAATAGTTTACACGAGCGCGACATGAGGTCGCGCTTTTTTTGCCGTCTATCAAAGCAGTAGCTGTAAGCCCAGCGTGCCGACCACAATCGCAAATACTGCTTTCACAAACTGATTGCCCTGCTTGATGGCAATGTGCGTGCCAATATAGCCGCCAATGAGCATCCCGGCCATCATGGCCAGGCCGTGGCCGTAATAGACGACGTCGCTGAACATGTACACAGCCAGGGCGACTGCCGCCAGCAGGAACCCGGGAATGCGGCGGGTAGCACTAGCTTCAAGCGCGGTAAATCCCATGAGTCCCATCATCACGATCATCAGCGTCATCCCCACGCCGGCGCCGAATGCGGCCTGCAGCACCAGGATTATGAAGTACGCTACGTAGCCGGCGACCTGCCGCAGCCGCGACGGCTGCGTACGAACCATGCCCATATCCTTCATGAACAGGAATGGGATAGCAACGAGCATCATGACGCCAACCAGCTTTTCTACCAGCTCATCGCTTGTAGCCAGCAATACCTGCGAGCCTATCAGCGCCGCCGCGACGCTTAGAATAGACAAGTATAAAACGTGTTCTTTGCGGACGTTCTCCGTCTGGCGGAACTTGGCCAGGGACCCCAGCGTCAAACCAAGTGCGCCAAACTTCGTTGTCGCCACCGCCACCTGCGGCGGCAGGCCGATCAAGATAAAAAACGGGGACGAGATGAGGCCGCCGCCTCCGCCGGCCATGCCGCTCACGATGCTGGCTGCGATTCCGACCAAAAAAGTCCAGACAAGTTCCGACATCCCTACATTTTACAGCACCCCCTAGGCCCGCGCTTCATCTACTAAAGAAGAAATATCTTTGCGCTTCCTAAGCAGCTCTTGCAATCTTCCTTGCTCTCCAAGCTGCCTGACTTTCGTCCAGAAGTTGCCGTGCTTTTTCCCTATGAGCTGGACAACTTCCTTGCCGGGTACCCACCGCCAATCGCGATCCGCAACAACCTTATCAAACTTAGCTCGCAACGCATCGCGGTCAAAGCTCACTGCCCGCACGTCATCAGTCCAGCGGCTAAGCGCCGTCATTGCATTTTTCTCAGTCCTAAGCTTTCTAGAAAAGCTGTGCTGGTTTGCAGCTTGTCGAACAACAGTTCTCAATACACTTTCAAAAAGTACTTCTTTACTTTCTTCCACAAGCTGCCACATCTGACCCTCGCCGCTGAGCCCGTTTGCTGCGACAAGTAGCTCGTTAATCGCTTCTGGGACCAGCAAAATGTTTTCTAGCTCCCAAAATGGCCAGTAGCGAACATTGTCATCGCTGGCATTCTGCGTATCTGGCGGATACTGATCGGAAGACGCTATCAAGCGGTCGCCGTCCAAGATAGCTGTCATTTGCACCGGCGTTGACCGCGTTGAAACGCTTTGAATGCCTTCAATAACCGCTTCTGCGTTCTCGTAGCTGTGGCCAAACGACCAGTACCTGCGGCTCAAATCCTGCCCGAATACCCAGCCGAGCAGCTCAGGCGTGGTGGGACCGCCGGCACCCAGCCGCTTGCGAGGGTTGTTTTCTGCACAAATCCAATGAGCTGTAAAAACAGAGGGGTCTATCGGCAGACCAACGGCTTCCAATGCATCCCTGAGATCGGAATCCGAAGCTATGCGCTGCACCTGGCCACGATGCAGCAGAATGACATTTGCGTTAATGAAATGCTGCAGGATCTCACCCGAATGCGTGGCAATAATAACTTGATTGTTTTCGCCAAGAATATCTATTAACTCGCACAGCTTGCTCAACTGGCTGCTATGAAGATGAAGCTCCGGCTCATCGATCAGAACAATCTTTCCCTTTTCGGCCCGCAGGCTACGAAGAAAAGCGTAAAAATACAAAAACTCTTTCTCGCCAGAGCTGAGATCATTGATGCTTATCTCCCGATCCAAGTGGTCTCTGAAAAAAACAATATCCTGCGGCCGTTCCAGATCAATAACAATCTCCTTCTCAAAGTCTACTAAAGCCTCGCGATATTCTTCCGTAACCTGTGAAGCTATCGGTGTTTTCTTTGCGTAGTCGCTTATGTGAGACACGAGGTCTTTAATAATGGTTTGGATGAACTGCTGAGAGATATCAACCTCAGCCTCTGAGGGCTCAGCAATATTCACGTCCGGCCGCACAATCGGATTAGCTGCTGCTGCGCTCGTCGTAACTTTCCGATCAGACGTAACAAAGCGCACTACCTTTTCCAGTCCCTGCCATCCCTCCCACGCGCCCACATTCTCGTTGCCCTGGCTTCTGCGGAAAGTTGCGTTATGCTTCTCGCCTTCATCCCCCTCAAACGCGATATTAACCAGTTCGTCACCCACATTAAATGACTGAAGAGCATAGGAGTCTAGCCCAACCTCATTATGATTTTTGAGCCCATGGATCATGCGGAGCACCGAAGTCTTTCCGCTCCCGTTTCTGCCAATCAGCAGATTAACGCCCGGCGAAAAATCCATCCCGCCCTTAAAGATCAGATGGTTGTACCAGTTGAGATTAACTGACTTTATCAAAGCCATATTACTTCCGCTTAATCTTTAGCACTGCGTCGCGCTCCAAACCTTTCAAATCCCGGATCGCGTAGAGCGTGATCGTAGCGGGCGCGCCCTGCCGGCGCAGCTTCTTCACATGTGCCAGCACCTTGCGCTTGTCGCCGCGCATCAGGTCTTTCAGCGCCCAGCCGACCGCCTTCTGAATCAAGTCTTCCGAGCTGCCGGCCAGATTATCGCACAGCTCTAAGCCAGCAGCACTGAACTGGCCGCTCTCGCCGACTTTGCGCGTAAAGGCGACGGCGCTGGCCCGCTGCTTCCACATATTCCTGATATTCCTGGACCCGTTCCACTTGCGCAGCAGCTTGATAGCCGGCTCGGGATACTTCATCAGCAGCGGCTGCAGCACGCGGGCGCAGAAGTTGTCCACGGTGGACCAGCTCATAAAACTATTGGCCAGGCGGTCGAGGTACGCCGCGCGCTTGGGCAGCTCAAGGCAGTCTGCTTTCAGCGCCAGCGCGTAAGCCCCGGCATGCAGCTGTTCTTCGATGCGCGAGCGGTACAGCGCTTCGGCCAGGCGCATCGCTTCGCTGCAGCTCAGCTCCAATA
>Ga0210057_1006550_pt1 | contig 14425 bp, 16 predicted proteins | sample CryGeyCG2114_010_2_FD_183968 | JGI IMG/M metagenome (GOLD analysis project Ga0210057, IMG submission 183968) | Groundwater microbial communities from aquifer - Crystal Geyser CG10_big_fil_rev_8/21/14_0.10 (SPAdes) (version 2) | ecosystem: Environmental > Aquatic > Deep subsurface > Groundwater ... | reverse complement strand
ACTTTTGATATTAAAATTATTTTTATCAAAGAGTAATATTAAATAATAATATTATTTCAAAAAGTTATAATTTTTAAAAATCTATAACAAGAAGTAATTTTTAAATACCTAGATTCTCATTTAATATTAGTGGATGAGAATGAACAAGATGAATGAAAGATATGTTAAAAAGTTTCTGGATGTGATTATATTATCCATCTTAAAAAACAAGTCAATGTGTGGTTTTGATATTATTAAGTTTATCCAAGAAAAATTTGGGATCTTGTTAAGTGCTGGTAGTATCTATCCTATTTTACATTCGTTTGAGAAGGAAGGACTTCTGATAGTAGAGAAGGAAGGTCGCATGAAAGTTTATAGTATAACCGCGAAAGGTAAGAAAATATTTAAAGGAATGTTGGGTTCCCAGAAGGAGAGCCAAAAGCTAATCCTTAGAATAACCAAATGAATTAGATTGTTTACTCCAGAAATATAACAACCATACTCATATCCAAATTCGATACATCAGATATTCTTAAAATCAAAGGAATTCAGATATATTTTAAATAGCAGGTGATTTAATAATGAAGATGAAACAATATGGGCAATGGGCGTTTATTGGTGGTGTTTTGCTAGCAGTATTAGCGGGATTTGTAACCACAGTAATACCAGAAGGGATTGTAGTAGTATCTTTAGCTTTGCTCGGGCTCTTTGTTGGTTTTATGAACGTAGCTCAAAAAGAGACCATGGGATTTCTAGTAGCATCGTTAGTCCTGCTTATTGCAGGAGCAGCTGGATTGGAAAACCTCCCAGTAGTTGGAATGTACTTAGCCCCAATTTTCACCAACATAACAACCTTTGTAGCACCAGCGGCAATAGTAGTTGCATTGAAAACTGTGTATGAATTAGCTGGCGAAAAAGTTGGTAAAAAGTGATAAGCTGGTTTTTATTTTTTATTTTTAAGCCCAAAAGTAATTTTTATTGATTATTTTAAATTTGGTTAGACTGAAATCCTGAACTTGAGGGGAGTCACACTCATTCGTAAATGTCTCCCTCCTCTCACCATCCTTTTTAGGATAGTTCTTTAAATTATCTTAGTAAATTTCATCTTTTCTTCTGAAAGTATTAATAAGATTTTACGCAGTTATTTTAATATTTCTAATATACCCCTAATACCCATCTAACATATTTATAATCTTTAACCGAACATTAGACAGGTATTAGAAAAGTAGTCTTGACATTGACAATCCAAGAAAAGGTTAAGTGGTTGATGCATACAATTTGTGAATAATCAACCAGCTCCTGATCCTCCACCACCTCCACCTCCACCACCTCCGCCAGAAAATCCTCCACCTGTTGAGGTAGATGTACTAAATGCACCAGAACTCATAGTCATAGAATTAATTGTACTTGAAATATTACTGGAAAGAATTGAAAATTGTTTAGGTGAAAGAGTTCCATACATAACACCACTTGAACCATAATACCAACCCACCCCATAAACATTTTGATTGGTTCTTATTGCAAATTCTTCCAAGTTCTTCAACAATTCCTCAGCAACTCCAAGAACTACAGCATAAACTAGATATCTGTCCCATATATGTAAAAGTGTGGTTGGTGCATTTTTCATATCTGAAAAATCCTCTATCATTTTTTTGAAGGCTTTCCATTTTTTAACTTGAAGTGCTGATTCTGATGTTCTTCTTGAAATTGTTCCAGAAAAAAGATATGATACAAAGGCTATTGGAAAATAAAACATAAAAACAACAAATCCACCTAAGAAGAAACCAACTATTGAAAAGATTAATAGAAACATCAAGAATTTTTTCCTAGCTTTTTCGCTTTTTTTCTCATATATTTTGAAATATTTTTTCTCAAACCATTTTTTTGCAGTTTTTGAAAAATCCAATAATCTCTTTCTAAAAGTATAATTTTTTTGTGTCCATTTCTTTATTTCTTCTGTATCAACAGTTTTACCATCTTTAGAAATTTCCTTGAAAAATAATGAAAATATCTTCCATTCAAAATCAGTTAATTTTTCTTTGAGTTTAGAATCTTTTCCTTTTTTTGTTAATTCAAATTTATGAACAGTTGTTTTGAATAAAAAAACTTTTTTCTTTTCTTCTTTAATTACTAAAAAACCTCTTACAGCAAAATCAAATAAAGTTGCTAATAAAGCTCTTGCAGATATTTGTATATTTGGGATGGTTTTATCAAGTAAAGAAGCTAAAACCATTGGTGGTATATCCATTGGTGGTTCATGTTCATATATACCTTCATAACTGACTTTAGGTTCCATACCATATTTAAAGTAGAAGTAAATCAAAACCACTATTGGAACTCCTAAATATATAATATAACTAATAATTTTTAAGATTGTTAATGTTGATGATATTGTTTCATTTGGTTTATTTTCTTCATAATTTTTTTCTTCTTCTTTTAAAATTTTTTCATACATTGGTTTTGATATTGTTATAATTTGGGAAAAAATTGAAGGTTCTGTTAACATCCTCATTTCAACAAAAGTATTTCTTGGGATATCTTCTAGAGTAAATCTAGCTGTTGAGTTGTCATCCAAAAATTCTAGTTTTCCATTTCTTCCTTGACTATGTACAAATACTTTGAATAGATTAGAAGAAGATTTTGGTAAATTGGTGTCAACTTGTAAATATTTTATCTTTTCATGTTCTTCCTCAATTAATTTCCAGTAAAATTCTGAAACATCTTCATACTTTTTGACAGCACCATCTATTAAATAAACAATTTGAAATTTTTTGTTCTCATTATATGCATTATAATTCCAATTAACTTTCACATGTTTGGAATCTTCCTCAAGTGTAAATGGAATCGTATCTCCGGTTTTCATATCAACAAGATCTATTACTTTTATGTCTTTGGCATCTGTTTTTTTGAAGTCTATATATGCCCAAGAAAAACTCCCATCAAAATTATAATCCCTTGTTTGGTGAATTAAAACTGAACCATTCTCATAGAAATCCAAATCAAGTATAATCGAATCATATTGATATGATTTTGAAAAGGTTATGGGAACTAATAAAAGTAATAATAATAAGATTAATACTCTGGATTTCATGAGTAATATTATTTTAGTTGAATTTAAAATAAAAATCAAATTGTGGTATATTTGTCTCATTTTCAATCCGAATTATCTACCTGTTTTTTTGATTTTCAGAAGACTATGAAACTGGATCATACCTTTTCACGGTAGAAATTTTATCCAAAATAATTCAAGTTTTCATTTTCAAAATCATTTATTATCTCAATTTTATCGATTTTTTCTATTCTATCAGCATGGTTTATTTTCAACCCAGACAAGACAGAACCTAAACCATATCTAGCTATCAAAGTTGCAGGATGGTTCAAACCCAAAACCCTTTCTGATATCTTATGTGTTAATATTTGAGTTTCCTGTTCATTTATGTAGCCTAAAGAGTGGATATATTCATGAAGTAAAACATGAAAGATGTATGCATTTATTAATTCTTTATCTTCTGTTTCTATGACTTTTTCAAGCAATGTTTTATTCATAATAATAAAATTAGAACCTAGTTGATGAAACGCTCCTATGTAATTTGGTAATTTTGTTAATCCAAGTAATAAGCCAGCCCTTCTTTTACCCATTAGGCTTTCAACTGCTATTTTTACTAATCTAAAGATGCATGAAAATTCTGAACATCCATCCAATTCATTTGTAAAATTCATAGAATCACTTTTAGTGTTTATATGCACAATAAAAATATTTAAACTTATAGTATAAACTAACTACTTTGACTAAAAAATTATTCAAGTCCTTATATCATTAGCCTTAAAATTTTGTAATTATTTTTTCATTATTTTAACTACCGCATACAAAAAGAATCCAACTCCTAAACCAGCAAACATTCCAGCAGGGATATTATTAAAAGCAAAACCTAATCCAAATCCAAGAAAGAATCCAGCAGGAATAAATAAACCAGCACTATCTTTTTTATCTTTTGACATTTAACATCACCTTATAATAATTAGTTATTTTTTTCACTAATAAATATTTCCTTGAAGAGGTAATTAAGAAAACGAAGATTTGTCAAAGAAATTTTTATTTCTTCTTAAATGCATTTATACTCTTCAGTTTTTTAAACAGAGAATTCACAGCATGATCTACTTCTTCAACTTCTCTTGTACCAGTACAAATAACTTTCCCTGAACCAAATAGTAAAAATGTAGCTTTGGGATTTTTCATTCTATAAACAACACCAGGAAATTGAGCTGGTTCATATTCAGAATTTTCCGCTTCAAGTGCAATTTTATCCAAATCCAATTTTGATGGCATTTGTGCTGAAGCAACAATGTTTTGAATTTCAGGCTTATACTTTTTCGGATCTGCGATCCCAGTTTCTTTCAATATTTTAACAACTTTCTTAATAACTATGGTAACATCTTCAATATTTCTAGCTCCAGTACACACAATTTTACCAGATGAGAATATTAATGTTGCAGATTTTGGATCTTTTACCCTATAGATTAATCCAGGAAACTGCTCTGGTTCATATTCACTTCCTTCTAAATGTTCTATCAATGATTCAAGAGATATTCTTACATTCAAAGTAGCCATAGCAACGATATTTTCGATTTTTATATTGAACTTTTCCATTATCATCAACAAATACTTGATTTTTACATAACTAGTTATTGTTTAAAATATATTAATAATAACATTGATATATTAGAAGAAAATCCAATCTCAAATGTTAAAACAATAAATCAACTCTAACCATCAAAAGCGTTCAAATTTTATCTCTTTTGCTAATAAATATTTCCTTGAAAAATTCTTCCTGTTCTGTATTTACTTTTCCTCTTGACGCCAAGTAGAGTATAGGTAGAAAAGTACTAACAACCTGATCTCTATCCCAATTTTTAACCAATTTAGAAAATTCAACTTTATCTGAGCCTAATTGAACCAAGAACGAATCTATCTCAAACATTAATGAATTAATTCTTTTCTCAATATCTTCTTCTGTCATATCAATTTCATTTCTAAGTCTTCTACCAAGTCTTCTCTTTCTTGTTTCTCTTCTATCCTTTACTTTAACTACTTTTTGTAATGCACCAACTAGTTCGTCAAGTGTGACTTTTCTTTTAACAATTCTTATTGGTCCTGACTCTAGTGTCATTTCTTGTAATCTTTGCTTTATTTCCTCAAATGATGTTAAATCATCTTGTAAATCGTCAAATGAATATTCTGTTGGTTTTCGGTGAATAGTCGGCCAAGTAATTTCTGTTTTTAATTTAAGAAGTATTGATGCCACAAGAACAACTTTTGCTGGGATTCTAAAATCAAGCATTTCTATAGTTTCAATATATTCAAGGAATTTATTTGTCAATTTAGTTAAATCAACATCCCATGGATCCAAATCTTCCATCGTGACTATGTGATCAATTAAATCTTCCCATGACTGTTGTTTGATTATTCTTTCAAGTAGAATTTGTTCTTCCATATTAATCAGCTTTTACTTCAGGTAACTCCAACCCTAGAATTTTTGACTCACCATTTTCCATAGATATTCCATAAACTCTATCTCCATTCTTAATTGTATAGTCGTTGTGTGTGATGACTAGAAATTGTTCCTTTTTCGACATTTTTTTAATAAGGTCTGCAATCTTCTTTGTATTGACTTTATCTAATGCTGCATCAACTTCATCCAAGATATAAAATGGAGTTGGTTTGTAACGTTGTATTGCGAAAAGGAATGCCAAAGCTGTTAAAGTTTTTTCACCGCCAGACATTGAATCGATCTTTAGTAAGGCTTTACCCACAGGATTTGCTTGGATTATCAAACCAGTTTGGATGTCTAATTGATTTTCTAATTGTAATGAAGCTTCACCGTTAGTCAAATCCTTAAAAATATCCCTGAAGTTTTTGTCAATACTCCTTAAACATTCATAAAACACTTCTTTCTTTTTACCCTCTATTTTTTCTATCATTTCGACTATTGCTTCCCTCTCGTCTCTTATTGCATCATATTTGTTCTTCAGCTCATCAAATTCCCCTCTGAATCTATCATATTCTTCGATTGCTTTCATATTGACTAAACCTATGGAGTTGAGTTGGGATGTATTTTTATCTATTTTATCTTCTAGAACATCTATTTTTTCGTCCAGATATTGAATGCTTTCATATCTATCTACTTCTAGTTTTAATGATGAAAGTTCAGCTTCTGTTTTTGCACCACGTATTTTCAGTTTGTTTGTTTTATCAAGAATATCTGCTCTCTCATCAAAGATTTCATTCCTTCTTTGTTTCATTAATGTTATCTCTTCGTCGATTTTTGTTCTTTCTTCATCCAAATCCAGAACATTTTGGCTCTCACTCTCATATTTTTTCCTCAACTTATCCATTTTTTCATTTAATTGGCCAACCTCTAATCTCAAGAAATTGATTTCTTCTTCCAGGTCTTTTTTGACTTGCTCATATTCTTCTAGTTCTATGTCAGAAGCAGTTTCTACATGTTTTTTATAAAATCCACCAACCATTGCACCTGACCTTTCAGCCAAATCACCATCAAGAGTTACCATCCTTACTTTCCCTATTCCTATCTGTCTTGCAATACCAAGATTTTCTACAACTAATGTATCTCCAAAAATATGTTTAACAGCAGGAGAATATTTGCGATCATATTTAACTAGGTTTGAAAGTAGTCCAATAACACCAGGTTTTTTTAACAAATATTTTTGTTGATCTGATAGTTCTCTTGTTCTGATTTTATTTAATGGTAAAAATGTTCCTCTACCGATTTTTTCTCTTTTTAGGAAATCTATGCATTCTGCTGCGGTGTTAGTATCATTGACTATAACATTCCAAAATCTTGAACCAGCCGCAACTTCTGCAGCAATTTTATAATCACTTGGAGCTTTTACAAGACTGGAAATTGTTCCATAAACTTTTGGTTTTCTGAGGTCAAGAATAGTTTTTACAGCTCTTGAAAATGAACCTGAACTTGATTGAACCGCTCTTAATTTGTCCATCATTATACTTATTCTTTGTATTTCCCTCTCATTGCTTTCTATTCTGTCTTTATTTCTGATAATTTTGTTCTTTATGTCTTCTATTTCCTGTCTAATTCCAGCTTCTTTTGATCTGATAAAAACTTTTTCTGTGAGTTCTTGTCTTCTTTTTTCTTTAAATTCTGTTTCTCCTTCTAATTTTTTTATATCAATTTCTAGTTGTTTTATTTTTGCTTCGTTCTGTTTGATTTCATCATCAATTGAATTGTATCTTTTTTCTTCCAATTGGTATTTTTTATAAGCCAAAGATGCGTTTAAGATTTTTAATTGTTCTATTAACTCTTGATATTTTACTGCTGTGTTTCTTTCCTGTTCTAAGCTTTGTAATCTTTCTAATCTTTCTGTAAGTATGATTTCAACTTCTCTCATCTTGTCTCCTACTATTTCCAGATTTTTCATTGCTTTTTCTTTCTTTTCATCGTACAGTGATATTCCAGCAACCTGGTCAAGAATTTCTCTTCTTTCTTCAGAAGACATCTCTATGACTTGAGTTACATCTCCCTGCATAATCATATTAAATCCATCTGGATGAATTCTCGCTGAGGATAAAATTTCTAAAACATTTTGCCTGGTTGATGTCTTACCATTAAGCTTGTAGACACTATTTCCTTTCTTGTTCACTTTTCTTGTTATTGTTACTTCAGGTGTTTCATACGGAAACATTTTATCAGAATTATCTAACCATAGTGAGACAGATGCATAATCAGACTGTGGAATTTTTTTACTACCATGATAGATCAGTTCATGCAACCTGTCAGCACGCATTGATTTAGTCGAGGTTTTACCTAAAACAAATGATACTGCATCTAGTAGATTAGACTTTCCACTCCCATTAGAACCACAAAAAATCGTAAATCCAGGTAAAATAGGGATAGAGATTTTTTTCCTAAATGACTTGAATCCATTTATTGTTAGTTTCGTTATTCTTGTATTCATGAACACTCACAAAACTTATGGTAAAAATCAAATAAAAGTTATTGGTAAAGAAAGAATATATTTCTCATAAGAAGAAACTCAAAATTAAAACTTAAATAAAAGTTTCTCCAAATTATATTAAGTGTTTAGGAGGTGCTTATATTGAAATTTAAAAAAATAAGTGTTCTAATTTCTTTATTAATCTTATTACCTAGTTTGGTATTTGCTGCATCATTTCCAACTTTTCCAAGCGGTGGAAGTAATTTGTGGGTAAACCTTTGGGATTTCGTACAGAGTCTTTTTTATTGGTTCCTAACTGATATATGCGGGATAACAGGCGGTTGGTTAACAGCATCAAAAGTCCTTTACATGATTATATTACCATTCTTATCTGTATGGCTAATTGTATATGGATTCATGGCAGAATTGAGAATATTTAGAAGAGCTAGAAAAGTTAATGGGCTTTTAGCTTTTTTAATAGCGTTTTCAACACTACCAACACATTTGTTCTTTTGGTATGTAAATATAATTTTTAACATACTAGGAATTTGGTCTGTAGTTGCATTTGGATTAATCTTCTTAAGTGGAACATGGTATTATTTCATAAGAAGAAAATCTGATTGGGTATCAGAAGCCTCAATAGCACAAACAGAAGCAGCGGGTCTAAAATCAATAAGAGATGAGTTAAAGACTCTTCTAAGACAAAAAAAAGAATTAGCAGAAGAAATTTCATATGAAAAAGATCCAAAAAAATTAGATAAATTAATCGGATTAAGAGACAAAATGGATACAGAAATTAATAAACTAAGAGGAAGAGAAAAGACTGTTAAAGATGCTACAGGGTAAGATTGATATTTTTCTTTTTTTCTATCTTTTTATGACAACATATGAATCAACAAATTTAAGTAGATAAATTACAAAAGAATAAGCATGAAGAATAAAAAATTGGTTTTTCTATTACTTGTTTTAGGCATTGTGTTTATTTCTGGATGTACTACTTCTGGAAGTGGGAAAACAACGGTTTCTTCAGGAGGTCTAATAAATGGTGTTGTTATGTGGACAAAGAATGTATTTGCTATTATTATAGGAATTCCTTTTATTGCTAAATTTGTGAGTGTTACTTCAATTACAGATACACAAGCTTTCATGCTCCTTACAGCTGCTTTTCTCGCGAGTTGGACAATAGTATATGGATTTTTGTCACAATTAAGTATTTTTGGGAGAAGGAAAAATTTACTTTACATATTTTTATCATTTCTGATATCGGTCATGGGATCGATCACTGGATTGGTACCATGGTTATCTTTGTTTTTATTCACTAGTATGAATATATGGGCTATTGTAATTTTTGCTCTAATGTTCTTCGTCGGGACTTGGTTTCTATACAAAAAAAGAAGTGCTGAATGGGGAACAGCAGCATCAGTTGCAGGAGCGTATCATGAAGATATTAAAGGATTAAAAGGGGAATTAGCAGATAAAAGACTAGAGATCATAGAACTTAGGAAAAAAATAGCAAAAACTGCAAACCCTGATACAAGAGTAAAATTGGAAGAGAGAGAACAAAAGGTAAAGGATGAATTAACATCTCTTAAGGACAGGATACAAGAACTTGCTGAATCCTACAGAAGTTAAGTTACATCAGTATTAAAAATATAAAAGATTATAAATTAGTTATGAAAAATAAAAATTTATTTATTTTTTCTATTGTTATTTTAATATTAATTAATCCTGTTTTTGCACAGAACACAAAATTAGATCAGATAATAGAAGGTATTTTTAAGTTTGTTGGAGCAACTGCGGCCATTGGTCTTGTATCACAAATTGCATCTATATCAATTTTTGTAACTTGGGCGCCTATAATAGCATTCTTTATGTTTATTGTATTACCATTCATAACTGTCTTTGCAATAGTTCATGGATTCCTTATGGAAATGAAAATATTTAGAAGTAAAACTACTAATTTAATTTTAGCATTAACAATATCAACATTTGGATTCTTTGTTCCATTGCCAATCTTTGGTGTACCAAATCCAATATTCTATTGGCTTTTCAGTTTCCTATTCAGTCTAATGGCACCATGGGCTATCATAATTTTTTCATTAATGTTTTTTGTTGGAATTTGGTATATTTATCTAACAAAAAAGAGACAGTGGGGAACAGGTGCTGGAGTCTATGCAGCATATCGTGATGAAGCTAAAGGCTTAAGATTTGAATTAAGATCAGTAAACGAAGCCCTTAGTGATGCTATGAGGAAGATGGCACAAGAAACAAACCCAGATAAGAGAGCTGCTATCGAAAGATCTGTTCAGGAATTAAGTGATAGAAGAAATGATGTAAGTGAAAGAATAAGACAATTAGATCAAGCTAGAAGACAATTTTAACTTTGTTTTACTTTTTTAATAATATCATAAATAGAAATTACACCAAGCAATTCATTACTATCATTAACAACTGGTAAAGATAAAAAATTCCTAGTTGTCATCATTTTTGCAACTTCTTTTAAATCTTCAGATGATTTTATTGTGACAACTGGTGATGTCATTACTTCTTTTGCAGGTACTTTTGTTGGGTTTTTTTGCTCAGCAACTACTCTCTCAACAATATCTCTAACACTTATTATTCCTGTAGGACTTTTTCCTTCAAGAACCAAAGCATGATTAAAACGTTTGTTCTGTTTCATCATCTCTGAAATTTTATAAATATTGTCTTCAACATCACAACTAACAAACTCATCATTAATTTTACAATCTGATACTTTCATAAAATAAATATAGACGTTTTAAATTTAAAAGATTACATTATAGGTTATGAGTAATGTCAAAAAAAGATTACCTAGAAATTTTAAGTCAGCTTTAACAGATCTAGGAATAATTAGTGCTTATGAGGCTTTGGACTGGGCAGATGAATTGATTGCCAAACTATTTCCTGGTGCTGGTGAAATTCCTGAAGAAATTATTGATGAAGTTGCAAACCTTGTCACATTAGGTTTACTTACAGGAGCTCCTTATGCTTATGATAGGTTATATGGAGAAAAGACAACAAGAGATGAATATATTGAAAGAATGAAAAGGTATGGGAAAGCTGCATTAATAGAAGCTGGTGAAGTCTTACCATTAACAGATTTTATTCCTGCTTATCACTGGGCATGGCTTGAATTGTATTACCCAAATGTTGCTGAAGGAGTTAAAAAAATAGTGTCAATTGGAAATTTTGCCAAAAGATTTAGACAAGGAAAAACATCAGAAGCATACACATAAATCACTTCTTTTTTCTTTGAATTTTATTAAGTATAAACAGAGATATTACAAGAATCAATAATAACACGAGGGTTATAGATTCTTTATTTTGTGATACTTTTATTGTGAAAATTGTTCTTCCTCTTGTTAGTGTTAGTAGTCCTATAGTCAAGGCACTTATAGACGCTACTGCTGCTACTTTTTCTAGTGGTTGTTCTTTTTGTATTGGTTCTTCTGAAGTAGATTGTTCTTTTGATTTTTCCTCATCCATTCTTTGTAGAATTTGTTGTAAAACTGGAAGTATTTGTGTCATCTGTACTTTTAGCTGCTCAACATCTTTCATTGTTCGTTCCAACTGTTCATATGGCATCTCAGATACTTCATCTGATCCTGGTAAACCTTCAGCTCTTCTATATAAATCTTGGATTTGTTTTTGTTGCCGCATGTCGACATATTCATTTTTTAAAGTCATTATTACCGGTAAAATTCTTCCAATATATTGAGCTATATGTGCCGCTGAGTCTAGAGCACTCATTGCATAAGTTAGTTTTGTCCTTCTTTTTGTGGGTATTTCACCGCTTCTTGCTCTAGATTCAATATTTACTCTTTGTCTGTAATGATCAGATCTCAATCCCTTAAGAGTTCTATAATTTTGTTCAATTTCAAGATGTTCTCTTATTTCTTTTCTTTGTTCTGGGGTCAATGCTTCTTTTATTTGACCTTTTTTTGGACCACTTCTATAGGCTATATTTCCAGCCCTATTACTTCTAAGATATTTATTATATTCTTCTCTAAAATCTTTTTCATTTAAACCTCCTCTTGCTTTTTCTCTCATGACCCTTCCTGATTTTTCTATTTCACTTTGATAAACTCTATCAATTCCTTCTTTTGCAACTTCATATTCAGAAGGACTATACCAAAAATTATTCAATGTTTCTCCTAGACGACTTAAAGTTCTCTGAATACCATATAATCGTCCTGTTTGAGATTCTTCAGAAGATTCATTTGCCATAAATATCTTATATTATCTTTGTATTTCTTCTTTTTATTTTATAATCTAAAAATCAATTTTCTTTAAAAGACAGAAAGTATATTTTCTAGTATATAGATTAATCATATCTGAACAGTTTAGAAAGACCTGGTAAGATATTTTTATCCTTTCCTTCATAAAAACAATTGTTTCTTATCCTATCTTCCATGTGCATATAATCTGCAAGAGATATAGCCAAATAAAGTAATGGTTTGTTGTGTTCGTATTTATTATCTATCTCTATCGCATATTCGTCAACAATATGTGTTGCACTTAGACCAAGAGGACCTGCCTTTCTATGAATTTTAGCAACAATATCCCCGTCAGATGTTTTAAGTTCATAATATCTACTTCCCCAACTCTTTATTCTTCCTGGAACTACATTCTCATCTAAAACAAGATTTTTACCATCGAGTCTAAAGTCAAGACTATAATAATTACCTAGTTGTGCTAATTCACCCTTTGAATCTTCTGGTTTTTTTAATACACGTCTAACTAGATTAGGAAGTAAAAACCAAAAACTTTGTTGTATACCAAATCTTTGCTGTTGGAGTTTTCTTTCTATTCTTTCCTTTTCTTCTGGTTTGTACAAGTTGAAGGCTAAAGCCAAAAGCCTATCAGGGTCAGTGGTAATATTACCTTCAGGGTCAGTGTTATGAGTTGTTTCCTGGTCAAAGTCAACTGTCCATTCAGCAGCAACAAATAAGTCGTCTCTCTCACCAGGATGTCTTTCTAGTAAACAACCATAGTAAAGTTCATTACCAAATTCAGTAGTATAAACATCTGGTCTTGCAATAATTCCAATAATATTCCCATCATCCTCATCTCTTACATCTGATATGAATTCATGTTGAGTAGCAAGCTCATTCCAAGGTCTAACTTCAAAAGGGAGATTACGATGCGCTATTCTATCCCAATGTAATTTTCTAAGTCTTCTTCTTCTCAAGGTATATTCATGATAAGGCATATTTGTTTAATAGTTTGGTTTATATATAAAGATTTGTATTTTTTACTATCAGATAGTGATTATAATTTAGGAAATCTTCATAAAAATTGTTTATTTAAGGTTTTAATTAGTAAAAATATGACTACTTGAGAATAGAAAATCTTAAATAGTAATGATGTCACTAAGTAATAGTAAAAGGTGATATAATGGCTGATAAAGCAAAAGATTTTATTGGAAAAGCAAAAACTACTGCTGAAAAAGCTTATACTGATACAACAGCTAAACTTGAACCTCATGCCCCATATATTACTGGTGCAGTGGCTGGTAGTGCAATAGCATATCAAGCAATTAGAGATAAGAATTCTAGAGAAACAGTCTCAGAAAGACTTAGAAGATATGCTCAGATAGCATTAGGATGTACAATAGCAGCAGGTTCAATACTAGCAGACCTTTATAAGAATAACGCATTTAATCTTCAAGATAGATTTGAAGTAGGAATGCCTTATCTAAGAAGAAAACCTGTGACTACTTAGTTTTTTATTTTTTAGTTTTTAAAGAAAAAATAGGTGAAAAAAATCCCAAAAAATGAATGGAGTTTTTTAACTAGAAGTTTATATGATTCTTTATATAGAAGTAAATCTCTTCGTGGATATTCTGAAGAAGTCAGAGAACAAGCGTTAGTCAATGTTCTTGATCTTGTTGATGGAAAAATTGATGAAGCTATTAGAGCAGATGGTCTTAATATTACTGGTAGTGTATTAAAAGATGTTGCTAGACATCAAAGAAATAGACGAGATAAAATAGAGCCACAAGATGGAAGATGGGATGAAGATCTTAGAAAAAGATGGGAAAAAGCTGAATCAAAACGTAGAACAGCAAGTACTGTAAGTGAAGTGTATGATACTGCAGATGCTTTTGGTCTATTAACTCGAGATGAAACTGTTGTTTATGATGTTATTGCAGGATTATCAAAACAATATGATGATAGTAGAAGGTTAAGAAATACTAAAATTGCTGCTGATGTTTATAGATTTGGTACTCGATACCTTGGTGTGGGATCTACAATTATTGATAGAATAAAAAGAGTTAAAAGTAAAAAACCATGGGAAGACAATGATAAACAGGATTGGTTAGATATTATACATACATCTATACGTGGAGCTGACAAAGGACTCGAATATATACCATTCTGGACTGGAGCATTATTATATGCAGTCAGAATTGCTTCTAGAGAGGAAGCTGAGAGGTTGAGTTATAATG
>Ga0210057_1006548_pt1 | contig 14427 bp, 6 predicted proteins | sample CryGeyCG2114_010_2_FD_183968 | JGI IMG/M metagenome (GOLD analysis project Ga0210057, IMG submission 183968) | Groundwater microbial communities from aquifer - Crystal Geyser CG10_big_fil_rev_8/21/14_0.10 (SPAdes) (version 2) | ecosystem: Environmental > Aquatic > Deep subsurface > Groundwater ... | reverse complement strand
TTGTAGTATAAAATTCAGTATAGCATTGGTTTTCTGCAAAATCCCAGTTAAAAGTTGATTCAACCCACCAGCCAAATCTTTCAGCATAAGGGAAAATTAATCCTGGAGGAAATTCTCCTACCCATCCTTGTGGAAAAGTTTCCATTGAAAGGGTTGCTTCTTCCCAGTAAGATAATCTTGGTGTTGCATTGCAGTTTCCTCCTGCTTCAGTTAATGCATCTCCGTTATAATAATCATACATTACATCATTTTCCCAGTCATACCATAGGTTATATTCTCCTGAACAAAGCATCTCATCTACTGCTTTTGCATCTTTTGTTTCTTTTTCTTTTGTAATTTCTTTTGCGTTAAGAGAATCAAAAGCAAAAACAGTTGTAGCTAAAAATAATATTATTAATCCAATCAAAATTTTCTTCATTTTTTTTCCCTCCATAGTAACAAACTTTGTTTGTTATGTTTAATTGTGTGTAATTCTTTATTTAAATCTTTTTTATATAGATTTTAAACAGTTTTTTTCGGTTTTGTTTGGTTAATCGTGTTTTGTTTGATTATTTCTTGTATTTCATCTAATGTAGTTTCTTGTTCTGGGTTGCCTGACTTAAATTCTTTTGTTGGAGTGCAGTTCAGGTCTGGTCCTGCTCTCCATAAATAATTAATTAAGTATACTGCGTCTGCTATGTTTATTCCTTCTAATCCGTCAACGTTTGCTGTCCATAAAGGGTATGGATCTGGTCCGCCTCTGAATAAAGCATCAACCAAGAAAACAATGTCTGCAACGTTTATTGAATTGTCTTTAACCATGTCTCCGCATAATGTGTTTGATTCTTCAATCCAGTCAATTGAATTTAGAATTAGTTTTTCTTTTGAATCTTGTTCAACAATTGAGTCTATTGAAAAACCATAGTATACTATTGGATTGTTAGAGTCATGCAATATTATTGCAGTGTTTGCGTTTGGCCATTCTGCTATGCTTATTGAGTCAGTTGGGTTTAGTGAATCAGGGTAAGGGGAAAAGTTTCCGTCTATTGTAATTTGGTTTATGTCATTTAAGATTCTGTGGGTTCCTAAAATTAGTGTTTCTTGTTCGGATATAATCAGGTCTTTATCTAGTACTGCGTGCAGTTTTTGTTCTAAGAATGTTTCTCCTGAATGATCAAAAGCAATATCCGCTCCTTCAAAAATAATGTTTCCTGTAAATTCTTCAAGTAATTGCATGTCGTTTTCGTCTATTACGGTATTCCAGTAGTCTCCTGCACTCCAGATAATTAAATTAAATTCATTAATAAATGAAATGTCCGGAACCCCGTTTTGGTTTTCGTTCCATACCTGGAAGCAGTAACCATTTGTTTTTAGTGTGTCTGTAAAAGTTTTTATGCTGCTTGGATTGTCTGTTGTAAAGTTTTCTGCATCATTGTCATTGACTACCAAAAAGTTTGCTTTACTGCAGACATATAATTCTTTTTCTAAGTTATTGTTTGTGTAATCATATTCTGGGACAGTCATTTCAGAATTAACTTTTATTTCAATTGAATGAATTCCTTTTTCTTTTATTGCGGTTGTCTGAATTAATTTGGTTTCTCTTGAATTAATTGTTGTGTTTTGGTCGTAAATTTTTGTTTCATTGTAAAATAATTCCACTAAAACGTTTTCTGCTGTTGTCCCCCCAATATTTTCTATTTCTGTACTAATTAAAATTTCATCTGAAATAGTCAATGAAATTGATTTTGCTTTTAAATCTGCTTCAAGCGGAATAACTTTTTCTTCAACTAAATAACTGTTGTTTAAATAGTTTGTTTCAATTGTTTCTAGATTTTCATTGACTGTAATTTTTATTTCATGGCTTCCAATATTTAATTCAATTTCTTCTTGAAGTTCAATGAACCCAGAGAAAGGAATATCCCCAAAAACGGTTTTTTCAAGAATGCCGTCTGAATACAAGTTTACATTAACATTGTTTGCTGTAGTTAAACCTTGGTTTGTTATTTTTATGTTTATTGAATTGTTTCCTTCAATTAAAGGTTCAATTAAAGTTATTTCCGGAATCAAGTCAGCCTGATTTTGGTTTGTTGTCATCCAGTTAATTATGTTTTGAATAAATGTGTTTTCATTGCTTCCTAAAGCTTCAGTGCTGAAAGGCAAAAATAAAGTTTTTCTGTTTCCATTATTGCTTGCAATCACTGCACTTCCATTAACATTCCATGAAGCAAGTTCAACCCCGTTATTTACTGCAATTAATGAGTCAGGAAAAAAAGAAATATTTGAATTAAATTGAATTGAACCGGCTAAATTATTGAATAAAGGGTGGCTTAATGTTTTGTTTAATTCAATGGCTGTATTGTAATCTTCTAACACAAGTTCTTTTTCAAATATGCAGTTTGCAACATTAATCATAAATTCATCTGAACCATGATTAAATGCAATGTCTTCTCCTTCAAAAACAATGTTTTTATTGTAATCCAAAAGCAGTTCAGCTGCCTGTTCACTTATATTTTCGCTGAAAAACTTTCCTGTACTCCATAAAATTAACTCAAATTTGTTAAAGTATTGGCTGTTGTCCGGCAGGCTGCTGTTAAATGTTTCTAAAACAAAAGCGCATTCATCCGAAAACAAAGACAAAAATTTTTCTGGGTTGCTGTTTGAATTCTCTGAAACAATTAAAACATTTTTTCCGGTGCATTCCTGAACATTAAAATTGTAATCAAGTGAATTAATGCAGTTTGTTTTTGAATCACATAACTGAAAGTAAAATTCATATTCTCCTGTTAATTCTGTTTCATAAGATGTTCCGGTTAATTTTTTTTGTGTTCCAATTTCCCAGATAAGCTTTAAAGGAATTACTGTGGTTTCATTTAATGAATTAGTTAATACTAAACTGCCATTTACATCACTGGCATCTTCAACAATTAATTCAATTACAGCAGGCTGGTTTTTGTATATCCCGTTATCAAAATTCACAGAATTAATGGCTGGTTCTGTGTTGTCTATTGCAGTAAAACTTTTTTCTTTTGTGTGATTGTTTCCTTCAAAAGAGCTTACTGCAAAAATTTTTTTTGCTCCCAAAACTTCTAATGGCTTAAACAAAAATTCAATGTAATTTTCACTTTGTGCTTCTGCAGTTATATTTTTTTCAATTGTATCCATCAAAACATTTTCTTCAATAATTTGGGCTTCTATTATTGCATCAACAGAAGAGTTCCCGTTATTTTTAAACACAATTGTTATAGAAAAATTTTCATCATAAGGGATTTCATTTAAAGCTATTATTTGCTCTATAAAAGCATTGTTTGAATCAAATCTTATTACTCCAAAATTTTCATTAAATTCTGTTGTGTTTCCAACTTTATCTGTAATAAAAATATCAACAGAATACACTCCGATAATTCCAGTGTTATTGAAAATTCCCTGCCATGTATTTTGATTCACTTCAGTTATGTTAATTTCGTATTCTATATTGTTTGGGTCTTTTATTACGGCATAAGCGTTTTCAATACTGCCAGCCAAAGGAACCAAAGAAACAATAACTTCGTCATACAAATAAACAATTTCAGGAACTTCAATTTCATATTTCAGTATATTGTTAACATTTGACGGGATAAATTTGGCTGCATCAATTAAGCCTGAACCATATTTAGTGTCTTTTCCTGTTTCCCCTAGTTTTAGTGCAGAAGCTTCCAGAATATATTTGACTTCTTTTGGAGTAAGATTTTCATTTGATTGCAATAGCAATGAAACTGCTCCGGCAACATGAGGGGTTGCCATGCTTGTTCCACTGTGTGCTGAATATCCTCCTGGAACAGAAGAATTAATGTTTACTCCGGGTGCAACTATATCAGGTTTAATGTTTTCATTTATTATTCCCCCGCTTGAAAAGCACGCCCAATTATTTTGTTTGTCTACTGTCCCAACAGTAATTGCTTCAGGTGAAATGCCCGGAGTTTCAACTCCAATAAAACCATTACAGTTTGAACTTGGACAACCTAAACCGCAGTTTCCTGCAGCAACAACCACTATAACTCCTGCTTCTACTGCATCTTTTATTGCATAAACAATAGGAGAATTCAAGTCAGCATAAGCTCCGCCTAAACTCATGTTTATTATGTCTGCTCTGTCATCAGTTTCAGGGTTGCCGTCAGGGTCTAATGCCCAGTTAATTCCGTTTATTATTGTTGATTCTGTTCCATTTCCTGTGTCATCCAAAACTTTTGCATTAATTAATAATGCAGCAGGAGCAACTCCATTATATAATCCTCCGAATTCATTGGTGCCTGCAATTATTCCTGCAACATGTGTTCCATGCCCTACAATATCATTAGTGCTTCCGCTTCCGGTAAAATCTTTTTCTAAAATAATTTTTCCCTGCAGCATTAAATGATTTGAATCCATTCCTGTATCTAATACTGCAATTTTTATTCCGTTTCCGTTAAATCCGTTTTCCCACATAAAAGGAGCATTAATTTGGGGAACACTTTCTTCTAAGACAGCATGAAATATTCTGTCAGGCCAAACGCTTTCAATTGAATTGTCAATTATTATTTCTCGTATTTTTTCTGCAGGAATTTCTGCAGTTATAATATCCCCAATCTTGTTTTTGCTTAATACTTTTCCTCCAATGGATTCAATTAATGTTTCTATGGAATCCAGTTCACTTTCATTCACTGCTTTGAAAAGAGTCACAATTTTTTCTTCTGGATTTTCTTTTATTTTTTTTCTGATGTCTTTGTGGATTTTTGAATCAAAAGAATTACTTGACGGATTTTCTGCACTATAAATTGTTTCTTTGTTTAATGAAACGCCGGAGATAGTTTCTGTATTATAAAATGCAGTTGTGTTTGAAATGCAAATTAATAAAACCAGCAAAACCAATGCAAATAAAACATAAATTTTGGATTTCATTTTAAACCACTAAAAAGCTCCACCAAGGTTTTTCTATTTTTTTCATTTCTCCTGATTCAGCGCTGATTTCAGTTGTGATTTTCATTTGGACTGGAATAAAATAAAACAGTTTCCCTTTTTTTGTTCCTTTTGTTTTGTAAAAAAGAGTTTCTTCAAAAACCAGTTCAGTGGTTTCTATTTCATCAATTATGCCGCTTACTTTTTCTTTTGCTTTATCTGGAAGTACTTTTAATTCTGTTCTTGAACCGTTTTTTTCTATTGTTATTCCTTTGCTGTTTATTTCTATTTTTTCTTTTGTTTCAGCTTGAATCCCGTTTGATTCCAGTAAAATTTTTTCTTTTGTTTTTTCTAGTTTAACCTTATGTTCTGTTTCATCTTTTAATGTGAATTCAATTGTTGTTGAATCTTCTTTTTGTTCTATTGTTAATTCATTTATTTTCTGGTTTTTTGAAGGCTCTTTTTTGCTTGGAACAACAATCCTGTCTGGAACTGCTGTTGAAACATAAGTGATTTCATTTCCTCTTTTTTTTACAGCAACGGTTGCTTCATATACTTGCATTTCAATGTTTGTTGCAATCAGCATTGGTTTTGTGTCGTCTGTTAATTTAACATTGTAAATTGTTCCGGTTTCAAGTGCAGTTGGCATATCCCCAACAATTTGTTCTGAATCAATTGGAAAGCCTCCGTTAGGTTGTTCTGGAATTGGGTCAGTAATGCCGATAGAAGCGCCGGCAAAAGTTAAATGGAAAATCGCAAGAATAATTAAAATTTTTTTATTCATTTAATTGCCTCCTTTTATTCCTAGTGTTTGTGAAGCAAATGGCCCTAAAATTAAATCTAAATTAAATCCATATAAAACAAAAATTATTGCAAGAAATTTTATTGAATTATTTGTTTTTGTTTCTTTTTTCACTTCATCAAAAAATCCTGAAGGGTTTTTCAAAACTTCAATTGTTTTTGATAATATTCTTTTTTTCATATTACTGTCCTTCTTTTGTTAATGGCATCAGAACTTCTGGGAGCGGGTTTGTTATTACCAGTAAGCCATTCTTTAATTCCTCTTTTTTATACTGCTGTTTTTTGTTTATTTCAGCATTAGCCGGAGGATTTAACAAGTTTTCTTTCCCGATTTTTTTAATAATGTCTTTTCCATAGAAGTTGAGCCAGTAACTATTCGCCTTGATTTGTCCGTTTAGTATGTCATTTTCCTTTGGAATGTATTCTGGATGTTGGGTATACCATTCTTGTTCTCCTATTCCGTAAAGAGGATTATTTAAAGAGTTCCAGACATTTTTTGCGAAATCAATAAGTTTTTGTGCATTTTTTACGCATTCATCAAAACTTCGGTCTTTGTCTTGCTTAAAATTGCCTTGATATGTTGAAAGACTTACTTTAAATAAATTTTCTAATCCTTCAGATATTGTATTGTCTATTCTTAATGTAATGAAGAATGGTTGTTCAAATGATATTAGTCCTCCGTATTGGGAGAGAATTTTGATTGCTTCTTTTAACTCAACTTTTTCCCATCTCCCTTTTTTTCCGTCATTATAATACATGTCAGATTTTGTGTCATACACATATCCGTTTTTTATAAGAGTTTCAATCATATTAGGAACAAATTTTTCATATTTTCTGTTTTTTGAGTGTTTTGTGTAATGCTTTATGTAAATATCATTCATGCCCATTTACAACACTTCCCAAAGGAACATAGATCCTGCTTCATTAATCGCATTAATTACTTCCTGAGATGGCTGATTCTCAAAAACAAATTTAATGTGCCCTCTGTTTTCAATTTCTCTGCCTCTATTAAGTTTTTTTATTTTGTCTTTTATGTCGTTTGCATTTGGATAACCGCTTTTAAATTCAAGTATTGAATTATCATTTAAAATCGCATCAAACTCGGTTATTTCGTTTCCTTGGAACTTTACTTTGTGGCTTACTTCTTGCACATCATCTATAAATTTAGAATGCGCACTTGCCTTTGCTTCAAAGATTCGTCCGTTAAGCACTCCTCTAGCCCCTTCAGCTTCTGCACTATTTTTACCATAAATAACTATTTTGTTATCTAAAACTTTTCCAGCGTCTAAAATTGATTCCTGTAATTTATTGACTCCTTCTACTCCTTTCTCTCTTAGTTTCTGTAAATTTCTGAATGCATTTTCAGCAGCTTCTTCTCCTAATTCTTTTCCAATTCTTTTTGCTGCTTTTTGTCCGTCAGGAGAAGATTTAACAAAGGATTCAAGTCCTTGAATTGCTTCATTACTCCATTTGGTTGTGTCAAATCCAATGTTAACTGATTTCTTGAATAAATCCAGGTTATCAAACCATCTTGTAAAATAATCTGTTCCTTGTTTAGTATAACTCCATAAATCGTCTGCAATTTTTCCTATTCCTTTTGTAATGTTATCCACAAAACTTAATTTCTTGAATGATTTTCCTGTTACAACTGCCGCGTGCCCAACCAATCCAACAGGAATTAAAGGGGAAACAGCATCCCCTACAAGCATTAATTCTTCAAACCAGCATTCTTGTGCTGTTTTTCCTGCTTCCTGTCTGATTGTATTAATGCAGTTTCTTGTGTCCCCAACACATGATTCAATTGAATTAATGCATGTCTGAAATCCTCCTCCAAATGCTTCGTTATTTGCATCATTAATGCAATTACAATAATCTTCTATGCTTAGCCCAATTGAAATTATGTCAGTTGCAGCCATTGCAACTACAACTAATGGAACAATGTTTCCGCTGAAATCTCCGTTGCCTGTAATTCCAAGTCCTGCTATAATATTTGAAGAAGAAGTATTTGAAGTGAAATTAATTGTTTGTTCTTCCTGATTTAAATTAATGTTTTGAGTTATTTGGTATATTCCTTGATAATCAGGATTGGTTACCTTGTATCTGATGTCAATCCTGTGGTTTCCGTATGAAAGGTTTTTAATATAAGTGAATCCAAAAGGGTTTGTTAATCCAACTGTTTTAGAATAATCTTCATCCAAAAACACATAAACATTTGCAACAGGGTAACCATTAATATTGTCTACGTTAACTTGAATGTTTCCTTTTTGTGTTCCGCAATCACAATCAAAGTATTCCCATGTTGTTGAGTTAAAATATATTCCTTTTTCTGAACAAAAACTATTGTCAGGACAAAAAACTTTTATTGCCCTGAATCCAGGGAAAGCAAAAACATCTTTTTTTCCGTAAGAATCAGTTACTCCAATAAACTGGTTATCTAAATAAATTTTTGCTCCGCTAACAGGAGCATAATTATCATTAATGTTGTCTACATCAATTTTGATTGTTTCTTGTTGGCCTGCATTACAGGTTTCTAATCCTTCAGTGCAGCCAAATTCGCATATTTCATAATAGCACACGCAAGAAGGAACAGAAGAATCAAAATAACATGAAAACAATCTCCAGTTTTCATTGTAACAAGAATTATTAAATGCTGTGCAGTTAATTGTTGGATTTATATTTAATGTCCCTATATCGATGTCTCCAAAAAACACAAAACATGATTCTCCTTCCTGGTTTGTTAAAGGAATCCTGTATCCTTCAATTACTATTTTTAATTGGTATTCTTTTGCATCATTTGTTATTGAAAAATAACCAGAAGAATTTGTAGTATCAGAGTCAACTAAATTATCAGAGCAATCATACAATTCTATTTGCAGTCCATTGATTGGATTGTTTTCTAAATCAAAAAAGTATCCATGAATTGTTGTTTCAATTTTTGGCAGCATCCCAAAATCAATGTAGTTAGCTGAATACAAATTGCATTCTTTTCCTTCTATATTCCATGTAATTGTCCCCCAGTCAAATCCTGTCTGAAACTTGTAATAGTTTTTTGGTGCACTAACTGAAAACTCTCCGTTAAAGTCAGTGAAATCTGAATTCACTTTTGGGCCTGAACAGTCAGCTAAAATTGCTTCTGTTCCTTCCAAAGGATTTTCATGCCCGACGATTTGCCCTGAAACAATTGTGTCAGAGTTCACTGTTAAGGTTCCCATGTTCCATTCATTCCAGTGATATAAAGGGCATTCTTCTCCGTTTATGGTCCATTCCATTTCCCCCCAAGGCATAAGAGTCTTGAATTTGTAATTTCCTTTTAGTGTTTTAAGATAAAAATAACCAGAGGAATCAGTTGCATCAGAAATTATTGTGTTATCTGAACAATCAGTTAATTCAACTAAAATATTATTCCATGCATTTCCGTATTCATCTTTTAAGTAACCGTAATTGATTGTTTCAATGTTAATTTGCATGTCGCCAAAATTGTATTCTCCTGCGCCAAAAGCATAGCAGGTTTCTCCGTTTATTATCCATGTTATTGTTTCCCAAGGCAAATCTGTTTTTAGCTTATAGTTTCCGGGGTCAGCATTTAATTCCCAGTAACCATTTGATTGAGTTAAATAAGAATCCATTGTTATATCAGAGCATGTTGTTAACCTCATTGTTTTTCCCTGCAAGGGATTTCCATAATGGTCTTTTAGATATCCGTTTAATTCTGTTGTGGCTTGCGGAGTATAACAGTTTCCATTGCTTAAGCAAACTTGTTCTATTCCACAGCATTGTGAAGGATCTCCGCTTGAAGGACAGCATATTTCTGTGTCAGGAGAAGAACAACATCTCCATGAACCATTACAGCATGTTCCTCCAAATGCTCCGATTGAAGCACATTCACTCCAGCAATAGCCGTCACAGTAATTTGGGTAATCCGGGTTACTGCAAGGGTTTGTTGTGCATGTTCTGGTGCATTCAAGCATTTGATTAGCGCAGTCATAATCGCAGTTAGAGCCATCACAGTTATTGCATGCTCCTGAAGGCCCACAGCTAATTCCTTGGTTAAAGTATCCTGAAGGGCATGAATCAGGAGTACAGCCCTGCAAGTGGACTACTGAAGGATTTACACTAGAACAATAACTGCATGCAATTGATTGAAATGCACTGCAATTTGATCCGGTGCAGCCACTTGTTGATATGGGTCCCTGACAGGAAGTTTCAATTTCAACTTGTTTTAATGCAGGAATTTTTTGGTTTTCCTGCATTTTAGTGCATTCAGCACTTTTTTCTGTTTGTTCTTTTTTTTGGGCTTTAACTTCATATTTTTGTATTTGATTGTTTGTTGTATTTAAGTTTGGTTTTAATTGTGTTTTAATTTCGGGTTGCTGTGATAAAGAAGTTGCAGTGAAATTTTTTGTTGAATCAAATAAAGGGACAACAAAACCACTGCCTGTTGCAGTTGCCGTAATAAAAAGCAAAAGAATTATAATTGAAATTATTGCAGTAGTTCTGGTTTTCATTTATTCATCCCATACAAGGAATTATGGAAAGCCCCCTTGAATACTATTAAACAATTTCTTCAAAATCTTTAAAAAGTAACAGTTAAGTAATTTTTTTAATCTCTTTGTATTTAATCAAATATATTCCTTTCATTTTCAATGGATAATTTTTAACTGTTTTATTTAAATCTTTTTTATATAGATTTTAAACCGGTTTTTTGGTGTTTTGTTTGGTTAATTGTGTTTTTTTTGATTAGTTCTTGTATTTCGTTTAATGTAATTTTTTGTGTTGGGTTGCCTGATTTAAGTTCTTCTGCTGGAGCACAATGTGGTGCTGGTCCGCCTTTCCATAAAAAATTAACTAAATAAGTTAAATCTGCAACATTAACTGAGTCAGTTCCATCAGCGTTTGCTGTCCATAAAGGGTATGGTTCTGGTCCGCCTTTCCAAAGGAAATCCACAAAAAAAGTAAGGTCAGCGACATTAAATTGTGAGTCTCCTGTAAGGTCTCCGCAGACTGAATTTGATTCTTCAATCCAGTCAACTGAATTCAAAACAAGTTTTTCTTTTGTGCTTGAATCAGAGACTGCATTCAGAGAAAAACCAAAGTAAACTGAATTGTTTGAATCTGATGCAAGGACTGCTGTTTCTGCTTCAGGCCATAAAGCAACACTAAAAGCATTAACTGGAATCAGGGAATCAGGGTAAGGAGAATAATTTTCGTCCAATAATATTTCGTTTATTCCGGATAAAATTCTGTGTTCATTTAAGTTCAGGTTTGTTGTTTCAAGGATTAAGTCTTTGTCAAAGACTGCGTGAAGTTTTTCTTCTAAAAATGTTTCTCCTGCGTGGTCAAAAGCAATGTCTGCTCCTTCAAAAATAATGTTTCCTTCAAACTGTTCAAGCAATTGCGTGTCGTTTTCGTTTATTACAGTGTTCCAGTAGTTTCCTGTGCTCCAAAAAATTAAGTTAAAGGAATTCAGGAAAGAAATTTCTGGTGTTCCTTGAATTTTTTCATTCCATTCTTTAAAACAGTAATTGTTTTCTTTTAAAATTGAAGTAATTGATTTTGTGCTGTCAGGGTTGTCTGAAGAAAAGTTTTCTGTGTTGTTGTCGTTTATTATTAAAATATTGTTTTTGTTGCAGACATATAATTCTTTTGTAAGTGAATTGTTTGAGTAATCATCTTCTGAAACCATATTAGAGTCATTTATTTTTACTTGGATTTCATGCAATCCAATGTTTTTGTCTGTTAAAGCATTAACAGTTATTGTTTGGTTTGGGTTAAATGAATTTGTTTTTTCTTGAATTTTTGTTCCGTCAACAAATATTTCTGTTAAAGCGTTTCTTGCTGTTGAACCTCCTTTGTTTTGTATTTCAGCTGAAATAAGAATTTTATCTTCTGTTTCAGCTGAAATTGAGTTTATTGTTAGGTCTGCCTGCAATGGATAAACTTGTAGTTCTTTTTTTTGAGAGTTATTTAAATAAAATTTTTCTTGAAAAGAAAAATCTGGGTTAATGAAAACTTTTATTTCGTGCAGTCCTTTGCTTAAGCTTACTGGAAATAAAATTGATTCCTGGTTTGAATTAATTGATTGAATTAATTCTCCGTCAGCATATAATTCGATTTTTGGCTGGATTGTTGTTATGGTGTTGTCCAGCAAAACATTTACATCAAATTCTTGTCCTTCAACAACAAATTCCGGAACCAATATTTCGTTTACGATTAAGTCTTCTGAAGCGTTTTCTAAAAGCCATTCAATGCTGTTATTCAATAAAATTGTTTTTGTTTCCTGGTTTAATGCATTCAGGTTAAAAGCAAAAAACACTGTTTTTGCATTGGTGTCATTAAAGTCATTGAATAAATTTATTGCTGTGTTTCTTGAATTCCATTCAGCAAGAGAAAAAGCATTTTCTGTTGGGATAACTGCATCAGGAAACTGACTTAACTCGTAATTGAATTCTATTTCATTTAATGGAAAAGTTATTGGGTGCTTTTTTGAGACAATTATTGATTCATTTGAGTTTTCATCTAAAATTAAATCAGAGAAAAGAGCTGAGTGTGCAACAAACTGCATTAAATTATCGTCAAAATGACTAAAAGCAATATCTTGTCCTTCTAATAATATTTTTCCTCCGTTTAAAACAAATTCAATTAAAGCATCTGCTGATGTATTTTCATCTATTGCATTTATGTTATTTCCTTCACTCCAGATTACTGCATTAAACCTGTTTAGGTATTCAAGTGAAGGAACACCGTTTTCTTTTAATGACCATTCAGTAACACAATAATCTGAATTAATTAACGAACCAAGATTTTGTTCTTGTTCTGCAACTAATACTTTGTTTCCGGAACAGCCGGCAGGTAATTGATTTACTGTAAAAGAGTTTTCAGGGGCAGTAAAACAATTGCTGAATTCATCGCAGGCTGTTATCTGGAAAAAATATTCTCCTGAATTTTCTGTGTCAACAAAAGTGTAATTCCAGTTTGAATCCCTTCCAAAAAAAGAATTTTTGTTCATTAAATATTCTGTTCCTTGAATTGAAACAACAACATTTAATTCACTTGAATCATTGAATTCAGCTTTAATCAATAAGGGTTTATTTTGCATTAAATTGTTGTTGAATAAAATGTTTTTAAGTAAAGGTTCTTGAACATCAATTACGCTGAAGTTTTCAGTTAAATTTATTTCGTGTTCTGCATTGCCATAAAAAACAGTAATGTTTAGATTATAGTCTCCTGGTTTTACTTTTGTAGCCCAGTTTTCATCAAACAATCTTGTTTTTCCTGCATTAATGTCTTCCCCGCCAAAATTCAGTATGCTAATAGTTTCATTTCCGTCAATTATTTCAACAAAAAAAACCGGGTTGATTTCTATTGCCCCGTTATTCCTGAAATAAATTTTTATGTTCAGGTTTTCGTCTACAGGAACTTCTTCCGGAATTTCAATTGATTCAATTAAACCAATTTCTGGGACAAAAACAGAAACATTTACCGGATTAACTGAAACAATTTTGTTTTCAAAATGAAGTATTGCATTTAATTCATAATTTCCGGGTTTAAGCAGTATTGTTTCGTTTTCATCAAACAAATGAGCTGAATTTGGTTCAATTAAAATTTTGTTTCCGGAAAAAGCATGAACAACATTGTTATTTGAATCAAAGTAAAGGATTTCTATAAAAGAACTTAATTCATGTTCTGAAGTATTGACTGCATTCACAACATAATTTTGTGTTATTCCTTTTTCAATTGGGTTTTCGTTTAACCCAAAAAAAGTTATTTCAGCACTGTTTTCAGTTACAGTAACTAAAGTTGATTTTTCTTGTATTCCTGCCTGAATTCCTTCACTTAAAATAACTGCCCCGATATTATAGTCATTTACGATGGAAGAACCCCAAAAATAATTAAAATCCATTGGCTGGTTTACAGGAACTTCAATTGGCCCGACAAATTCTTTTTCAATTATGTTTCCGGCTGAATCCTTTACATAAAATTCAACTGTAGTGTCTTTTGGAGAAATCTCTAAAGCAAATTCTGACGGAGCAACCAAAAACAAATTCAATGAAACTAATCCTTGTTCTTCTTTTATTATTTCTTCTGGAACAAATAATTCTGTTTGGGAACCAGTGAAATTCAGGTCTGACTGGTTTAAGTCATTAAAGGATTCAACTGCATTAAATGAAATGCTTGTAATTGCCTGCAAACCTTGATTGTCAACTGCCCTTAATTCAACTAAATAAGTTCCTGTTGTATTTGTATCCAAAAAAGTTGCTGACCAAAAATCATTGTTTGATTCAATTAAATTAAATGTTATTTCTTCATTTAAAGGATTTACAATTAATGCATTTACTTCAACTATTTCTTCATTATCAGTTACATTAACTATTATTTCATTTTCAGTTCCTGTCAAAACATTTCTTGCTATATTAATTGAATTAAATACTGGCGTATTGTTTTCTGAAACAGTTATTTTGTCTAGGTTAGTTAAATCAATTAAACCTGAACCAAATTTTTCGTCTTTTCCTGCTGCCCCCAAATCAAGTGAATTTAATTCAAGCCATTGCTTTATTTCATTTGGAGTCATTAAAGGATTTGCTTCAAGCATTAAAGCAACTGCTCCGGAAGGCTCTGTAGAAATGATTTATAAAGGCATAAATAGGAGGTTGTGCCTCCTACTTATGGTGATCCTTTATGAGTATATTATACCCTGTTCGTATTAATAACTTTTTCCAGTTAGTGGAAAAATTGTGT
>Ga0210057_1006547_pt1 | contig 14428 bp, 14 predicted proteins | sample CryGeyCG2114_010_2_FD_183968 | JGI IMG/M metagenome (GOLD analysis project Ga0210057, IMG submission 183968) | Groundwater microbial communities from aquifer - Crystal Geyser CG10_big_fil_rev_8/21/14_0.10 (SPAdes) (version 2) | ecosystem: Environmental > Aquatic > Deep subsurface > Groundwater ... | reverse complement strand
AGGGGTTCGACTCCCCTATCCCGCTCTGTTTTTGTGATGTTTACACTGATCCGCCAACTGGCGGAGAAGTGCCGATGTAGCTCAGTTGGTAGAGCAATCGCTTCGTAAGCGATGGGTCGTCGGTTCAAATCCGACCATCGGCTCATAACAACATGATACGAAGGCATAAAGTACATCCATGGATGAAGTTGGCACTCATCGTCTCAGCTATTATTGCCGCTGGTTATATCTTTATTTTTTTCATTTTTGGATTTTTGATTAATCTGGCTTTTTCCGTACGCGATGGCGTGGGCGCCGACAGCTCAACAACGATCCAAAAAGAAGGACCATTGGTGCTCCTTGACCCAACGCTTGACGATGTGCCCTACGCAACCAATACCGCCACCATTACCGTCCATGGCACGGCCATGGTAGAAACGACAGTTGATTTGTTAGTGAACGGTGCTAAGCGGGACTCGAGTCGTAGTAGTTTTGAAGGCGAGATTACGTTCGATGTAACTCTTGCTGAAGGGGAAAATACGCTGCAGGTATTAAGCATCGATAGTGACAGCAAAGAGACACTAAAATCCAGGGTATATTCGGTGCTGTACCTCGATACTCCACCGGAGTTGACCGTTGATGGGTTTGAAGAAGGCAAAACGGTTGATAAGCCGGACTTTACCGTACAGGGAAAGACCGATAATGAGGTGTTTATTCAGATTAATAATGCTCCGGTGGTGGTACGGGCAGATGGATCGTTTAGCACGTCCATAAACCTTAAAGAGGGCGACAATATTATATTGGTTGTGGCGACCGACGTTGCCGGGAACGAGACGAAACAGGAAGCGAAGATTGTATATAAAAAATAAGAAGCGTATAGAGTAGAAACAGGGTTGGCGTAAAAAAACTGTTTACCGATAAGCTGTGTACAAAGAACGCTACGGTAAGAGCTCGTGCCTGAATGGTTGCGTAGGTTTTCCATAGTAAGATAAACGTACCGATATATCCCAGTATTCCCACCATTCCGGTTGTAGCCAGCAAAGTAAAGAGGGTATTGTCGATGCCAAATCGGCTGTTGTCGGGATAGGGCAGCGATGAGCCTTGCTGCTGAGGCAGGGTATTAAATCCGATGCCAAATAACGGATTGCGTTTGGCTACTGCTATCGTTTCTCTGAATGCTTCGGGTTTACTTAATAGGCTATTGACCCGCCATATATCGGTTCCGATTCCTTCAGAGCGGGGCAAGAGGGTTGCTGCCCCAATCATGAGCACTCCGGCCAGTAGAGTTACCATCCACCGTTTTGTACTGGCGGTGTACCAATACCCGACACTGATAATGCCGGTAAGCATACTGATACGTGAATAGGTAAACAGCAGAAGAGGAGTGATATACAGCAGGCTCCAGGGAAGCAGTACTATAAGGTACCACACCAGCGCCAATCCCAGTAAATTTGGGTCAAGAAATGGCCCTACCATACGGCCCATATGAGGGTCGTAACCGGCATACAGCAGATTGCGCAGACTGGGATAGAGGAAATACTGGATAAGGCATGAGGCAATCAACAGCCCCAATCCGGTAAGAAGTATTCGTTTACGGGTAGTCAACGACGACGATATCCGGCTCTTAAGCAAAAGCGCAAAAAACAGGAAGTATATACTCGTGCGGCCAAGGTACAACCATGCCGACGACAGGGTAAATGAAAATAAATTAACCAGAACACTGGCAAGCAATGCTGCGGTAAGCGACGCCAGCGGACTGCGTGAAAGGGCGGTAACGGGCAGCTTATTTCTCTGTTTGAGAATCAATACAACAACCGCACCGGCTACCACGATATCGATAATCCGTATGCGTACGCCCAACCACGTAATAAACAACAACTCGCCAAACGGCGCCAGTATAAAGAGTGCGTATATTATTCCTACCATAGGGGAGTGGTGTCAGTATGCTGGTATAGTTTTGCGCGTACCAAAAAAGAATGAAAGCTCATCATAAAACTGTATACAAAACCGGCCGGTCCGTCGCGAAACCCTTGCCGTATAACATACGTATATATGAACTTTGCTACCGGCGTTACCACCACATCAACGATATCTCCGGCTCTGCCGGTACGTGCCCGATAGTTTGCCTCAATACTGCTGTAGCGGTTAACGTGCTCAAGAAATTCTGCGACGGTGGGGTGGGGATAATGGCGCAGTTTTCCGGTTAATGATTCTATTGTTCCCTCGTTTTCCCATACTTCATGAACCGGACGCACAAATTTTCCCCGTTTTTTATTAACCAATCGGGTAACCCACACCGTACCTACCTCACCGTGCGCAATAGTTGTTTTCCAAAACGTATCAACGCGCCTCATACGATAGGCGCTGGCATCAGGATCGGGCGGTAACTCCGCAATAGCCCGACATAGTTCAGGCGTCAGCATTTCGTCACTATCGAGAAATAGTACCCAATCAGTGGGAGCTTTCGAGAGCGCACGATTTCGGTGTGCGGCAAAATCGTTATCCAGACCCAGAGTAATACAGGGAATGTGATATTTTTTCGCAATCGATGGGGTTGTATCGGTTGAATGATCATCAATAATGATCCGCTTAACGAGAGACAAACTTTGAGTGCTCTCAATGGTTTTGATAAGGGTAGCCTCATCGTTATGGGTAAGAATAACTACCGTAACCTTGTTCATATTAGCCTTTATTGTATACTATACGTATATGTTTTCGTTATGGATGATACAGTCGCTGGTATCGCTGGTGATGGGAATCATTGAGGGACTCCTTACCATTCGTGTGCTGTTGCGACTGTTAGGCGCAGGAGAAGCCTCTTTTGTAACCTGGGTATACGAAACAACGGCCCCTTTGGTTGCCCCGTTCGAAGGAATGTTTCCGCAGCCTACCCTATCAGGAGGGTTTGCCATTGAATTTTCAACGCTGTTTGCCTTAATGGTGTATTCAATTGCCGGATACTTGCTGCTTGAGGTGTTTGGTTTTATCGACATCAGCTTGCGGCAGTATCGCCGTAAGTACGATAAAGACGCATAAGTGCACTGCTATAGTTCTTCCACGAAAATTGCTTCTTGAGTGCGTCGTAATTAATGACTGACGGATGGCGTATAACCTGTGCCAACTGGTATGAAAGCGCTTCGGCGTCCGCGTTAACTTTAGTCACATACGGCGCTAATTCAGGAATACAGGCACTTTCCACACTCACCACGGGTATGCCGCAGGCAAGAGACTCAAGCGTGGGGAAGTGAAAACTTTCGTAGCGTGAAGTAACCAGCAACGCTGCTGCCTCACTGTATATTTTATGCAGGCTCTCCTTGCTCACATGTCCCAGTGCCATAACTGAGTCAGGAAGATGGGTCTGCTGCGGTACTCCTATCAGTATGAGCTTATAGTGGCTGTATTCTTTTTTTTGTTGCAATAGTGCGAATGATGATAGCGCCAAATCAAGTTGCTTAATGGGATGGAGGCTGCCCACCCACAGAATAATTTTTTTTGGCTTATACCGTTTTGACGGTACAAATCCATACGGTATGCCAAAGGGAATGGTTGAAATGCAGACTTTATTAACGCCATACCAATTTTGTAGTTCCTGGCTTACTTTTATAGAGCTCACCAATATATGGCTGGACCGCTCAATCATGGCGCGGGTCAGCGCTTCGAGGCGTTTTGATCCATGTGACTCAGGATACGCGTCAGGGTGGGCATGAAACGAGAGCCCGTGGCACAGTGCAATAACGGGAGCGGCGGTATAGGGAGGGACGGCGTGGTTGAGCGCCAGGTACAGTCCGCCTTTGCGCCAATATGTGAGTAATTCTTGGAGCGGTATGCCGATGGTGTTCCAGCCGCGGGTAAAAGGCAGTGAACGATACGATACGTGGGGATAGTGAGGTGGCAGCCTTGAAGCCTTTTTTTGCGTGTATACCACATAGCGATTAGTATGGTCATACTGCCCCAGCGCACTCAGCAGTTCGCGGGTCACGGTGTAGGTGCCTAAGTGATAGGGTGAGCTGAGCGCTCCGCCATCAATGCGTATAATGCCGTTCATACTAATTTTTTTATATGCTTAGGAATGGTAAGTATCTCATGTATTTTTTGCCATAGGTTGCCGTACTGCCACAGAAACAGCAGGCGGTTGCGGGTAAGGTAGTATTCTTTTTTGGGATTGTGTATAGAGTTTTCAAAATGGTCATAGGTTATGGCAGTCGTTGCTCCTACTCTACATCCTTTTTTGGCAGCGCGATAGCAAAACTCAACATCTTCGTAATACATATGGTACGACTCATTCCATAACCCTACGCACGGCAGAATGCTTGCGTTAATTCCCATGCATGATCCGGATACAAAGTCGACAGGGTAGGGGTCAGTAGCAGGCGGCACTTGCGATAGACCACCCGAAAGATTGTTGGGGTCAATGACTCCTCGATAGTAAGTCTTGCCGTGCTGCTTAATCACGCCGCCCCATATATTAAATATTGTACTTATTTCTTGAACACTTTTTTTAGAGAGGTGAGTAAAGTGAATGTCAGGATTAATAATTAACAGTTGGTCGGGTTTGGTTGCAAGCGACAGCGCCTGGCGGATGCCCTCATTAACTCCCCACGCAAAGCCCTGGTTGTTGTGCGTGTTATCAATCACGATAAAGGCAATAGGCGACAAGCACATCGTTTCTTTTTTGAGCCGAATAATATCAGATTTTGACGTATTATACGTGACGGTTATGATGGCGATGCGGCCCATGAACGCTTAAGTAATATAATAATCCGATATACGAAAGCCATTCCATGTACGCAAACGCCCCATCAAGCACTATACGAAGCGGGCCGTCACGATAGCCTTTATCTTTAATATACCGTGCCCAAAACATGTGCAGAGGATACATGAATAACTTTTTAAGTGACAACGGCTCATTTTTTTCATACCGCTGCCGTGCCAACCGTATACCGTAGTCGGTAAATTTGGTTATCAGTTGAAACAGGTTTTGATATGAATAATGATCAATAAAAGAGTTCAGTTTTTTGGTTGTTTTTTTGTTCCTGGCCTGGTATCGAGCATGTACAGCAGTATTGATCAATTGTATGGCACTGGTATGAAACAACACTAATTTACGATATTGCTCCCCCCCGTAGCGCAGTGGCCTCCCAAATAGGTGATTGCGAAACGGAATCCAGTAAGCCGTCGGTGCCGGGTTGGACGATAATAATGATTGGATTTCGGTCTGTAGTTCGGCGGTTACCACTTCATCGTGGTCAAGCACTAATATCCAGGGATAACGCGCCTCTGCCAATGCCAGTTCACGCAGCTTGCCTTCGTCGTGATGTGCCAGCTCATGGAATGTGCGCGCATGGTAATTGTGGGCAATAGCCAGCGTATTGTCGGTACTGCCATTATCAATCAATACAATATCATCGACCCACCTAAATACTGATGCTAATGATTTTTCTAAAAGATACCCACCATTTTTAACGATATATACGACCGAAAGCTCAAGCTTCGTGTTGTGTTTGTCCATGAACTCTCCTATTATAAAGCACAATGGAGGATTTACTGATGACACTTGCAACCCTGCTGCTAGTGGTAGGCGGTTTCTGGGGCAACGGCAACCCGCAAACAACCCGTGCCACGCGTATTATTGACGGAGATACCATAGTTATTGAAGGGAAACAGCATGTACGCTATATCGGGGTGGATACGCCAGAAATTACGCATAATACAAAAGGAATATCCGAATGTTATGGAGAAGAGGCAACAGCCTACAATAAAAAACTGATACAAAATAAGGAACTTATAGTAAGCAAAGACGCGTCATGGAAAGACCGCTACGGAAGATTGTTGCGGTATGTGTATGTTAAACAAGACGGCAAACGGATACTGGTCAATGAAGAACTGATACGGCAAGGGTATGGAAGCGTATTGTTTATTGCTCCGGATATTCATAAGGCTCCCCAGCTGGTTTTGGCACAACTGGACGCCATGGTCCATAAGCGCGGCATGTGGAAAGCGTGTCCCTAGCGCGTGGTATACTAATATCTGCATTATTTGCTCGTGTAGCTCAGTTGGTAGAGCGTTCCGTTCACATCGGAGAGGTCCCTGGTTCGAGCCCAGGCACGAGCACATTGTCATCTCATGAAATTTGATTTACCTGGAACCTATGATTTTCAAGAGCATTCTTGGTTCTCTCCCCATTTAGTAATTAAGGCGATGAGACAATTAGCTCATATCTATCGGAGCAATGTTGAATCCAAACGAGAATTTCAACTGGCTAGAGAAATGTTTAATAGTGCAATTGCATTATTAGGTGCATACGAGTTACATCACGATAATAGATACTACCTTCAACCCAATTTACAGAATGCTTCTCCAGATATTGTGGCGGTTAAGTTTACAGAATCTGTCGAAGGCGTGGTGCTAGAAGTTAGTCAGCTAGAATTAGTAGAAATGAACGATTATTCATCAACAAATGATGTAGTTAATTTTCTGTTAAAAACTAAGTTATCCTCTAGAAAAAGCTATGATAGTAAAACGATAATTCTTTGTGTAGTTAATAAAGAAATACCGGTAAATAGCTTGGAGATTTCAATGGAACTTAAAAAGATTAGATCTGCATCTACAATCTATATTGTAGGAAAAGCGCAGGGTAATAATAGCGATTGGGTTATTTTTTCTCCTTACCCAGACTTAATAAAACCTGTAATTTATAATATTACCAAGACTATGGAGAAGTATGACTTACCAAGTCCTATGATGTTGCGAAGAAAAATAATAAAGAAAATTCTGTATGTGAATGCGTCTCCGAAGCCGACTTCAATTTATGACATTTTTAATCTTAAAGAAGAACGGTTGAAGAAATACTTAAGAACTTGAATTAGTTATTTCGTGCAGATGGTGCTGCCGACGTTCCTGAATTCTTTGTTTGAATCCGCTTGCGACCCTTTACTTATTGTTTAAAATTGGATGAAGATGTAGGATTTAGTGAATGAAATCCAACAAAGCTAACTATATAGTAAGGGGAGTTTTAATCGGGGTATCTCTGGCTATTTTACAACAGATTTATATGTGGCAATACGCATTGCCAGAGACTAATATTGGATTCGTGCTACGAATTATTACCATACCCCTTACTATTATTCTATTTTTTTCTAATCTAATTTGGATTGTTAGTAGTGTGGCACTTTTTAGTATAGTGGATTATTCTAGTAATTTTTTTGTTATTCCCGAACCAGGTAGCATTAATAAATTTATTCCAGAATTAACTTTTGCGGGGCATCTTGCTGTTTTTAGTGCAAGCTTGGTTATTCATATAGTGTTAGGTGGATTTGTAGGAATGATTGGGACAAGGCTGAAGCAAAAGTAATAACCGCAGTCGGAGAGGTCCCTGGTCCGAGTCCAGGCACGAGCACATGTTATAGTACGCATACGATACTGCCGACGTTGGTGAATTCTGAGAGGTGTTCATCGGGAGTGATTATGCCTGATGCACTTCCGCCATCAAGATTAAGAGCAGACTCAAATGATAAGTTTTCTGTATCTCCAATGGCAGTTAATAACTGCGGCAACTGCGCCAGCAGTGGCCCTTCCAGTTGTGATGTGGGAAAGAAGATGGTTATAAACACTACAGCTCCATCGGTGGTATGCGCAATCAGCGATCGGCGGGCATATTTATCATCGGTAATGGTTAAGTTTCGGGCCACGCCTTGTTCAATAAGTAGCGGGCCGTTTTGCAATGCTTCTGCTACACCTGAAGAGGGGATACTGCGTGCAATGGCTGCCGTGCCGTCATTGAGTAAGTACCAAAAGCCATCGAGCAACGTACTTACAGAGTTAGCCTCACGTTCTTCTTTTGAATCATGAGTAAGTAGGCCCAGTGGAGCGCCGTCTGAAGTATAAAATCCGCCGTTTATAGCGGCCGTGCAGTGGTGTTCTTGAGCAAGACGCTTCATAGTTGCCTGCTTGGGATTGCTGATTACCGTTGTGTTGGGTATATTGTGCGGCGCAACTATATAATAGATATAGCGATATTGTTTTCCGTTAAAGGCAATGATGTGCTGTTTTGATTCTTCCGGGGTTATTGCTAACGAATCATCATTCTTTACGGTATCGGGTTTGGAAACTGGTGGCACTTTAGGGAGACGGTATATATACCAGGCACCGAGTGCGATTGTTGTTATGATTAACCCCGAAATAATATATTTCATTTAGAGCTCCCGTAATTTTTTTTGTATGGCAAGCCCGATAAATACCGTCAGTATCGCAGATCCTCCGTATGAAATCAGCGGAAACGGTACGCCCACCACCGGAAGAAGGCGTAAATTCATACCGATATTAATGGCAGTTTCCAAAAACAGGTAGATGCAAAAACCGGCGCAGTACAGCTGATGCAGCGGATTTTTTTCCTCAAGCGCTTCTTTAAGCAATGAGTATAAAAACCAGCTAAATAAACAAATAAGAAAGAATGCGCCGACAAAACCAAATGCCTCGGTCCATGAGGCAAAGATAAAATCAGTATGCGCCTCGGGCAAAAAATTAAGCCGTGACTGCGAGGTGCGAAATAAGCCTTTTCCTAAAAATCCGCCTGAACCAATGGCAATAACCGACTGCAGTGAATTATAGTTGATGCCCAATGGGTCAAGCGCCGGGTTAAGAAATGACGTAAGGCGCGCCAACTGATAGGGTTTAAGGAGGCGTTCAGCAAAAAACACTCCGGGAAGGGGAATGAGCGCGATAACAATAAACTGCCACAGCTTGATGCCACTGTAGACAATAAGAAAAAAGCCGGTTAAGGCAATTAACATACTGGTTCCCAAATCCGGCTGGGCAAATACGAATGCGGATGGTACGGAGCATAACAGCAATACTTTTACATAGTTACCCCACGATTCACTGGGGCGATAGCGGTTAACCCATAGGCTTAAAGTAAGAATAAAAAAGGGAATAAATATAACCGATGGCTGCAACGAGAAACCAAAAAACGGAAACCAGCGACGGGACCCGCGTACCGGGTCGCCAAATACCAGCAGCGCCGCCAAAACTACAATACCTATGATTGATAGCAGCGCGCTGGTGTGAACTACGGTGTCAGGGGCTATTTTTTTGGTAATAACGACATACAGGATGATGCCGGCACCAAGGAACAACAATTGATACAGGGCGCTGGTAGGGGAGAATACTGTTTGAGCGCTGACGCCACATAACCCTAGCAGCACCGCAAGGACAAACGGTGTGTTTTTCACGTAATACGCGTAACCTCAACTGCGTCGGTATCGTGGAATGAAATGTTTTTTGCCAGCACGCGATGCCCGATAGCTTTTGCGTTGGGCTTAAATCCGCTGGGAAGTGTCACGGCTACCCATTCGGTTAGTTCACAACCCATCTCTTTCCGTTTTTGCTGTATCTGTCGTATGATGTCGCGCAGTTTGCCTTCCTGTTCAAGCTCAGGAGTCATGGTCGTATCAAGCTGCGCTGATGCTTTTGCGGCAGCCGTATCATACTGAAAAGTAATGTCTTTAATGTTAAGCTCAGCCTCCAGGAGGCGTTTATATTCATCTTCATTTTTGGGCAACGCAAATGTATGATCGCCGGGCAGGGCGTAGGTTATGCCAGAGAGTACCTGACGTACTTTTATACCTTGTTCTTTGCGCACCGAGTGTCCCAACTCGGCAAGCGTTTTAACCAGCTCCATGTCGGCATTAAGTTGTGTATTTCTCCACTGCTTTGACATCTCAGGCCAGCTCTTAAGGTGCACGGATTTGAATGTTGGACTGATATGGCTGTTGAGCTCCTCTGAATAAAACGGTAAAAATGGTGAAAGAGCAACGCAAAAATCTGATAACACGCTGTGCAGTGTGGTGTAGAGCGCGTGCTTATCTGCTTGGTTGTCGCTGTTGGTCCATACGCGCTGGCGGGAAAGGCGGATGTACCAGTTTGACCACGTGGTGACAAAGTCCTGCAGGGCCAGTGAGGCCATATCGGGTTTAAATTGTGACAGGGAACGGTAGACCTTTTCCAATGTTACTGCCCAGTAGGAAAGCAGCCATTGGTCAAGGAGAGAAAGTTTGGCGGATTGAGCAAGCTTAGCTTGGTGATCAAGTTTCGTGTAGGTATGATAAAACTTGAGAATATTCCACAGCGGTAGATGGAAAGCGCGCTGCGTTTCTCCGGCCTTATGGTACCCAAACAAAGCATTTTTTTTAGGATCCTGGGTAACATAGATCCAGCGCATCACATCAACACCGATTTTGTTGGCTGCCTCATTAAATTCAATCATGTTGCCCGATGATTTGTGCATAGGCTTGCCTTTTTCATCCATTAAGGTGGCGTATCCCAACACCCGCTTAAAGGGCGCGGTGCGCTCAAGCGCCGTAGACATGGCAATCATGGCATAAAACCAGTTTTTGAATTGTCCGGGAAAGCTTTCGGTGATAAAGTCGGCCGGAAACCAGTTCTTCCAGTATTTTTTGTCATGGCGGTATGACAGTGTTGAATAGGGAACGATGCCGGCGTCGAGCCACGGATTTCCCACATCATCTATGCGCGAAAGCGGGCACGAGCAGCTTGAGCAGGCAATTTTTACTTCATCAATCCACGGCTTATGGGGAGTATGCCCCTTAAAACGATCGAACCCGGAAACGGCACGCTTCTCCAGATCATGCTCGCTTGATACCACTTCAAACGTCTTGCAATGGGCACACTCGTAGATAGGCAACGCCAGTCCCCAATAGCGATTCTTTTTGCTGATAAGCCAGTCGTGCATATTATTGAGCCAGTCAAGCTCACGCTCAAGTCCAAATGAGGGCATCCAGATGATGGATTTGGCAACGTCAATCATTTGTTGTCTGAAGGTACGCTTTTTTTCATCGGTTGCGTCGGGTCGGTCCATAGCGATGTACCATTCATCGGCTATTTTCCACACCAGTTCGGTTTTACAGCGCCAGCAGGCAGGATAGCGATGCTTATAGGGTACAATAGCAAATATCCAGTTTTCGCCTTTGGTTTCGAGCTCCTTAAGGTAGTCAAAAATAATCTCCGGATGCTTTTTGGCATTTTTACCGCTTAGCTCACCCAGGTGGGACAGGTAATCGGCATTGTCGGCAATGATCGGAATCATAGGAAGCCCGTACTTTTTACCCAGTTTAAAATCTTCGGTTCCGGCGCTCACGGCAGTATGCACCAAACCTGTGCCTTCGGTTGTTGAGATAGGCATAATCAGCTCATCGGTAGCAATAACGGTATGAAATTTTTCGGGATTGGCTAATGCCACCTTCGCCACCGCCTCTAGCTGGTCAAACGCTCCAGTATAGCGCAGACCAACCAACTCTGTACCAAAGGACGTTTTAATGGTTTTAGGCGTATCGTTTCCAAAGACCGATGCAATGCTGTCTTTGGCTACCCAATACCGATCGCCGGTGGTTCCTTCAACCAATGCGTATTCCAGTTTTTCGTTGACCGCAACGGCGATATTGGCCGGAATGGTCCAGGGTGTAGTGGTCCATACCAGTAAGTACTCGCGTTTACGTCCCATGAGGGGCAGCTCAAGGTAGATTGAGTCATGGACTATCTCTTTGTAATCCTCAGTCAGCATTTCGTGCTGCGATATGGCGGTTTCGCATCGGGGGCACCACGGCACTGATTCGTGGCCTTTATACAGCCATTTTTTGTGGTGACACACGGATAAAAACTGCCAAATCATATAGTTGTTTTCCGGGTCCATGGTAAAGTACGAATGATCCCAGTCCATAAAATATCCCAGGCGCTGGCTTTGCTGGGTTTGTACGCCTGAAAATTTTATAACCCGTTCTTTGCACAGGGTTACGAACCGGTCGATTGATGCAAAACGGTCACCGGGAATCAGATTTTCAATATCTTTTTTGTTGCGGATTTTTAGCTCTTTTTCTACCTCCACCTCCACCCATAATCCCTGGCAGTCGAATCCGTTTTGAAATCGCAGTTTATGGCCCAACAGGTTATGGAATTTTTGCCATAGGTCCTTGTAAGTCCGGCCCCATCCGTGGTGAACACCCATAGGATTGTTTGCGGTAATGGGCCCGTCGATAAACGAGAAACGCTTTTTTGCTTTGCTGTTTTTAGTAAGATAGGCGTTAAATATACCCTCTTTTTTCCATCTATTAAGCCATTGCTGTTCCAATTCAGGGAAGTTGGGTACAGCTGGCAATTGGTGATCGCTCATGAGTGAGTGATTATACTACATCCCGCCGCGGCGCCGCAAGAAGGCCGGAATTTCAAGTTCATCTTCATTATCGGTGATGATGTCGGATGATGACTGCTGGCTGGTGGAGGGCTCATTACCCATGCGAAATGATGTGGGGCCGACCGGTGTTTTAGCATGATCCGCAAATCGGGTTGCGACTAGCGTAATTTTAATTTCATCTTTCATGTTATTGTCGATGGCCGCACCAAAAATGATTTGTGCACCCGGATCAACACTCTTGGTGATAAGCTTTGCCGCTTCATCTACTTCGCTCATGGAAAGATCCTCTCCACCCACAATGTTGAACAGTACCCCCTTGGCGCCGTCAATGGATAGCTCCAAAAATGGTGACGATATGGCCTGTCGCACCGCGAGCGCCGCCCTCTTTTCGCCTGATGCCTGGCCGATACCCATAATAGCCGTACCTGAGCCTTGCATAATGGTTTTAACATCGGCAAAGTCAACGTTAATAAGCCCCGGTAGGGTAATGATTTCAGCCAGTCCTTTTACGCCTTGGGTAAGCACGCTGTCAACTTCACGAAAAGCTTGTAACAGACTGAGTTTGCGCTCTTTAATTTCAAGAATTTTTTCATTGGGTATAGTAATGAGTGCGTCAACTTTTTGAGCGAGCTCTGCAATGCCGACCTCAGCCGCCGCCATGCGTCGCGATCCTTCAAACGAAAACGGTTTGGTTACCACGGCAATGGTGAGCGCTCCGGTTTCGCGGGCAACGTCTGCAACAATAGGCGATGCTCCGGTTCCGGTTCCTCCGCCCATGCCCGAGGTAATAAACACGAGGTCAGCTCCATCAAGGTAATCTTTGATGCGCTCCCTTGATTCTTCGGCTGCCTGCTTGCCTACATCGGGATTGCCGCCGGCACCCAATCCCCTCGTTACCTTTTCACCAATCTGCAGCTTACTTTCGGATTTGTTTCCCATAAGCGCCTGGGCATCGGTATTAACGGAAATAAACTCAACTCCGTCTACTTGCTCATGTTCGATAAGGGTGGTTAGGGCGTTGGATCCGGCTCCACCGACGCCGACGAGTTTTATTTTTGCGATTTTTTTTGCATCAGGCTTAATCAGCATACTTGGTGTAGGGGGTTATTTTGAACCCGGAATAAAATTTTTAAAGAAAGAAACCACTTGTGAAAATTGCTCTTTAACGGCGCCGCCTGAAAAAATTTTAGGCAGCTCGGGCATGGTAAACGATCCACCCTGTTTGCTGCTCATATCTTTGCTGAACAGCATGGCACCAACCAGTGCGGCATATTCCGGCTGAGTTAGTTCGTCAGCGACACCGCCCAGCAATTTGGGCGTCCCGGTACGAACGGGAAGCGAGAAACGATCAGCCATGCGTTCACGCAAATAGGGCGTTGACATACCGCCGCCGGTAAGGATAATGCCTGCCGGCATTTTACCGATTAGTTCATTTTGTCGAATTTCGCGCTCTAAAAAGTCAAGCAGCTCGTCAAGACGGGGATATATGATGCCTTCCACTAACTCTTTTTTACTGATGTTCTGCATTTTTTCGGTTAAATGAAGCGAAGCAATGGAGATCTCATCCTCGGTATCCTCAGGATGTTTGTCTTTGTACTGGTACAGGTAGCGTTTTACTTTTTCGGAGGATTCAAGCGAAATGCGAAGCCCGGCAGAGATGTCGTTGGTAACATTGCGTGCGCCCAAGGGAATCACACCGGTATATACGACAGCGTTGTCGCAGTATACACATATATCGGTCGTACCCGCTCCGATATCAAGCAGCATGCAGCCTATTTCTTTTTCGGTTTCGCTTAACATCGCGTATGACGCGGCCAGCCCTGAAAATACAAACCCTTCAATATCAATGCCCAGCATGCTGCATACCTTGCGGATATTGTTGAGGGATATCGTGCTGGCCGTAACAATATGGGTATTCACCTCAAGCCGTACGCCGTTCATGCCAATGGGGTTTTTGATTTCACCTTGGCCGTCAACAATAAATTCTTTGGGCAGTACATGAATAATTTCTCGGGTAGTTGCGAGCGATACTGCGCGGGCTGATTCAATGACACGTTCAATATCCTCTTCCTGTATATCGTTGGTTTGATAGTTAACTGCAACGACGCCATGGGAATTAAGGGATTGAATATTGGGCCCTCCGACTACGACAATCGCACGGTTAATGCGGTTTCCTGCCATCCGCTCAGCCTGGGTAATGGATTCCTCCAGTGACTTGCTGGCTTCGTTAATGTCGATGATCTGGGA
>Ga0210057_1006546_pt1 | contig 14430 bp, 14 predicted proteins | sample CryGeyCG2114_010_2_FD_183968 | JGI IMG/M metagenome (GOLD analysis project Ga0210057, IMG submission 183968) | Groundwater microbial communities from aquifer - Crystal Geyser CG10_big_fil_rev_8/21/14_0.10 (SPAdes) (version 2) | ecosystem: Environmental > Aquatic > Deep subsurface > Groundwater ... | reverse complement strand
GGCACAATCAATGCTTCTATTTTAGGAGCAAAAGATGGAGACGCGGAAAAACTCTGCAAATTTTGGGAAAACGTCAAACCACATCATTTTTTTTATCTTGCTTGGAAAGAATGGTTAAAAACCGGCCATATTAATTCTATTTTTTCACCAAAAAAACTTGAGGAACAAATTCTCAAAATTGCTGACATTTACAACCAGCGCGAAAATATGGATATAGAGCTTTCTCTTTTAAATTTGGATACAGGGCGAGTTGAATATGTATCAAGCCACGACCCGGATTTCAAAAATGCTCTTTGGGCAAGCACTGCCATTGCGCCTTTTTATCCGGCAATGTTTTTGGAAAGCCGGGGAAGCCAATATATTGATGGTGGTTTAGGGAGAAACTTTATGATTCAGAGATGTTTTGAGAAGGGCTGTGACTCTGTTGTCCTCATTAACTTGATTGAAACACAAAAGACTCGAGCAAAACCGCAAAAAGAATTTGGCAAACGAAGAAGTCTGGAAGCTGTTTTTTGGCGGACGGCAACGCTTGTCATTAAACGAGTTTTTGCCGATAGCGCCGGACAGGACAGATATGATAATGAAAAAGTACTAAAAATATTTTCGCCAAGAGGAACTTATTTTTCTATTCTTCTTCCGTCTAATCGATGGTTTCGACAAATGATTGAAACCGGCTATGAGGAGGCGGAAAGAGTATTCAATGCCTCAATGCTTTTGGTAGGAAAATAAACAAATTATGAACATACAATAGGTATGTTCATTTTTATATTTTAAAAATTATTCTTCCATTTTTGTAGCCTTGCCATAATAATATGTAAGAGATAAGCTATAAAAGCGTCATATATACAAGTACTGGCTAAAAATTTGATAAATTTTGGTATTTTTAGCTATTTTTATAATTTAATCAATAAGATAATCCCGAATTATATTCAGGGCACTCACTAAAAATATATGTTGAAAAAAACATTAAAACTAATATGGAGGAAAAAAATCTTATCAGGCATCTGTCTGGTTGCTATAGCCGGAACAAGCTATTTTGGTTATGAAAAATTAGGCAATCAAGCAGAAACGAAATATATAACTTCGGCCGTAGAAAAAGGAATGATTATACAATCCGTTTCTGGCTCCGGTAAAGTAAGCTCACTAAATCAAATCGATATTAAACCAAAAGCTTCTGGCGATATTACAGGTGTTTATGTAAAAGAAGGGCAGGAAGTAAAAAAAGGAACTCTTCTTTTTAGTATAAGCTCTACTGACGCGCAAAAATCCGTAACTGATGCAGAAATATCTTTGGATAGTGCAAAAATAGATCTCGAAGAAATTCTTGAACCAGTAGACCAGCTAACCCTTATGCAAGCACAGAACGCATACGATCAAGCAGTATCTTCGGAAAAAAAAGCCATAGAAGATCTTTCCAGCTCCTATGAAGATGGACTCAGCTCTTTAACGAGCATCTTCTTTGATCTTCCTGAAATTATGACAGATCTTTATGACGTTCTTTTTGGTTATGATTTTGGAACATCGCAATGGAATATTGATTGGTATTCGGATACAACGCAAAATTATGGAGGTGAAGTTTTGAAATATAAACAATTAGCAGAAAATAATTATAAAATAGCAAAAAATAGCTATGATAAAAATTTTGATAATTATAAAAACATCAGTGGCTATTCTGAAACCGTGAAAATTGATGCTCTAACTGACGAAACCCATGCTACAATAAAAAATATCTCGGAAACAATAAAAAGTATGACAAATCTTGTTAATTTTACAAAAGACATACTTGAACAAAACGGGGCAACAATCCCTTCCGCTCTATTGTCACAACAAAAAACTTTGCAAGACTATACATTGTCAGTGAATAAAATACTTGGCACGCCCACCTCTATAAAACGAACTATTCAAAATGCAAAAGACGCAATCCCTAAAGCAAAAATAACACTTATGGAAAAAGAAAAAGCGTTAGAAGATGTAAAGAACGGGGCTGATAATATTACTATCAGATTAAAAACTTTGGCAGTACAACAAAAAGAAAACGCGTTGCTTTCTGCAAAGCAAAACTTAGCAGAATACTATCCACGCGCGCCTTTTGATGGAATAATTGCAGACTTAAGTGTAGAAAAAAATAATTCCTTTTCATCCGGAAATGCAGGCGCAACCATTACAACGAAACAAAAAATAGCCGAAATCAGCTTAAACGAAATTGATGTAACAGACATTAAAGTAGGACAAAAAGCAACTTTAACTTTTGACGCTGTTGAAGGATTGTCAATCACAGGAGAAGTTGTAGATGTAGACTCTATTGGCACCATTTCTCAAAACATTGTCAGCTATGCGGTACAAATCGCTTTTGATATAGATGACGACAGAATAAAACCAGGAATGAGCGTTAGTGTATCCATTATAACTAATTCTAAACAAAATATTTTAACCGTTCCTCTAGGTGCAGTAAAAACTCAAGGACAAACAAGCTATGTAGATATTTTAAAAGATGGGGAACCACAAAAAACTCAAGTTGAAACCGGCATAAGTAATGATACCTTAATTGAAATTACAAGCGGACTAAATGAAGGCGATATGGTAGTAACTCAGACGATATCTACGGGTGGTACAACACCTTCCGCGTCTTCAAATACTGGGAATAAAAATTTTGGCGGTTCCGGATCTTTCAACGCAGGAAGTGGAGCGGTGATGAGAATAATACAGTAATTTTTATGATAAAGTGCGAGAATATAACAAAAGTATATAAAAGGGGTACCTCTGAACTTAAAGTTTTGGATAATGTTTCATTTGAAATAAAAAAAGGTGAGTTTGTTGGAATTGTCGGTCCATCGGGTTCAGGAAAATCAACCTTAATGAATATTCTGGGTGTTTTGGATAGGCCTACTACAGGAAATTATAAATTAAACGATAGGAGTGTTCTGGATTTTTCTGATGACGAATTAGCAGAAATGCGTTCACAAAAAATAGGTTTTGTTTTTCAATCGTTTAACCTGCTTTCAAGGTCAACCGTTCTAAGAAATGTATCTCTTCCTTTAATTTATGATAAAAATACTCTTCCGGAAGAGCGAATAAAAAAAGCTAAGCGAGCGCTCTCTGCCGCAGGACTAGAAGAGGATCGCTGGACGCACTTGTCAAACGAACTTTCCGGTGGACAAATGCAAAGAGTGGCAATCGCTAGAGCCCTTGTTAACGAACCTGATTTAATTCTGGCTGATGAACCAACAGGAAACCTTGATTCAAAAACCGGCGAGATAGTACTAGAAACTTTCAAAAAATTGAATGCGGAAAAAGGGCACACTATAATCTTGATTACTCATGATAAAAATGTTGCCAATTACACTGACAGAACAATAGAAATAAAAGACGGACAAATAATTTCTGATAACTAATTACTATGTTCTTAAAAGATTTATTTCAAGAAACATATTTTTCTCTCTCTTCAAACAAACCAAGATCTGCCCTTACTATTCTGGGTATTGTTATTGGTATTGGCTCAGTTATTGCTATGGTTTCTATCGGAGCAGGCGCAACAAAAAATATAACAGCAAACATAGAATCATTGGGTTCTAACCTCCTTATTGTTATGCCGGGAGTACAAAAAAATAGTGGGTCTGTTGTGCGTGGAGGAATGGGATCGGCTACAACCTTAACATCAGAAGATTCGGTCGCTATTGAAAACCAGATAGCGGGTATAAAGAGTATAGCGCCTACCGTTTCAACCAGGAAACAGGTAAAGACAACAAAAGGCACCAATACGAACACTAGTATTTATGGAATAACTCCGGCTTATGTTGACATAAAAACACTTGCGCTTGAAACAGGCACATTTTTAACCGATTCTCATATTGACAAAATTTCTAAAGTGGCTATTTTAGGTCCTACGGCAAGAGATGATTTATTCGAAGAAGGCATAAATCCAATCGGACAAAAAATTCGGATAGACAGTTTGGAATTTACTGTTATCGGTGTAACTGAAGCTAAGGGCGGAAGCGGCATGGGAAGCGCTGACGATTTGATATATATTCCCCTAAGCACGGCTCAACATTATTTTATGGGTAGTAAGAGTGTAAGCAATATAAATATACAAGCAGAAAAAGAAAATATGATGACATCCATCCAAGAAGATGTTACAAACCTCCTCTTAAAAAGGCATGGAATATCAGATCCTCTAAGCGCTGACTTTTCTATTATGAATCAAACAGATATAATGAATACAATGTCATCTGTTACAGGCACACTAACTATGCTCTTGGGGGCAATTGCTAGCATTTCTCTTTTAGTCGGCGGAATCGGAATTATGAATATGATGCTCACAACCGTAACAGAACGAACGCGAGAAATAGGGCTTCGCAAATCATTAGGCGCAAAAAGAAAAGACATCAGTATGCAATTTTTAAGCGAATCCGTGATGCTAACTTTTATTGGCGGAGCAATAGGAGTTTTGCTTGGCTGGGGTGTATCTCTTTTGATTAATAAATTTGGAGGAATGACAACAGACGTTTCTTTGTGGTCAGTTGCATTAGCTTTTTTTGTGGCAGCGGCAATTGGAATTATTTTTGGCTATTACCCTGCTAGACGCGCAGCCGCGCTAAACCCGATAGAAGCATTGAGATACGAGTAATACTTATCAATTTTAATTATAAATAAATACTGCGTCCTACTTAGCGAGACATATAATTATAAAATATGAAAAAAATATATATCTCTATTTTCGCGCTTTTGATTGCTTTTGTATTGGTGGGTGCCGGGTGCCAAAAAAATACTACCGACGAAATCTCTACCGGACGCGCAGGTAGGGTCGGACAAGCGTCTTTTATGAATAATGATATGTTTGATGACGCAAGTGCTGACGAGCTTATTCTTGGAGAAAAGATATCTGTGATGGGTGCAACAAATAGCGATGGAAGTGTCACGGCGCAAACTATTATTATTGGAGATTTTTCTAAAATGCAGGGAATTGTAAAACCGGAAGGGACACAACAAGACGGGCAATCGCCTGACACAAACATTCCAAATATCGGACAACGCCCAGATGCTTCACAGTTTCAGAATATGACTGATGAAAAAAGACAAAAAATGCGTGACCAAATGACAGCCAGCCGGAAAACAGCTACCGGCGGACAAGGAACGCGTACAGGAAGCATTAACCAATCAACCGGACGAGCAAATGGAGAAATAATAAATATTGACGAGACAACAATCACCGTAAAGCTTGCTGACGGCGGTTCAAGTTTGATATTCTATTCTTCTGAAACTGTTATCAAAAAAATGAAAGATACTCCAGCTACTCCTCAAACCGAAACTCAATCGTAATAATTATATTTAAAAAATAAAATTAAAAAAACTTATCGTTTTATTTAATCTAAAGTAGTAATAAGAAAAATAATAATATGCCTATTATAAAATGGAATCCATTTTGGATGGATGACGAGTTTGAAAATATATTTAATACAAAATTAGCTGCTTTTCCGATTGATGTTTATGAAAAAGATGGGAAAGTAATCGCAGAAGCGCCAATTCCCTGTGTAGACCCAAAAAAAATTGAGGTTGCGATTGAAAACGAAGTTTTAACAATAAAAAGCACGGAAGAGCAAAAAAGCGAAGTGGAAGAAAAAAATTATTTTAGAAAAGAAATTCGCCATGGAAGTTTTTGTAGGAGTGTTCGCCTGCCTGTTCCTGTGCAAGAAGAAAAAGCAGAGGCCAACTTTAAAGACGGGGTTTTGACCATATCAATCCCAAAAGCAAAAGAAGAAAAAAACAAGAAGTCGATAAAAATAAAAGTAGAAGAACGATAATACATAAATAATTTAAGCGCTACTAACGTTATTATAAAAAGAGCCAAGTTGGCTCTTTTAGTTTTGTTTCTCTTTGAACATATGGGCGAATTCTCCTGCTTTGCCTTCACAATTATCACCGGCAACAATAGTCATATCACCGTGCTTACCATCCGGATACTCTTTTAATAAATTATCTACCCTTTGTGAATGTTTAATGCCAACTGCAGTTCCTTTTGCGCAAATCAACCAAAGCTCGCCATTAAAATGCACATATCTTAGAAACCGACAACGCTGAAGTTCTTTATTGCCAACCCCACAACAATCGTGCATATATTCTGGATCAAGCCCTTTTAATTTACGCATGCCCATCTTTTCACCTCCTTCTCTACTTTTAACTTAGCACCTTTTATAAACCTTGGCAATATTTATTTTAAGAAGGATGGATACTCTATTCGCATTGAGCAAGTTTTTTTGGTATAATAAAATTATAACAATTAAAAGAATATTTTATGTGCAGTATGAAGAAATTAAGGCGACTGCTTCTACTCATAGTAACTCTGGGTATTGCCGGATTTGTAGTTGGAAAGAAAAAAGGATACATAAAGGATGTAAAAAAGAAATAATACTAACTTATTCTTGAAATAAAAAAATCCCATATTGCATGGGACTATTTTTGTGCGCTAGAAAGGAAGTGCAAGCCAGTATGGCAAGGTCACCGCCATCAAAGAATCCTTTGCGCCTAAATAAGATATCAGGATGAGCGAAGCGTTGAACAAAGAGTGCAAAATCATTCCTGAGGCAAGAGAACGCCCGTTACGCAAGTAGACATAGGAAAGGACAAATCCTCCAAAACCCTGGAGAAGAATATTGATTGCTCCACCATGAACAACTCCAAAAACCAGAGAGGTAATAATGATAATAGGATAAATCGGCTTGCGTCCCAAACGTTTGATAACCGAAGGTTTCAAAATTTCGTCTTCGTCGCGATTTCTCAACTTCTTGCTAAACCAATACCATCGAAATGCAAGTTCCTCCCAAACAGGAGCAAGAATACAGGCGAAAAAGATATATGCCACCAAACTTCTCGTTAATCCAACTTGGAGCAATGACAGAACGTCTTGTTTTACAACATAATTCCATAGCGTAAAGCTATGCTTGTGCAAAGTTTCTTGACTCAGTAATCTGGTCAAAAACAGAATCATTAAACCGTTATAAATAAGGTCAACGACAAGCGCCGTCAACACAACGGTGGTTTTCTCAATAAAAGTGCGACGCTGTTTCTGCAGAATTGGTGAACCGTCTTCACTTTGTCTGCCAGTCTCTTTCCAATAATAAAAATCAAGAAAAAACAATTTATTACGATTCCAACGTTCTTTTAGGGTACATTTCTGCTTCTCATACTCCATGGCTACCCTCTCCTTTCAAGGTGCTATATTTATAGTATCCTACAAATAAAAATAAGGCAATAGCGCCTTATTTTAGTAAAATATTCCTGAAAAAATGATTAAAAATTCTAGTAATCTCGTAATTTTCTTATATCTCGCTTTTCTTGTATTTTTTCAAGCGCCTTCGCTTCAATCTGACGGATACGCTCACGGGTTACATCAAACTCTCGCCCCACTTCTTCCAAAGTATGAGTAACGCCGTCACCTAAGCCAAAACGCATTTCCAAAATCTTCTGTTCTCTTGGAGTAAGGTCGGAAATTAGATTTCTTACATAATCTTTCAAAAGCTGGCGCGCGGCCGCTTTATCCGGAGAAATATTCTTTACATCTTCAATAAAGTCTTCAAGCTTGCTATCCTCATCATCGTTACCAACAGAGGTCTCCAAAGAAACCGTATCTTGAGATATTTTTTGTATATGCCTAACTTTTTCAATATCTTCCTGCATTTCGAAAGCAATTTCTTCCGGAGTAGGTTCTCTTCCCAGCTCTTGCACCAAAACACGACTTATCTGCTGAAGACGATTTATTGTTTCAACCATATGCACAGGAATACGAATAGTTCGTGATTGATCCGCCAGAGCGCGAGTAATTGCCTGCCTCACCCACCATGTCGCATATGTAGAGAACTTAAACCCTTTTCTATATTCAAATTTTTTGACAGCCCTGAATAGCCCTATGTTTCCTTCTTGAATTAAATCCAAAAGGGACATATTTTTTCCTACAAATTTTTTCGCAATTGAAATAACAAGACGAAGATTAGCTTCAATCAATCCTTTTTCAGCTTCTTTATCATTTTTTTCTTTTCTTTTTGCAAGCGCAATTTCTTCTTCAGGAGTAAGAAGAGAAATTTTGCCTATCTCTTTTAGATACATCTGTATTGAATCAGGTGCCAAAAGAGACATATCTACAGAAACTCTCCCCTCTTTCTTATCATCTCTCTTAGGCTGTCCCAACATTGCGCGATCTTCATCTCTACGCCCCAAAAAACCTTCTCTTTGTTCTAAGATAGACAATCCCATTCTATCCAATTGATATAAAAGCTCTTCATAGGTAGGGACGTAATCTTCAATTTCCGGAAAGGAACTGATTATCTCATATTCAGTTAGAAACCCTCTATTTTGCGCTTTTCGTAACAACGAGTCAAATTGCTCTTCAGTTGGCGGAGCAGATTTTTGATAACGCTCTTTTGGTTTTTTAACTTTCTTTAAAGCGGTCTTTTTCAGCGCGGTTGAGATTTTTTTTACTGGTTTTTTTTGAACTTTCTTTTTTATAACTTTAGCCTGCTTTGTTTTTTTCAAAGGAAGAGATTTTTTCTTTGGCGCAGATTTTTTACGGATAGTCGGTTTAGTCTTCTTGCTAAAAAAACCAAATCGCTTAGCTTTTGGCTTCTTTTTTTCCTTAACGACTTTCTTTTTAATTGTATTTTTCTTAGACATTTAGTTTTTTAAATTCTTCTAAAATATTTTTCATTTTTTCGTCATTACCTTCCTTTTCTATAAGCATCATCTCTTTCTCCAACACTTTTCTTTTATTTTTAATATAACTATTTATTATATACAAAGATAAGGCTTTTAATTCTCTCTGAACTTCATCTTCTGTACAATTGGCATATTCCTTATCTTTCAAAAGCAATAATTTATCTAAAATTAGCGTATCTTTACCTAATTCTTCAATCCAGGCCCGAAACTTGTCCAAATTAAAAAGCTTATTGTCATTATAGTAAAGAATAATATGCCTGTAAAACTCTTTGGCAATTTCAAGATTTAGCATATCCGAGGAAACGGCTTGCAAATACTGACTTTCTTCATTGAGCACACCTAAAAGCAACGCCAAATATTTAAATTCTATATTCTTCTCCTGAATTTTTTCCGTCTCTTTTATTGCTATTGGAAACGCGGTATTCTGTCTGCCTTTTAATATCTCTACCCGCAAATCTCTTTCGTGAACACCAGTTATAACGCTAAGCTTCTTTAGCCATAAAGCTCTTTCTACAGAAGTTTTTATTTTTTTTATCTGAGAAATAATTAAATTGCAAAAATCAGCATTTTCTTTCGGGTCGTCCAATTTATATTTACAAAGATTAGTGTCAATATAAAAATCAATAATGTGTTTTGGGGTTTGGACTGCTTTTTTCCAAAGCTCTGGAGCTTTTTTTACAAGCTCGTCCGGGTCTTTTACAATTGGTTCACCAAGTTCATTTTTAGGTATTTCTAAAATCTTTACATGCAATCCTGCTCTAAGTGCCACATCAATACCTCTAAGCGCTGCTTCTATGCCTGCACTATCGGCATCAAAACTCATAATTATACTGCTTGTATACCTTTTTATTAGAATTGCCTGTTCTGTCGTAAGCGCTGTACCAGAAGTGGCTACTACATTCTTAAAACCCGCTTGCCATAAGCCGATTACGTCCATATTTCCTTCTACAAAAATTGCGCATTCCTGACGTTTTATTTCTTGTTTTGAAAAATTAAGACCATAGAGAATTTGTGATTTTTTATAAACTGGCGTCTCAGGCGTATTAATATATTTTCCTAACTTTCCATCATCAAATTCCGGCAGTACTCTGGCCGTAAAACCAACAACAGTTCCATAATGATTAAAAATTGGGAACATCACTCTTCCTCTAAAACGATCATATATTTTTCCACCAATCTCTTTTTGATTCGCAAGCCCGGCCAAGATTATGTCTCTGTCTTTGAAGCCCTTTGAAATTAAATGAGAGGTGAGGGCATCCCACGATTGAGGCGCAAAACCAAGACGAAAATTATCAATCGTTTCTTTGAAAAGTTCTCTGTTTTTCAAGTATTCCGTAGCTATCGGGGATTTTAAAAGTTCTGCTGAATAAAATAATGCAGCCGCTTCTAAAACATCTGTGAGTTTACTCTTTTGTGAAATTAGCTTTGGGTCTTCGCGTTTTAGAACAACACCGGCACGCTTTGCTAAAATACGCAAAGCCTCAGGAAAGTCTATTCCCTCCATTCTCATCAAAAACCCAAAGATATCCCCTCCTTCTCCGCATCCAAAACAATGCCATATTTGCTTATCTTCCGATATCATAAGCGAGGGGCTCTTTTCTGAATGAAAAGGACAAAGCGCCTTATAATTGGCACCTGCTTTTTTCAACTCAATATACTCGCGGAGAAAATCCACGATATTTATGCGAGATTTTATTTGCTCAATATTATCCATGATATTTGCCTGCCCGCTGGCCTAATATCACCAATAACGCGGGTTCGCGTTTATTCGCAAAGATAGATTCGCGGATTCAATCTATATTATTGCCTTACCAAATCCCAGGAAATAGTTATCTTTCTTTCTGTTCCGTCTTCAAGAATTTCACTAATCTCTCTTTTTCCTTTTAAGTTTCCGCTAATCGGATCAGGCGTTAATACTAATTTTTCTGCTACCACTTCAGGAAGTGTATATATTGTTTGTTCTTCTAGATCGTTAACAATATCTCCCGATTCTTTTCCGTAGATACAAATTGATTTTCTTTTTAAATATTCTTTTGCGCTATCTGCTTTACCCCAAGCTGAAGGAAGCTTTAATAAATATGTTCCATCATCTTTTACCTCTAAGCGTAGAGTGTTTTCACCTAAATTTCCATCACCAATAATTGTATATGTCTTTGTTTTTTCTTCCTGGCTGCATCCTAAAAAATTATATGCATATCCGCCATCAGCAACAACAAACTCTGTTGCATAAGCATTTTCTCTTAAAGTAAAGATTGCCTGAAGTATTCCTTGCTCATTCTTTTTCTCTTTTGTATCCGTCCATTCATACTTAACAGAACCACTCCACTCATTACATCCCTCTCTCATTGCAAAAACTTGAATTTCTTCTTTTAAGGTCGATGATGCAGAATCATTAATTACGGTAAGCACAACATCATTAAAACGCTCATCACGTTTATCTAAACAAAATATTTTCTTTCCCACTGTGCTCCAATCCTCTATTCTTGGTTTTTCGCCCTTAACTGTTACGAGAGCTTGAATTTTATAATTGGTATCAGTTAAGTCCGGCATACGAAATTCAATCTTTTTTATAAACCAACCGGATTTATGAAAATACAAATTCTGCATAGTACCCGGACCAAGGATTAAGCTTGAAGATCTTATAAATGCTTTTTCTTTTGAGGGTACGGAAATATCAATAACACTACCCTTCCCCTTTGAAGTCCAAATAATCGCGACAACGAGCGCAATTATTATAATGACAAAAATTCCTATTATGTAATAAATTTTATGCTTCATAAATGACATTAAAAAACCCTGACTTTTGCCAGATTCCTCCCATAATTATTATCTTCTAAATATACCACTAAACAAAATTGAAATCAATAGATAATACAGTACTATTTTTTGTTTAAAATTAGCTATTTTTAATGATTCCTATGATTGTGTAAAATTTTTCTTTTTATATGGTATTGTTTTGAATTTGATTTTCCTTTCTTATCTATATCCTTTTTAAGACCAAAAAGAGTTAGAAAACCGCCAAATGCAGACAGCCCCACAAGTCCAAATGTCCAATTAAAGCCGATAAATTCCGCCATAGCTGCGCCAAGTCCGGCAGTCACTGCAGCTGCAACACCAATAACAGTTGAATACAAACTCCACTCAAAACTTTCGTGACCCTTATCCAAATGTGTGCTCCAAAGTCCGAGCCAAGCAGGAAACGCTATTCCGCTTCCAATACCATGAATTGCTTCTGCAAGATAAATATAATTTACATGATCTGCAAAAATATAGATTAAAGGATTTAAAACTATCATTCCGTATCCAATTTTTAGCCACAGTAATTTATTATCATGTCTATCAACATACCTTGAAAAAGGTAATTGCACGGCGCTCTTAACTAAAATAAAAATGGCAGTGGCAACACCAGCGGCAAAAATCGTTCCACCCGCTAAATCATCTTTAATAAAAATGGCAATAATCGGTGCAACCAGCCCAAATCCGGTAAAATAAAAAATGTCTGCAAACATTAGATATCGTAAAGTCCTATTCATAGTTTTTTATTTTTTATAAACTAAATACGAATACAGGAAAAGATACAAAACAGAAAAAAGTATTGGAAATAATACAAAAAACATACTATACCCCTCAAAATAAGCGCTAAAAATAGCAAGAATACCTGACGCAACAAATAGCCTTGATCCCATTTTGTGTGTTTTTTCCCAAACCTCATCACTCGTTAATGTCCATGGCGTTCTAATACCAAGAAACCAATTTCTTTTTATGTGTTTCAGAATCGTTCCTATAAAAATAAATAATGCACCAGTCGCAGGCAATATTGCTTGACCCATATTAAAATAATAACCTAAATTCCAAGCAATAATCAGTCCATCCACATAAGTAAAAAATACAACCATCAATAAAATAAATGAGTTATAATATTTTCTAAATTTTTCTATATTTTTTTTAAAGGATCTATTTGCGGTAGAAACATAAAAAGCAAAATGGATATAAAAGCAACTGCCGGCATTAAAAAACTTCCCAAAACTTTAGTAGATATCCGTCAGCTTCGCCTTCTATATTCCAATGAGATACGACCTGTTCAGAAAGTTGTGAATAAAAAAATGCGCCTGCAATAATCGTTAAAAAAATAAGTATAAATGAGGTGAAAATCGTCCTATTTTTCATATAACAATATTATACCATTATACCTATAAAAAACAATCCATAAACTTGACTAAAAGCCCAATATAGAGTACAATCAGGTTAAGGAAGTCGTCCGTTTTATGGGTGGTTTTTTAAACAAAGGTCGTTAAAAAACAATAATTTATACGCTTATGATGTTATTTTTTGTCGGTATTATAGAAATGCTTATTGCAACACTGTGGACAAAAATGATTATCAATACAAAGGTCGCAGCAAGTGGCTTTGTGACAATGATAAACATTTTAATCTGGTTTTATGTCTTACAAACAATTGTCGAAGATATAAGCAATTGGCATCTAGCATTATTATATGCGCTTGGTTGCGCTATTGGCACATCCGGAAGTACCTACTTTTTTCAAATTATTGAAAAAAGGGGCAAAAAAATGCCCAGGGTATTAGCTACGGATAAAAATCCAAATGACTAACAAAGATTACCCTTCGCCTAACTAACCGCCCTCTATGTTTTAATCACTAGAGGGCGGTTTTAGTTTAAAAGTTATTTTTTGCGATATTTTTTCAAAAACCTTATAAGCTGATAAATTATAATTGCCATTACCCCACCAAAAAATCCCAGAGCAATTATCCAAAAAATCATAAAAATCGGCGCAAGAGCTATTATTCCCAGTCCTACATCTTTAGAAATGCTTATCACAAGCAATCCTTTCATTAAAACTAAAGAGAAAATAATACCAATAATTCCACCAAATAAAAATACTCCGATATTTTTTAAAATATTTTTAAAAATTGCTTTAAATTTCTTCATGTTATTTTTTTGGTTTATAAAATTTTATCTGAAATACAAACCCAATAAAAAAAGTTATAGCAACCAAAAAGTTAATAATGGCTTCTATATTATCCCCTTTTGCAATATAACGCGCTCCCGCTATTGCAAAAATAAGAGTGCTAATCAAAAACCAAATTTTTGATGTAAATATTTTTTTCATAGTTTAATTACATTACTAAAAATAACAAAAAACAAGCTGAATTAAAGCTTGTCGCGCGTCGTATCAAAATAAACCATACTTCCGTATTTTTAAGCCCGTCATTAATAATGTTAGGCTTAAAAATACGGTGCCTTTTGGTTAAAATCCGAACTTTTTTTGACGAAAATCCGGACTGCGAACTTTGACGCTCCGCCCCGCCGCCACTTGCTGACGCTCGCCACCCAGCAAAAAAGTTTTCTCTACATTTTTTAATTTGCGCACGCCCGATTTTTTCTTCTAAAAGGAAAAGAAAACTTTTTTGCTGGGTTCTGCTCTTGGCGAGCAGGGCGGCGGGGCTTCGCTTCGGCTCGGGCGAGGCGGAATTCCCCCCACACCCCCCTTCCGCCTCGCCCTCGCTTCCGACGGCGTTTTTTTCGGAGGGCTTACTTTTTAAATTCTTGCACCTTTTTCAAATCCTGCCAAGAGTATTGGCTCACATTTCCACTTTGATCAACAGAAAAAACATACAACAACAATTTTTTGGCAACTTGCCACGGCAAACGGCGTAAAGCAATTTTTGCGCTAACATCTGGCAAGCCAAGACCAAAATAATATCTTG
>Ga0210057_1006542_pt1 | contig 14437 bp, 11 predicted proteins | sample CryGeyCG2114_010_2_FD_183968 | JGI IMG/M metagenome (GOLD analysis project Ga0210057, IMG submission 183968) | Groundwater microbial communities from aquifer - Crystal Geyser CG10_big_fil_rev_8/21/14_0.10 (SPAdes) (version 2) | ecosystem: Environmental > Aquatic > Deep subsurface > Groundwater ... | reverse complement strand
ATTGATATTAACGGTGAGATTAATGTTGATGGTAATGATGGCGGCGATGGCCACACGGCTACAAATATTTACACTGGCGGAGGAGGCGGCGGCGCCGGGGGTTCTATTTTTATCAAAGCTTTGAATGTTGCTGATTTAGGTACAAGTTTAGTTCATGCCGATGGCGGCCAAGGCGGGGCAGAGACAGGCGAATATGATAACTTTGGCGGCAATGGTGCGCCAGGCCGCATTAGAATTGAGGCTAAAGAAATTATCGGCAGCACGAGCCCCGCGTATTTTAGAGTTGGTGATTTTGACTATTCAATTTTAAATACGCCGCAAGATGAAAACTTGAAAAAAATAGTTGACAGCTATCACATCGCAGCTGATAGCGGATTATATTTACATGGCCGGCTAAAACAATCTAAAACCCTTGACGACCAAGACACACTAATCGCCACCAGTTTCCAAAGCTGGCAAGCCACCGATTTAGGCAACGGCCGCGAATTTGTATCGGTTACGGATAGCTCAAATACTGATTTTTCCGGAACGCATGTCAGCACGGCAACTGAATATACCTATGATACTTCTAACGGCAATATCTTGACGGAAGAACAGCTTGGCAAAGTTGTGGTTAACACAACTACTGGCGAAATCACCGATGAACTTACTGGCGACGAACGAACAACCACGTATCAATACGCCAGCAACGCCACTAAGCATATTTTGGCATTGCCTAAGACGCAAGTTGTGAGTGATGGCATATTGAGCCGCCAAAAAGACTTTTATTATGACGGTTTATTACATGGTCAAGTAGATATTGGTAATTTGACCAAAGAAGATTTTATTGTTGATGACGTTGAGATTAACCGAAGTTACAATGCCTACGGTTTGATGACCGGCGAAACTGACGCCAAAGGCAATACTACTAATATTAGTTACGATTCGTATTCTTTATATCCAGCCACTACCACCAATGCCTTGTCGCAAAGCACACTCACAAGCTTTAACTTACTTAATGGCGATCTTTCAATATCAACCGACGCTAACGGCAACAGTTCTCAAAACTCATTTGACGCTTTTGGTCGTATCACCGAGATCATAGTCACTAATATTGATAACCCAACTCAGTTAGTCACCAGCCAGACAATAACGTACGAAGATAGCAACTTACCGCGTTATCGCGAAATTACAACTTATCTTGATGGCACAATTAGTGTTGTTTCAAGAGAGTATAAAAACGGGCAAGACCAATTGATTCAAACCAAGACCGAGATGGAAGACGGTAGCTTTAGCACTGTTGACTTCGCCTACGATCCTTTCGGCCGCTTAACCCGTCAATCTTTGCCGTATGTGACTGCGAGTATCGCTTACTCCGTGCCTGACCTGGCAAAGCCTGCTACAACCTATACCTATGACGTGCTTGATCGGGTACTTTCTGAAACCACTTCTGTAGGCCTCACTTCGTACCAGTATGATGGCTTGTCGACTACAATTACCGACGCTAATGGTAATGATAAAGATCTGGTTAACGATGCCTATGGCAATTTAGTAAAGGTTAAAGAGCATAACGACACGTCAATCTATACGACAAGTTACGAATATAATCCTTTTAATGAATTAACAAAAAATATTGACGCCTTAAATAATGTCCGCAATTTTACCTACGATGGCTTGGGGCGAAGAACGGCAGCTGAAGATTTGCATGTATCGGGCGATACTAGTTTCGGCCAATGGTCTTACGGTTACGACAAAAACGGTAATTTAATCCAGTCGGTTGATCCGAATAGCCAAACAATTAATTACACTTACGATGAACTTAACCGCGTAGAGACTGAAGATTACACCGGCCAAAGCGGCACGGAAGTAACATACGCGTATGATAGCTGTGTTAATGGTGTTGGTTACCTATGCTCGGCAAGCTCAACGGCATCACTCATTGAATATTCATATAAAACTAACGGGCTTGTGGCGAGCGAATCAGCCACGATTGACACGGAAGACTTTATTACCGCTTACGACTATGACCGGCAAGGCAACATGATTTTAATTACTTATCCGGATAATTCGCAAGTGCAATATAGTTACAATGGCGCAGGACAATTAGAAACCGTAGGGCAAAAAGAAGATGGCGCTTCAGGCTTTAGCCCGTTGGTGATTAACTTTGATTACGACGCGGCTGGCAACACGGTTTTGCAAGAAAACGCCAACGGCACGTTAACGCAAAATACGTATGACCCGCAGCAGCTGTATCGCCTGACCAATCGGCTGACCGAAATCAACGGGCAGATGGGCTTGGCATCTCTGGCTTTTAGCGATACGGAAACCTCTGATGAATTTACTAATCCTCCCCCTGTCAAGGGGGAGCAAGAGGGGGTTGATAGCCTTTCCCAAGATTTAGATGGAGAGTCGGGCGAGGAGGGGTTAAACACTTCTAGCACTGAAGAACCAGTATCGCTTGAGCCAACTGCCGATCAAAGTGCTGACGGCACAGAAGTTGTCAGTGAGCAAACAGCCGGAGAAACAACCGATGCGATTATTTTGGGATCGGACAATAGTGAAATAGCAACTAGCTCTGATGAAATTATAACTGACGACACCTCTGAACCAGTGCTTGATGATGGTGTTATTGAACAAGATACGTCAACTATAACCAATACCAGCACCCCTGAACTTATTGATGATCCCTCCACAGAATCGCCGAGCAATATAGCGCTTGAGCTTGACTCGTCAAACGAGCCAGTAGTCGAAGGCCAAACAACTAGCACTGATGAGATCATATTAGATCTTCCCCCTTCACAGGGGGAGCAAGAGGGGGTATTAGTTGATTCTCCCCCTGTGAAGGGGGAGCAAGAGGGGGTTGATAGCCTTTCTCAAGATTTAGATGCAGAAGAAGAACCAGCCGCAACTGAAGAGTCTCCATTTGCTTCGCTTGAAACATATGGTGCAGATACGCCTGCGCCCACCAGCACCGAAGAAATTATTGATGCCGGGGAGCGGTTGGCAAAAAATAAAAGTTTAGTATCAATTGATGGAAAAATTCGCGACCGGCTTATCGGCAAAACCGACAAAGAAAAAGCCAACATCAAAGCCGCCGAAATTGCTAAATTAAACTTAGGCCCTAATTTTACTTTTGAGGTTGGTGAGGAGGGGTCAGTTAATCTTCCCCCTGTGAAGGGGGAGCAAGAGGGGGTATTAGTTGATTCTCCCCCTGTGAAGGGGGAGCAAGAGGGGGTTAATAACTTCCCGGCTAAAACCGGCCTCCGCATTGAAATTCAAAAACTGGAAAAGATTGACGGCGGCATTCAAGTTTTAGCCCGCGCCTGGAAAAACGGCGCACCGGTTGGTTTTGGCAAAGACGGCACGGTTGAAATTGAACGCTTTAGAATATTCAACCCGCCGATTTTGGTGCCAGACGGTACGTTCATCACCGCATACGACGCTAAACTTGGCCGCGATATTAGAAAGAGCAACTTCAAAGAAGATGTCACCGAAGCGCTTAAACAATCTTTAGCCCATACTATTAGCGTGGTCGCTAAAGATGGCCATAACATCGTTAAAGGCAAAATAGGCAACACTACGTCAGTTATCTACGCCGGCTCTGGCGACGGACGCTCGGGCGGGGGTGAGAGCTCTTGGGATGCCATTCACGACGCCACTACTAAAACGGTAGATGGCACGTTGCAAGTCGCCACTGGTTTGTTTGACGGTAACTATCAAATTAACCGCGCCTACGCGCCGTTTGACACGTCGGTGATTGGGGTTGGACGGGAAGTTACTTCCGCCACCTTCTCGGCCTTTAACGCGGCAACTGGCAATGGTGACAATGATGGCACTGATTACATCACGATTGTAAATCCCACCCCGGCCACAAACAACGCCTTAATTACCGATGACTATGACCAATTTGGAGCGGTCAATAACCCGACCGAAGGCATTGATAGCGTTAATCGGGTGGACTTATCCAATATCACCGTAGAGCAATATCAAGACTTCCCCCTTAACGCCACTGGTTTAAGTTGGATTGATATTACCGGCTGGACTAATCTTGGGGCCAGAGAAGGCCACGACGCCGAAGATAGTCCCTATGCTGGCGGATCAGACACTTTCAATTATCTGCGTTGGTATGATTCGGACGAAACCGGCACCACCAAGGATCCTAAATTAGTAGTAGAGCACTTTGCCGCTTCTGGCAGCGCCCCGAGTGTGCCAACCGGATTACAGTCCGAGGGGGCAACCAATCCAACGGATGTTAGTGACCCGACACCTGAATTTAGCGCGGTCTTCAACGACCCTGACACTGGTGATGAAGCGCTGTATTACCACATTCAAGTCGCCACCAGCACCAGCGCTTGGGCCAACTCTTTTTGGGATAGCGGTAAAACCGCCATGGCGCAAACCGCTGAAGGGGCAAGAAGTCCGGAAATCTCTTACGGCGGACCGCCACTTGGGTGGGACGGCAGTACGTATTATTGGCGCATAAAATTTTGGGATCAAAAAGATAACGAAGGTGTTTGGAGTAGCGAAACCGCCTCCTTTACCATGCATGCGATATCTGGCGACGCTTCCCAAAGTCTTGGCTACACCTATGACGCGGTTGGGAATATTACCCAAATTATTGATAGTTCTGACAACAACGGCGCTAAAACCATAGACTACACCTATGACGACTTGAATCGCTTAACCAGTGCTGGAACAACTGACGCGGTGTTTGGCGGTGATTACACGCGCACTTTTACCTACGACGCGATTGGCAACATTACCAATAAATCAGACCAGGGCGATTATAGTTATGACGGCGGGGAAGGCGTAAGTTACGCCAACCCGCACGCGGTGACTTCAATTGGCGGATCTGGCGGAGGCGCTATCGCGCTTGACGGGGTTATTACGACCGCAACTTCTAATGGCAACATCACCGAATCCATCACCGTCGGCAGTAACGATAACCGATTACTTATAGTCTCTTTTGCCACGCACCAAGGCGGCGGCGATGCCACGTCCATGACCTATAACGGCGACTCGCTGACGCTGTTGAAATCGCAAACCGGCTCATACGGCGAAACAGTATCTATTTGGGGATTAGTCGCGCCTGATAGCGGCACCCACACTCTGCAAGTCAACGCGCCAAGCAACGACTTTAATACCATTGGTGTTTATTCGCTGTACAATGCCAAGCAGTCCTTGCCGACAATTACTGCCGGAACCTCTGGTACAGTGTATACGTCAAATCTTTCTATTACCACAACCGCGGACAATAGCTGGATTATTGACGCGATAGAAGCCGAGCAAGCTTTGACAGTCGGGGGCAGTAGCCAAACGGAGGATTGGAACACGCAAGGTGGACAATATTATATGAATGGGGCTGGTTCGCACGTCGTGAAAGCGACTGCCGGAGAACAGACTATGTCGTGGAGTGTGGCTAATGGCTGGCGTTCAAACCACGCGGCGGTAGTGGTTGAACCGGTTGATGCTGGCGGCACGACATACACCTATGACAACAACGGCAATCTGACATCTGATAGCACTTGGACTCACGCTTGGGATTATAAAAATAGGCTGATAAGCTCAACGAGCGGCCAAGGTCCTGAACTGATTGACAATGAAAGTTTTGAAAGCTCTATTGGGAATTGGAGTAATGCTTCCTCAGACACCTGCGATTGGCTTCGTGATAGCGGTGGGACGCCTTCCTCTAACACTGGCCCCTCAAACGGCTACGATGGTTCGTATTACGCTTATGTTGAAACCTCCAGCGGGTATTGCTATACATCTGGTAATACTGCCGATTTAGAATACACCCTTAGCGAAGCCATGGCCGGCCAGGTGGAATTTCATTACCATTTGTATGGAGCGAATATCGGCACTTTAGCAGTTGACGCCTACAACGGGTCAGCTTGGACAAATATTTGGTCACTAGCCGGAGATCAGGGGAATAGCTGGTCGGGACTACAAACCGCATCATTTGGTTCAGGGACAACTAAGCTAAGATTCCGCTATATTGCCGCAGGCGGCTGGCAAGGTGATGCCGCTATTGATTTAGTCAAAGTCTATGAGCAATCCGGTGGGCAGATTACCTACGCCTATAGCCACACCGGCCAGCGAGTGAAATTGGATAACGGTACAGCAACCACGCTGTATCCCAATAAATACTACAACACTGATGGTACCACCGAGACCAAACACATTTTCACGCCTTCAGGCACGCTATTAGCCACGGTTAAAAACCAAGGTAGTTCTGGCGGTTCATCTGGCATTACCATTGATTCAACCGCCCAGACCAGCCACTGGGGAGAACCATCTACAGTAAATTGGAATCACACTGTTGGAGAGGGAGAAAACGGGTTAGCCGTGGCGTGTGTCAGCGGCCTAGCCACGCCTGGCGCGCCAACGTGGGGTGGACAAGCAATGACGCTTATCACAAGCGAAAACCCAACTAAGTGCTATTATCTCCTTAATCCAGATACTTCCACAACGACCCAAGTGAGTGTCCCTGGCAGTACCATTGTTGTCGGCGGTTCAATGGTCTTTTTCGGAGTAGACCAAACTGACCCGATCGGCGCTTTCACCACCGAAAACGGCAGCGCCAGCCCGAACGATATGACGCTTGTAACCGAAGCTGATAATAGTATGCGCGTTGATGTCCATGGCGCTAACCGTGATGACGCTACCGCGCCGACGGTGAGCCTAGATTCAGGCACCGTGCAATTTAACGACGTGGTTTCTCAAAACCAATTCCGTATCGGCCTATTTGGTTACGCTACCGAACAAGCCACGGCTGGGTCTGATACCCATCAGTGGACAACAACGGCATTTACGAGAAAGTACCTCGCCTTTGAAGTTAAAGCCGACTCCGCCGGGGGTTCTGGCACGAGCGCTATAAGCTACCTCCACACTGACCATTTAGGCGGAACCCACGTCATCTCTGATGAATCCGGGCAGCAAGTAGAGCTTAATGATTACTATCCGTTTGGGGATTTCCGCATCAACGAAAGTTCAGTCGGGGAACAACGGAAATACACCGGTCATGAGTATGACGAGGATACGGATTTGCATTATGCTGGAGCTAGGTACTATAATCAAAATATTGGTAAGTTTACCAACCAAGACTCCGCCTACTTGGCTGTAGGTGATGAACAATTGCTTGCAGAGAAGACTAACCTGGCCATTGGGCAGTACCTATCGAATCCTCAATACGCAAATTCTTATTCCTATACAATTAATAATCCATTAAAGTATGAAGATAAGAATGGCGAATTTATTGACGTCGTTCTCGATATTGGATTTACAGCCTATAGCGCCTATAAATTAGGACAGGCAATAACCACTGGCGGTGATGTCAGGGGTGAAGCAATAAACTTTGGTCTGGACGCAGGCGGATTATTTATCCCTGGTGCAGCAGGGATTGGTAGTATTAAGCGCGTGGCAAATGCAGCAGACAATGTTGCTGATGCGGCGAAGGCTTTGGATAAAGCTGGGGATGCCATCAATATACTAAGTGACGCTAGTAAGATTCTTAGCGGTAAGGAGATAAAGTCAATTGCTGGTTCGATTAGCAATAAGAAGCTAAAAAACATATTTGGAAGTCTATACCAAAGTACCGACAAGATACCTGGGGGAACTGCTGGGGCAATACAATTCGAGAAAGAAACCGGGAAATTATTATCAAAAACAGGGCATACAACCAAGGGGAACGAAACGATAACGGCACTTAATGATGTCTTGCAAAATCAAAACTTAAACGCATCCGATGCATCTATAGCGAATAGGCTTTTAGGTCAACTTGATAAAGCGTTAAAGAAATAACAATGGCAACTATTGGCAACCTCACATATAATAATGTGATAGAAAAAATACTTAAGGAGTTCCCAGAATATAAAACTTCTGAAGAATATTTTGATGACATAAATGTTGACCTTCCTTATATTGTTTTGGGAAATCTGGGTTTGATGGCACTGGAAGACCTAGATGACAAGACTGATACAAGTATGGCTGAAAAGCTTCTCAGAATAACAGATGATGTATTGAATAACCCGAATTCTGACGATAAAATACTAGATCTTTTCCAGGTGCAGATTTTTGAGAAATTAACAGCTTATAAAAAGGGAGCCATCCTTGCAAAAAAAATATTGCGCGGAAAATCGCTAGAACTATTAGAACAAACATTGGAATATTACAATACGGACGAATTTTTGGAAGAGTATAGAAAGAAATAAATTACAACAAAACAGCTCGAAAGATGGTACTCGGTATTACGGAGCTTTAATAGAAAGGCGCCCGAGAAGGCCATGATGTTATTGATAGCCCGGTCTCGGGCGAAAGTGGCGTGGAAATTAGATACGCGGAACTCTCTGGATCGTCTGACCCGCAATTAGTCATTGAGCATTCAGCGACAAACAACGCCCCAACCGAACCAACCAGCCTGCAAGCCGAGGGCGTCACTAACCCAACCAATGTCATTGACCCAACCCCAGAGTTTTCCGCAATCTACACCGACCCCAACGCCGGCGACAATGCCCTGTATTACCAAATCCAAGTGGCCACCAGCACCAGTGCTTGGACAAACCCGGTATGGGATAGCACCAAAACCGCTATGGCGCAAACCGCTGAAGGTACCAGAAGCCCGAACTTAGTCTACACCGGCACCCCGTTATCCCTTGACGGTACTACCTATTATTGGCATATTAAATTCTGGGATACTGAAGATAATGAAGGGGCGTGGAGAATTGATGACGCCGGGAGAGAAAGTTTCAGATATGTTGGAGATAGGGCAGTATTGAATTTTAACGGAGCTAAGGAATTAGTTACAGGTTGGCTTACTAAGTAACCCTATTAGCTAAAGGTTATGAAAAACAAAGTGGTGACAATGAGCATTGACCATGAAAATGGTATTAAAAATATATCAATAGGATCCGGTGAGGTAAATAAAACCGTTTCTCTGTCGGAGGATAAATTATTTTTGGACAAGGTTGGCGCTGATATTATCTTGGATTTTGATAAAGATGGGAAGCTAATGAATATAGAATTGATGGGATTTTAAGAGTTTAAGTTTCAGCCCGTGACGATGCCAACGAATTAACAGCGAGCTTAGATTCAGGCACGGTGCAATTTAACGACGTGGTTTCTCAAAACCAGTTCCGCATTGGCCTTTTTGGCTACGCTACCGAACAAGCCACGGCTGGGCCTGATACCCATCAGTGGACAACAACGGCATTTACGAGAAAGTACCTCGCCTTTGAAGTTAAAGCCGACTCCGCCGGGGGTTCTGGCACGAGCGCTATAAGCTACCTCCACACTGACCATTTAGGCGGAACCCACGTCATCTCTGATGAATCCGGGCAGCAAGTAGAGCTTAATGATTACTATCCGTTTGGGGATTTCCGCATCAACGAAAGTTCAGTCGGGGAACAACGGAAATACACCGGTCATGAGTATGACGAGGATACTGGGTTGACCTATATGGGAGCCCGTTACTATCCGGGAAATATTGGCAGATTCATCTCTCAGGATCCAGCTTATCTCGCGGTTGGCAACATCGGTGCATTGCAAAACATAACTCAACTAACCTTGCAAGAATATTTATCTGACCCACAAGGGTTTAACTCCCCACGGACAACAGCAAGGAACGGATTGAATTCAACGTCCGGATTCGGCTGGAAAAGAAATACAATTGCCGCAGGCAACTCGATGTCTGGCTGGGCTGAAATTCTGGCCGACCCCCAAGCCCAAAATTCATATGCGTACGCAAGAAATAACCCTTTGAAGTACACCGATCCTGATGGAGAATTTTATCAAATTCCGGTAGCTCTCGGAGTGGGAGCTTTGGGTGGAGTTGCGTCGCAATATGTATCCGATGTGGTAAATAACTACCAATCCGGCGTGCAAGGATGGAATGTTCTTACACAAGTGAGCGACGGAAAAACTTATACTGCAAGAGCCGCACAAGGTGCCGCCATCGGACTTTCTGTTCTTACTGGAAATCCATACGTAGTCGGCGGAACCGCTGCTGGTACATCCGTTTTGACAGACAAGTGGCTAGGTCAGGAGACAAATTGGACGCAAACAGGAATAGACGCAGTTCTTAGCGGCGGAACAGCGGGAGTGTTTAAACTTTTCCCCAAAGTTCCGGGAAGATTGCCAAATTTTGGTACACAAGCGTTCTTCACTGGAAAGCATACACAGCAGGAAGTAACCAAAGAGGCTATCAATGTGTTTGTAGGTGGGATAAAGGATGCTATCAACGCGATTGGTAGTAGCATTAAAGAGCTACAAAAAGGATATTAACATTATGAAAAAATTCAAACCAAGTTTAACTGCGGAAACAAAATTTATAGTCGGATTTTTACTATTTTTCTGGATCGTAGGGACTTTAATTAGTTTCGATAGCAACAGTCTACGCGAAACCGCCAATATATCATTTCTCACATTCATATTCTGTTTTGCGTTTGGCTATGGGTGGTTTAAGCAAACCTATTTGGTTATTTCAGATAACGAAATTAAATATGTGAGTTTCTTTTTCCAGAGAAAAACAGCAAAAATACCGGAAGTCAAAATGGTAACAACAAGCACTGTTGCAGACTTTATGAAATTTTTGTGCGTAGTTCATTATCACAATGACAAGGAGAAATTATTGCAAATCAGCCCCGTTGGATTTTCAAAGCAAACACTGAACGGATTTGTATCGGAGTTGAGAAAAATAAATCCAAATATTGAGGTGCATAAATCGGCCGAGGAGCTATTAAAGGCTAAAACGAAAAAGGCATTAGCCGTTTATCAGACCGCTGGCTTATCAGGTGCAATAATTTCTTTTGTGATGATTTTTGTCGGCATATATTACAAAGACATCGGAATGTTTGGATTATTAGTTCCTCTTGGTTTAGCTCTTGGTGCATTTTTCATAGGATACGGGATGAAAGGTAAACTTAAAGACGGATTCAAGTGGGTTTTTTATTTCATAATCTTTGGTTTGATAATTGCGCTTATTCAATTTCTTTTGGATTTGATTGATTCAATAATTTTTGACGATGATGTTCTTACAATTCGGGGGTTCGTGCCGCTTGCAATTTCAGAATCGGCGGGAAATCGCGCCCTTCGGGCGCGCGAATCAGTGCGTTGTCCAAGAGCTGAATAGTTATAGCTATACAAGGAATAACCCATTACGCTATACTGATAAAGGCGGAGAATTCTTTGGTGAACCAGGCAGATGGTTAGCCAGTGGCCAACGATCAATAGCCGGATTTTTGAACCAAGCGGCTGATCACACAGCAAGCCAAGGCGGATTCTTCAACCGAGCCTCCGGCGCTGTTACCCATGCCGTAGCCGATACTTTCAGTAACGCTGCGAATGTATTTGATCCTGATCAAAACGCGAATGCAAGATTAACTGGGTTAGGCCTACTGGTTTTGGATGCGAGCGGTGGGACTGAGGGCAAGGGTGCTAAAAAGGCCATTACAGAGCTTGGGCAAAGTACAGTCACAAGAGCCGTAAAGGAGCTAGATGTTGCAGCACGAGCTGTACAGTCAGTTGAAGACATAGCAGGATACACGAAGCATGGGATTAATCAAATCATCAATAATTCGGTATCCCCAGATTTGATTAAAAATACTATTACTAATACCATTGCTGTACAGAAAAGGGTAGATGAAGCAGGCAGGATCAGCTTTAGATATATTGGTGATAAAGCTGAAGTGGCTTTTAATGATGCTAGAAAAGTAATCACGGCGATACGCACAACCTCAAAGTAAATTATGAAAAGAAATACAGATCGTAAGGCTATGGGTAGTAAAATAAAATCTGATCTGTTAGAATTGGAAAAAATTTTTAACCTGTGGGATCCAATAGGAAGGTTGTCAGAAGATGAATATAATTCATATGCAATGCCAGTTTTATCATTGCTCTATAATAATAAATCAAAAGATGACCTTGAGAAATATTTGTCAAAAATGTTGTGTGAAATGGGTCTAAAGCCAGGAGAAGATGAACTTGAAAAAGTTTCAAATTTAATTTTCAAATGGTGGAATCTAAAGAAAGAGCAAAGGCAGACGCTGAAGGAGTAAAACTGAAAATTCAGGAAAACAAATAGCCGCTCCTTTAAGTTCTTGAAGTTAAAGCCGCCTCCGCCGGGGGGTTCTGGCACGAGCGCTATAAGCTACCTCCACACTGACCATTTAGGCGGAACCCACGTCATCTCTGATGAATCCGGGCAGCAAGTAGAGCTTAATGATTACTATCCGTTTGGGGATTTCCGCATCAACGAAAGTTCAGTCGGGGAACAACGGAAATACACCGGGCAGTACTATGACGAAGACACCGCTTTGTCCTATTTGAACGCTCGCTATTACGATGGTGCCCGGGGGCAGTTTACGAGCCAGGATCCGACGCACTTAGCGATCGGTGATCCAGGACAAATTCAAGAAATCACAGGCGGTTCATTGCAGAAACTACTCGCCGACCCTCAACTCTTGAATTCGTACAGCTACGCTCGAAACAACCCTATAGTCAACAAAGACCCGGAAGGTAAATACCTGGAAAGCGGTTTCGATGTTGCAATGCTTGGGGTATCGTTGTATCAGTTCTATCAAGAACCAAGTTGGACTAACGCAGGAGGTGTTCTCTTAGATGCTGGATCATTAGCTCTGCCAGGTGTGCCAGCCGTAGGTGGAATGGCACTAAGAGCTGGCAAGGCCGCTGACGGAGCATATTCGGTATATCAAGGGCTCGATGCAGCAGGTACAGTGCGATATGTAGGTATAACGGGACGTGACCCTGCTATACGTATTGGAGAACATCTTAAAGCGGTTGGAACTGGCAGAGATGCTCTAAGATATGAAGTAATGCAAGGCACAGGAAATCTTATGAGAAATGACGCGCGATTGATTGAACAATCAGTAATAAATACGAACGGTCTTCAAAAGAATGGCGGAACGCTGCTCAATAAAATAAATTCTATTTCACCGTCATCTCAACTCTATAAATCGGTACCAAATGTATCATCCGGCGGGAGTGGCGGCGGCTCATCACTGGGAGGAGTGCTCAATTCGCTGTCCTCTGCACTTAAGTCGCTATCGAATGCTCTAAGTAAGTTTAAGAAGTAATTATGAGGTATAAAACTCCAAAAATTGGTGAAGTGTACGAAGTCTACTTGCGAGACGGCATGAAAGGCTATGTTCAATATATCGCTAATGACATCACTCAACTGAACAGTGATGTAATCCGTGTATTTAAGGGTCGGGAACCGATTGATTCAGAACCAGACATTAATAAGATCATTGATGGAGAAGTTGAGTTTTACGCACACGTTACAGGTATGGAGTTTGGCGTAAAAGATGGATTTTGGAAAAAGATAGGGCAAAGTGACAATCTGGGCGATCTCAAGAAGCCTTTCTTTAGAAGTTCGAGTGACTCCGGCAAGCCTTCTGTGAAAGTGTCAAAAGAATGGTATGTCTGGCGAATTAATGAGCCTAGTGTATATGTTGGAAAGCTGGAGGGAGAGAATATAAGAGCTGATGAAGGATCCGCTCTTCCCCCAGCCTGGATCGTGGAACGGATGAATACAGGTAAGTATCAATTTTTTTCTCCGGGCTATAAGTGATAAAATAAAAACATATGGGAACATGGGGACACAAACCATTAGAAAATGATTCAGCTGCCGATTTCGCGGGTAACTTTAATGACTCAAAGGATATCAGTATCCTTGAGCGGGCTTTCGATAAAGTAAACGCTCTCAAGGCAGAACAGTATCTTGAAGCGCCTGAAGCCGAAGAGGCAGTTGCTGCAACCAAAATTGTGCGAGATCTTTCCCCTGACCAAATTAAAGAGGAGGATAGAAATCGTCTTATCGAAAAATCAAAAAGCGCGCTTAGACGAATTCTTGAAAGTTCAGAATTGAAAGAGTTGTGGTTAGAGTCAGACGAATATAAAAACTGGGTCACTTCCGTCGAAGCTCTTATCAAGTAGAAGATCACAAAAACTTATGGAGAAAGTATTCTTAGTTTTAGTTGGTATCATAGGTCTATATTTTTCAGGTCGATTTTTGGTCGATGCTGAATATGCAAAAAGATACGTCCTTGAAAGCCCTAAGGCCTATTTATGGCGAAAGATGTTTGGGGCAGACAAAACCATGAAAATGACGAAGTATTTTTTCGCACCGATTGGTATCCTGCTCAGTCTTGTATTAATCACGATCGGATTACTCAGATGACCTTATCATTTTCATATTCGGTTATGGACACCAAACATCTAAAGAAAATACAGGAGAACGAGGTGCTGCGAAAACGACTTGCCAAATTCATGACCAAGTTTTGTTTTCGTAATTCTAAGCTTGAAAATTTTCACGACTGGTGGGTACCCATTTTTTTGTAAACTTTGTCTACACTCTAATGGATATGTAATTATTAATTGTTAATACTTGTTGATGCTTTCTGGCAAATACTGCTGGAGGCATTTTTAGTTTACTATGAATCCG
>Ga0210057_1006541_pt1 | contig 14438 bp, 12 predicted proteins | sample CryGeyCG2114_010_2_FD_183968 | JGI IMG/M metagenome (GOLD analysis project Ga0210057, IMG submission 183968) | Groundwater microbial communities from aquifer - Crystal Geyser CG10_big_fil_rev_8/21/14_0.10 (SPAdes) (version 2) | ecosystem: Environmental > Aquatic > Deep subsurface > Groundwater ... | reverse complement strand
TCTGGCTAACTATATTCATTCTATTGTGGCTTACGCGCTTAAGTAGAGCGATTTGTTTTGGACAACTTTATCTTTCAACAATACAAAATATGAAAACACCGCTTATAGCGGGTTGTTTTGTGTTGAGGTTTGGAAACTCTCAATTTTCAAGTGTATACTGGAGGTATGACCTCCTCGAGAACAGCGCATAACGTCTATGATTCCATGAGGATATTTGTTTCTGTAAAGCCGGACAGTAAAAGAGAGAGCGTCAAACGCGTGGACGAGTCGCATTTTGTTGTGCGGGCAAACGCACCAGCAAGGGAGGGGAAAGCCAATAAACGCGTGGAGGAATTGCTCGCGGAGTATTTTGACGTTCCGAAGATGAGCGTTTGGCTTGTGAAAGGGGCAACGTCGCGGGAGAAGGTGTTCGAGATCAAGCACTGATTACTTCCTTATTCTCAAGTTCTCAAGAACATCAGAATAGCTAGGGAGGTATTGGTCATAATGTCTTGCGATGGCGTTATATTGATAAAAACCGTTATTGTATGCGCGCTTTCAATAAAACAAAAAATCGTACGATTACGGAAGACGTAATTGTTGCCGGAACGCTCGAAGAAAAGTCCGTCGGACTCACAAAATATGCGTCCCCCCGCGCGATGTATTTCGAAACGCGATGGGGAGCTTGTTCCATTCCAAGCGCGAAGCATAAAACCGCAGGAGGAAAAATAAAACACTTTTTTCGGAACATTATTCACCCGATTGTCGACTCTCCTTTACTTTGGTGCGGGGTGCATACGTTCGGAATGAAGTTTTCGATTGACGTTGCGGTGCTTGATGAAGAAAATTCTGTCGTTGCACTCAAAAAAAATATGCCTCCGGGGCACGTCTTTTTTTGGAATCCGAGATGGAAAAAAATCATCGAATTCCCTGCGGGAAGTGGTGTGGAGATGGGAGATAAGCTTAAATTTTCGGAATAATCTCCTGCGGTTTTTTCCCTTCCACTTGAATCTTCGTGAGCATGACCTTACCTTCGGCGATACTGCTTCCAAGGAGTTTTATGCGTTGAGGGGATTTTCCGTCGGCTGATGGACTGAGGGTCCACGCTCCCGGTTTGGGGTTTAGTGCGCGCACCATGCGGTCAATGCGGAATGCTTTTTCTTTGTTTCCTAGGAGCGCCATTTCAAGATCTTCAATCGGCACGAATGCATCTTCGGTTTTGAATTTTTTTGTGGACGTCGCTTCGGTATGGTTTTGTTCCATGGGTATTATTTTCCCTTTAAGATAAGCAGGAAGAATTTTTACAAGAAGCTCCGCTCCCGCTTTCGCGAGTTTTTCCTCAAGCGTTGTGTAGGTATCTTTGTTAGAAATTGGTAATTCGGTATTAGAAATTATTCTGCCGTGGTCAACCTTCTCATCCATAAGGAAGAGTGTGACGCCTGTTTTTTCATCTCCATTCAAGATGATGTTTTGTATCGGTGTTGCTCCTCGGTATTTCGGAAGAAGTGACGGATGTACGCCGATAATCCCTTTCGGAAAAAAATCAATAACTTCTTTCGGTACAACTTTTCCGTATGCCGCGAGGACTCCGAATAAGCAAGCGGTAGTAGGTAATCGGTAATCAGCGAGGGATTCGGGTTGTGCGACGGATATTCCGTGTTTTTCGGCGAGAAGTTTCACAGCGGGAGGAGTTATAATTTTTTTTCGTCCGACGGGGCGGTCGGGGTTACAGATGACGAGTGAGGGAATAAGTCCCTTTTCGATAAGCGAGGAAAGCACGATTTCTGCAAATCGCGGTGTGCCAAAAAAAACGAACAGGGGATTATTTCCCGTCTTTAATTGTTTCGAATTCATACGTGTGGAAGCGCTTCGCGCGGTCGATAAAAAGTTTTCCTTCGAGATGATCGACTTCATGCTGAAAGACGCGGGAGAGAAGTCCCCATGCCTTGATGCGTACCCGTTTTCCTTTTGGGTCGTAGCCGGTAAGCAACACCCGATAGTAGCGTTCGACGGGTCCATACGTTTTCGGAACACTGAGACATCCTTCTTCAATGGTAATTTTTTCTTCGGATGTTTTTGAAATCTCCGGATTAAATATCGCATAAAATTTTTGTTTTCCCTGACTGTTGGGTACCTGTGCCACAAAGAAACGGTAGGGGATGCCGACTTGATTCGCACTGAGTCCGACGCCCTCGGCTCGCTTCATTGTTTCGCGCATACGCTTCACGAGTGTTTGTATCTCTTTCGATTTTTTCTTGTCCTTCAGATCTTCGATCGGAAACAGTTGCGTTTGTTCGCGCAGGAAGCGTTCCTCGGTTTTTTTCTCGATGGTAACGATTTTTTGTGTGTTCATTTGTTTCTTTTTTCGGCGTGGAGAACTTTCATAAAATACGCGCCTTTATTCTTTACCGTTTTCCTTTCGGATATGTCCTTTGCGAGCGAAAGCAGTTCCTGTTGGTTCCGCTCTTTTGCCAGTTTTATATACAGCGATTTATGTTCTTGGTCTCTTAAGATATCCGCTATCTCGAGCCCAACCAATTGGTGTTTCTGATATACCTTACTTGTTTTTGAACGTTCTCTGAGTGTCTCCAAATAATCTTCTGATTGGATGCTTGGCATTGCTTTATTGTATGGCAAGATTCAGCAGATGAAAAGCGGTTTTTTTGTCCCCAATAGGGCTCTTTTTCGGGGTTGACACCATAAACGCAGTCGACTAGAATAGTATTCACGACTGATGAGTAAGCAACACATATATCGAGGTGAAACGCCAAACCGCTGAATTTTGGCGCGTGTGGAAGTTCCGCCTCATCAATCCGGCGGATTTTTTTTGACCCGAACGCAGATTAATAACCGAATTACAAAAGACTGAAATCAGTTTTTTGAGGTAGAAATTGAGAACCTATTTTATGCCGTGCCTCATCGGGCGATGGCATGAAATAGGTTAAACCCGTTTATTTAACGGAAAAGCACGTAAGGGTGGATGGTGGATGCCTTGACACTTAATGGCGATGAAGGACGTGGCGTAACTGCGATAATCCTCGGGTAGGCGTGTAGCAGCCTGTGATCCGGGGGTCTCCGAATGGGGAAACCTAGTATCGAAAACCGGTATTGTCCCGACGTTTAGTCGGGAAGCGCACCCGCTGAATTGAAACATCTTAGTAAGCGGAGGAAAAGAAAAAAAATCCGTCGTATGACGAAAACATTCCCCAAGTAGCGGCGAGCGAAAAGGGAGAAGCCTAAACTATCAGTGCTTCGCACTGACACACAGATTGCACAGATAAGGAGCGCAAATTGCACAGATTACATATCTGTGTCATCCGTGTTCCTAATCCGTGATCATCGGTGTGCCAATGCGAAGCATTGGCAGGGTTGTAAGGCAGGAATATCTTTTGCTTTTCGCATTGTTCCGAGCTTTGCTAGGGATTTATCCCGAGCAAATCGAGGGATGATGCGATTGGCAAAAGGATTGGTTACAAATTGCTTTGTTAGCGGAAGTTGCTGGAACGCAATACAAAAAAGGGCGATCGTCCCGTACGCGAAAACGGAGCAACCAATTTTTTTCTGTTCTTGAGTACCTCGAGGCAACAATACCACGAGGGAATCCGGGAGTACTATCTCCTAAGGCTAAATACATTAAGTGATCGATAGCGAACAAGTACCGTGAGGGAAAGGTGAAAAGCAGCCCGGAGAGGGCGATGAAATAGAACCTGAAACCATCTACTTACAAAGAACCGGAGGCCTAAGTTTTTTCGCAAGAAAAAGCGGGCTGACGGTGTGCCTATTGAAGAATGAGCCAACGAGTTTATGTATATTGCAAAGTCTAAGGGCGTAAAAGCCCGGAGGCGCAGCGAAAGCGAGTCTTAATAGGGCGTTACTTTCTTAACGTATAACCGACAACACTCGCGTTTTCAGTTATAAGTTATTTTTGTTAGCAGTATGTATAAGACCCGAAACCAGACGAGCTTGCCCTGGCCAGGGTGAAGTTTGCAGAAATGCAGATGGAGGCCCGAACCGGTAGATCGTTCAACATCTTCGGATGAGCTGGGGTAAGGAGCGAAAAACTAATCGAGTTTGGTAATAGCTGGTTCTCTCCGAAATAGTTTTAGGACTAGCGTCAGGTGAAGACTCTTGGGGGTAGAGCACTGGATGATCGTGAAAGGGGGAAACCTCGCGCGATCAATCAAACTCCGAATACCGAGAGTTGTTTCCTGGCAGTCAGACTGCGGGGGCTAAGCTCCGTGGTCGCGAGGGGAAGAGCCCAGACCGCCGTCTAAGGTCCCCAAATGTGTGCTCAGTGTGAAAGGTAGTCGGTGCCCATAAACAGATAGGAGGTTGGCTTAGAGGTAGCCATCCTTTAAAGAGTGTGTAACAACTCACTATTCGAGGACACCGGCGCCGAAAATTTATCGGGGCTTAAGCACACTACCGAAGACGCGGGTTCGGTCGCACTACATTGCATTTAGCGCAACCTCAATCTCAAAGTTCAAAAATCAAAAATCAAAGTTGAAGTTTAAAACTGAAAAGTTTTGCGTTTCATTTTTGCATTTTGCGATTTGCATTTTGATTTCGAGGGAGTGCGGAGTGTAATGTAGTGCGACCGAGCGGTAGGAGAGCATTCCTTGCGCGCTGAAGCAGGATCCGTGAGGGCCTGTGGAGTACAAGGAAGAGAAAATGTTGGCATGAGTAATCGCAATCCCGATGAAAATTCGGGACCCCGAAAATCCAAGGTTTCCTCCGCAACGAAAATCGACGGAGGGTGAGGCGGCCCTAAGGCAATGGCGAAAGCCGAAGTCGAAGGATTGCTGGTTAATATTCCAGCCCTTCCATTTCTTTCGATGGGGTGACGAGGTGGAGTAGGTTGGGCGTCTTAATGGTTTGACGTCCTTGATCGAAGGCGGTGTTCAGGGAAATCCAGACACCTGTGTTTAATCACGAGCCCCAGAGTAGAGGCGAGTCGAGGTTTTTACCTCGGCAAGTCGACCGAGCTCATCTCCGAGAAAAACCTCTAAGGTTAGGGAAATGGAATCCGTACCGTAAACCGCCACAGGTGGATGAGGCGAGGAGCCTCAGGGGAACGGGTGAGTCCTCGTTAAGGAACTCGGCAAAAAAGCTAGGCGTAACTTCGGGATAAGCCTTACCAGCGCATCTCACTAAGGCGAGATGCTTGAGTGTAAAGTTCAAAAATCAAAAATCAAAGTTGAAATTTAAAACTGAAAAGTTTTGCGTTTCATTTTTGCATTTTGCGATTTGCATTTTGCGTTGAGCACCGAACTTTGGTGAGGTGCGTTGGTCGCAGCTAAAGTATCTCTGGCGACTGTTTACCAAAAACACAGCTCCCTGCGAACTCGCAAGAGGATGTATAGGGGGTGACGCCTGACCGATGCGAGAAGGTTAACGCTGGCGGTCAGTGCGGAGCACTGACACACAGATCGCACAGATGAGGAACACAAATTACACAGATCACGTATCTGCGTCATCCGTGTTCTTATCCGTGATCATCGGTGTGCCAATGCTCTGCATTGGCTGACTGGCCGAAGCCCTCGTCAATGTCCGCGGTAACTATAACCGTGTTAAAGTAGCGCAATTCCTTTCCGGGTAAGTTCCGGAGCGCATGAAAGGCGTAACGACTGGAGAACTGTCTCAACGAGGAGCCCGATGAAAATGCGATACCCGTGAAGACGCGGGTTACCGGCAGCTAGACGAAAAGACCCCGGAAGCTTTACTGTAGCTTGATATTGACTGTAATGGTCGATTGCGTAGCGTAGTGGGGAGGCTTTGAAGTCCCGATTTCGGTTGGGATGGAGCCGCCAATGAAACACCCATCTTTCGTTTGTTACTGTCTCACCCGAACGGCAAAAACGTTCAGGGACAGTGTCTGGCGGGCAGTTTTTCTGGGGCAGAACCCTCCTAAAAGGTAATGGAGGGGCCTATCATGGTCAGCTTGGTGCGGATGGAAACCGCACCTGAAGTGCAAACGCAGAAGCTGGCTTGACTGCAAGACCTACAAGTCGCGCAGGTGCGAAAGCAGAGGTTAGCGACCCGACCACGCTTTATAGAAAGGTGGGAGATAACGGATAAAAGTTACTCCGGGGATAACAGGCTGGTGTTGCCCGAGCGTCCCTAGCGACGGCAACGCTCGGCACCTCGATGTCGGCTCACCACATCCCGGGGCTGGAGAAGGTCCCAAGGGTTTGGCTGTTCGCCAATTAAAGTGGTACGCGAGCTGGGTTCAGACCGTAGAGAAGCTGAAATTCGTATGTTGGCGGATCGGCTTTTCCACAGTCTGAATCCGCATCGAATGTTATCAAACCGATACAAGGTCTTTTCGTGTAAGAATATAATTTGTAGTCAAAGAATCAATCACATCACGGCGGTCATTTGCAGTAATGCAAATGTATCAAGTTGACTTATATCGGAAAAATCCCGAAACGGATAATTCCGAGGGAAATCCAACGAGCGCATAGCGCTTAAAATTCCAAATAACAAAATACAAATAACAAATAAATTTCAATTTTCAAATGTCAAAGCGAGTCCCGTTTTGGTCATTTGAATTTTATTCGCCGTCTGGCGAATTAGATATTATTTGGAATTTGATTTTGTAATTTGGTACTTCCGCTGCGTGGTAGCAGTGGGATGCCCCTAGAGACTGAACGTCAACCGTCCGTTCATCAACGGATGAAGCTACAGTCCAATGCGTATAGCAATATGCGGTATCATGCGTGAGACAGGTTGGTCTCTATCTGCTGTCGGCGTGAATGTTTGAGGGAAGTCGTCCCTAGTACGAGAGGACCGGGATGAACGAACCTCTGGTCTATCGGCTTTGCCACCAGGTGAATTGCCGAGTAGCTACGTTCGGACGGGATAAGCGCTGAAAGCATCTAAGCGCGAAGCCTCTCCCAAGATTAGACATTGTTCCGGGCAACCGGAACGAAGCTTCCTGGAAGACTACCAGGTTGATAGGCTCTAGGTGTACGCACGGTAACGTGTTTAGCCGAGGAGTACTAAATAGCTTTATGCTTCTTCATTAAATAAACGATCTTAATTTCTATCTCAAAAAGCTGATTTCATTTTTCTGCCATTTGGCAGAGATTTACGCGGATAAAAAATTCCGGATAATGATTTCCTGGTGATTCAGTTTAGTATGACCCACCTCTTCCCATTCCGAACAGAGAAGTGAAAACACTGAACGTCGATGATACTAACCCTTGTGGTTGGGAAAGTAGATTTTGCCGGGAATTTATTGCCCAGAATTTTTAGAACCGACACAGAAATGTGTCGGTTTTTATTTTTTGTATGAAAGAGATTTCTATAGATTTTTTTCAAAATTTGTTGTTTAAAATGCGATTTTTGTCTTTTCCGACACTTCATTTTATCGGATTTTTGTAAAGGCATTCACTCCCCGTATAGCAGGCGCATTTTCATTTACAAAATCGATTTTTTGAGGTCTAAACTGTATTTTTTTGAGTTATCCACTGGTTTCCATTTTGTTCTATCGGGGTATAATAAAGATAAAGTCTAATCCAAAGTTTATTTTTTAAATTTTATGTCCACCAAAAACACGGAGAAGCTCGCTCGGTTGAAGTCGCGAGGACCAAAGAAGGCGAGCACGCGCGCCGGTATTCCTCTTAAGCGACATTTTACAAAAGAAGGAGTGCATCCTTTTGATGAAGTGAGGTGGGTGCGACGCGATGCAGTTGTGGGAAGCGGTGAAAAGAAAGTATTCGAACAAAAAGACGTGGAGTTTCCGGATTTTTGGTCTGCAAACGCGGTAAATATTACCGTAGCGAAATATTTTCGAGGAAAACTCGGAACGCCGGCGAGAGAAGAGAGCGCGAAGCAGATGATCGGCCGCGTTACGAAAGTTATTCGTGAGTGGGGAGAAAAATCCGGGTACTTCACAGACGAGCATCAAGCGTCCGTGTTCGAGGATGAGTTAAATTATCTTATCGTACACCAGATTGGATCCTTCAACAGTCCCGTGTGGTTCAACGTGGGAACAAAAGAACATCCGCAGTGTTCGGCGTGTTTTATTCTTTCGGTGGAAGACAACTTGGACTCTATTTTGGATTGGATAAAAACGGAAGGAAAAATATTCAAAGGAGGTTCCGGAGCGGGAATAAATCTTTCACCGCTCCGCTCGAAACTCGAAACGCTTTCGCAGGGTGGTCGTTCATCGGGGCCGGTGTCGTTTATGCGCGGTGCCGATTCGGTTGCGGGGATGATCAAATCCGGCGGTACAACACGCCGTGCGGCGAAGATAGTGGTGTTAAATATCGACCATCCTGATGTTGTGGATTTTATAGAATCAAAAGCGAACGAAGAAGACAAGATCCACGCGCTCATGGAGGCGGGATATAACATGGCGGACCTGAACAACGAGGCGTGGAATTCCATCCAATTCCAAAACGCAAACAATTCCGTACGCATCACCGACGATTTTATGGAAGCGGTGGAGCGCGACGGAGAATGGCAGACGAAGTTTCTTACCACCGGCGAGCCTGCGGAAACCTATAGAGCAAAAAACATTTTGGAAAAGATTGCCACAGCGGCGTGGAAGTCCGGCGATCCGGGAGTGCAGTTTGATACCGTTATCAACAAATGGCACACCTGTCCGAATTCCGGTCGCATCAACGCATCAAATCCCTGCTCGGAGTATATGCATCTTGATAACTCCGCCTGCAATCTTGCGTCGATCAACCTCATGAGGTTCCTCAAAAAGAACGGTTCGTTTGATACCGAAGCGTTCAAGCAAGCGGTAGATGTTTTTATTCTCGCACAGGAAATCATCGTGGGGCCATCAAGTTATCCGACCGAAAAGATCGGTGAGAATGCAAGAAAATTCAGGGAATTGGGACTCGGATTTGCAAACCTCGGTGCGCTCTTGATGGCGAAAGGACTTCCCTACGACTCGGAAGAGGGTCGCGCGCTTGCGGGGGCGGTTTCGTCGCTCCTCGCGGGGGAGGCGTACCGTTATTCCGCTGTCATTGCAAAGCGCATGGGGCCATTCGAAGGGTATGCGGAGAATCGTGATCCCATGTTGCAGGTTATGAAAATGCACGCTGCAGCGTCATACAATATTAATACCTTCTTTTTGGATGACGACAAACTTATCAAAGAATCAAAAGAAGTATGGCAGGATGCCTATACGTTGGGTTTGAAATACGGTTTCCGCAATTCGCAAGTTACCGTAATTGCTCCGACGGGTACCATTTCTTTCATGATGGATTGTGATACGACGGGGATCGAACCTGATTTCTCGCTTGTGAAGATGAAGCAACTGGTTGGCGGAGGATGGATGAAAATTGTGAATGCCGGAGTGGGGAGGGCGCTTACTAATCTTGGGTACACCGAGGCGGAGCGCGACGAGATAGTGGCGTCAATTGAGGAAAGGAGCACTATTGAAGGAGTACCATATCTCAAAGACGAGCATTTGCCCGTGTTCGATTGCGCGGTGCGTCAAGGCGAAGGCATCCGTTCTATTTCGTGGAAGGGACATGTGCGCATGGTCGCCGCAGTACAACCCTTTATCTCCGGTGCGATTTCGAAGACGTTCAACATGGAGAACGAAACGACTGCAGAGGAGATTGCCGAGGCGTATATGATGGCGTGGAAGATGGGCATCAAAGCGTTTGCGGTTTACCGTGACGGTTCGAAGGCGACACAGCCATTGAACACCTCCGCACAAAAGAAGAAAGAAGAACCGAAGGCGGGAATGACGGATAGTATGCGTCGCCGGCGCCCCGCACGCACACGGCCGTCCGAGACGCATAAGTTTTCGATTGCGGGTCATGAGGGCTATCTGACGTACAGCATGTATGAAGACGGGTCACTCTCCGAAATATTCATTCGTATGGCAAAACAGGGGAGTACGCTTTCGGGATTACTCGACGTATTTGCCATTTCCGTTTCAATGGCAATCCAGTATGGCGTGCCGGTGAATGAACTCGCCCGCAAATTTATCTATACCCGTTTTGAGCCGGCGGGATTCACGGAAAACGAAAACATAAAAATTGCAACCAGCATCGTTGATTATATCTTCCGGTATCTCGCGTTGCGCTTCCTTTCTTCCGACGATCTCGCGGAGTTCGGCATGACAGAGCTGTTGGAAGAAGCGAAAGAAAGCGCACCCCCTCGACTTACTGCGAAAAAAGAAATAAGCGAGGTAAACGTTCCGCTTACGGTTCACGCGGACCATCACGAAACGGAATCGCACGGGCGAACGGTGTCTGTTCCGGTAAGCAATAAAACCAAGAATTCAATTTCTGCGGGAACCGTTTGTCGCAAATGCGGTGGCATTATGGTTCGTACGGGAACGTGCATAACTTGTCTCCAGTGCGGTGAAAGCTCGGGAGGGTGCTCATAAAACACTGATTAACACAGATTGGCCAAAACACGGATTTATACAGATATAAAAAACCCGCCGAAAGGCGGGGTTTTTGATATAGCTTCAAAAATTAATAATACAGTTCGGAGAATGAATCATGTATATATCGGTTGATCTAAAATGTTTCTTTGTTATAGAAAAACTACTCAATAATTAAGAATTATCTGAGGAGAGAAAAAAATTCCCCGCAGGCGGAGTTTTTAGGAAAATTAGAAAATTTTAAGTTCTAAATTTTTTCACCAGAAGCGAATTTGCTTTGGGAGGAAATTCAATTTTTCAATTTAAAATTAAATCAATTAAAATTCATTTGAAATTTGAAATTCAAAATTTAGAATTTCATAGCTCATTCTCTTCCATCAATCGTTCCATTTCATTCTTTTTGTAGGCTTTATATCCCTTACCCTCCATGAACGTTTTGAAATCCTCGGTACTCGTGAAGAACGCGGTTTTATTTTTCGGAAGTGATGCTTTTCGAGGCAACCCCGTGGCGAAGCCCGCGAGCGAATCCACGATATAGAAATCAAAGAGAGTTTTTTTAAGAAATTCTGCAATTGTTTCCTTATCGCGCACATAGTATTTCTTAACCTTTTTAAAAAGCCCTTCGTGTGTCATCTCTACGAGATCTTCGAGCTTTTTTATGTCGAATTCCGGTTCGTGTGAAAAAAAGAGAAACGACACTTCTCGCCCTTCACCAAAAAGAGGCGCGTAGTAACCAAGATCTCCCACATTATCTTCTATAATAAGTATCCGTTTCATAAAAGCAGTATACACCCGAAAGCATGAACGAGGAAAGTATGTTGACATTTAAAATTTAAAATTCTAGATTTAGAACTGCGGTGTAGTTGCCCCTATAGCTCAGCTGGTAGAGCAGTCGCCTCTTAAGCGAACGGTCCCAGGTTCGAATCCTGGTGGGGGCACCAAAACAGAACTTAAAGGCTTTTAAAATTGAAGAAATTTTGAGTGTGGGGTATAATCAGAAGGTCGCATTATTTTAAAATTTTATGAACAAAAAATACATCATAGGATTGGTTGTGGTTGTAATTTTGGTTGTCGGGTATTTCTTCTTGCGTGAAAAAGGTCCCACTATATCGCCTTCATCGAATTCTCAAGCTTCCGAGCAGATAGCATCGTTGGAGAATGGATTAGTGCCGACGCAGAGCGACGGACAGGTAATAATAACTTTTACAGACAGTGGGTTTAGTCTGGATACGGTTACGATAAAAAAGGGGGAGAGTGTCACGTGGGTAAACCAGAGCAATGAGGGTATGTGGGTTGCGTCGGCAGCTCATCCAACGCATATCGTATACAGCGGTACGGCGCTCAACGAACATTGTCCGGACACGGCGGATACCGCGTTTGACCAGTGCGGTACGGGAAACTCATATACATTCACATTTGATAAAACGGGTACGTGGAAGTATCACAACCACGTTGATGCGAGCAAAACAGGAACTATTGTTGTAACGGAATAAATACACCTCGTCCATACAAAAAGACCGAACCGTATAGGGTGCGGTTTTTTTTGCGGGTGCAAAAACCGGAGCAGGTCTATAGGGAAGTAATTGATGAATTCGTAAGAAGAAGAAAAAACCCCGATAGTGGTCGGGGTAATTTTTTATTCTTTGAGAAAGTCTTCAATGATATTTTTCAATCTAGCCAGCGTTTCTTCAACCTTACCTTCTTCATTCGGTATAATTCGATCAAAGTGGATTTTTTGTTCAATCTCCCAGCGGGCTTTTGTAAGTCGTTCGGTGAGTGTTTTTTTATCTTCAGTCCCGCGTCCGATAAGGCGAGTCCGTAGGGTTTCAATAGGGTCTTTTCCTCCGGGGAGGATGAATATTGAGAGAAGCTCACCTCCGAATTTTTCTTTGAGTTCTTTTGCTCCAACGACCTCGATTTCAAAAAGCGGTATTTTTCCTTTTTCTTGTATGCGTTTCATTTCCGAATAGGGAGTCCCATAAAGAAATCCATTATAGACGGACTGCCATTCAATGAATTCGCCATTCTCAACTTTTTTCATGAAATCCTCGTTCGAGAGAAAATAATAATCTTCCGCGTGAACTTCAGTATCACGTTTTTTGCGAATCGTCGCAGAGACGGCGTTTTCAATCTTATCCGACAGCAATGTGGCAATCGTTTTTGCAAGAACGGTTTTTCCGGTTCCGGAAGGTCCACTTATGACTATTGATTTTTTCATTTGAAGCCTAAAATTTATGAAAGATAGCTGTAAGTACAATATTATCTTTTTTGTTTTGTGTCAAAAACCCCCCGACAGGGAGTCGGAAGGTTTTGAAAAAATTTTTATTCAACTCGCGTGGCAAGTTTTCGCATCGCGAGTTTGTGGTCCACGGAATATTTCCCCGAACCGATGAACCAAATGGCGGCGAGAATAATGATTTCAATGAGTTTCTGAAGCAACACGCCCCATCCCACAATTACAGTAAGAACGATGAAATAAGCGACCATGAGAATGGTTACCCAGCGGGTCCAAAGACCAAAAATAATAAAAAGAGAGCCGACTAAAAAGAGGGCAATACTCACAACAGCGAGTACAATAAGCCATCCGGTCGCTTCCGAAAAACCCGAAATCATCGGGTAGACAAGTTGGAGATAACCGACTCCCAAAACGACACGCAGGACGAGCGATGCCACATCCGGCAAAGATTGTATTTTATTCATACCTACCAGTATAACATATTTAAAATACGAACCTATCGTCGTTTACGAGAATTAAGTGTACTTTTCTTCCGAGATAAGGAGATTCTTGTAAATCAAAAACCCGCCAACATCTTAACGGAGAATAAGTAAAAAGCCCGCGTGAAGCGGGCTCATTTTAATAAATGCGAGAGAATTTATATTGGAATAATTTTCCAATCTTGAGAAGACTTCCCAGGAGTAGCTCAATTATAACTATCAGAATAAAAGATGCTACTACTTCTGAGAGAATCAGACAAAAAGCCCAAAAACTTCCTTCATCTCCGCAGTAACAAATTGCCGAACAGACCGCCAGTACAAGAAAGACTTTGGAAAACAGTTTAAGGATTTTTTCGTTTTCTACGTCTTCCCATGTCGGCTTGATACTCAAGAATCCTATTGAAGGAATGAAAACGGCAATAGAGAGAATCGTGAATGTATACGTTATTGTAATCCAACGATTCGTTTCCGAGTCAATTTGGAATAGGCCGGATACAATAAAAAACCACACAGAAACAGCCAGAAAAACGATATCAACAGTGATAAAGAATCCAAGATTCTTTTTCATTATCGCACTCCTTTTTGTGAATGTATCTGTGATTACTATACCATAAAACACAGAAAAAGCAATACCCCATTTTATTGACAAAACGTGTAAAAACTGCTATATTTTTTTCAGTTTATTTTAAAATTATTTTTTCGAGGGTGTTGATTGAAAAATGATAAAATCTTTATAGGTGTGGCGCTTCTTTTAAATATCGTCGCTGGACTCACATATGATTATTTGATGGTTTATGGAGAGAGCAAGCCGAACGCCGCTTCATGGGCGGTATGGGCGTTCATAACCATTCTGAATGCGAAGAGTTACAAGGAGACGAGTAAGGATTTGGTGAAATATGTTTTCCCAGTAGCAAGCGCGATATTATGCATTTTTACCTTCGGTCTTACGCTTTTTGAAGGGAGAGTCGCATTTCTTCGTTCCTTTGATCTCGTTGTGCTCTTACTCGGAATTCTTACAAGCTTGATCTGGTGGAAAACCAAATCGGCAAAGATTGCTCAAATAATTTTGCAAATATGTGTTGCAATTGGGTTTATTCCGACTTATATGAGTGTAGCGGGCGATCCCCACGCCGAGGCGCTTCTCCCGTGGATTCTTTGGTCATTCTCTTTTGCGCTCCACGCGTATGTGGTGAAGCTTCGAAAAGGGAAGGTCATAGATTTTCTCTATCCCGTAAACTCCGTAGTGCTTCACTTCGCAGTTGCCGTGATGATATTGGTATTATAAAAAACCCCGTTTAACGGGGTTTTTCTTCTTTCTTTTTCTCGAACTCGAGGCAGACAGAGTTCACACAGAAGTGTTTCCCTGTTTTTGTTTCCGAGT
>Ga0210057_1006540_pt1 | contig 14441 bp, 15 predicted proteins | sample CryGeyCG2114_010_2_FD_183968 | JGI IMG/M metagenome (GOLD analysis project Ga0210057, IMG submission 183968) | Groundwater microbial communities from aquifer - Crystal Geyser CG10_big_fil_rev_8/21/14_0.10 (SPAdes) (version 2) | ecosystem: Environmental > Aquatic > Deep subsurface > Groundwater ... | reverse complement strand
ATAAGTAATATTTCTGCTATACTAGTAAAATCTAATTTTAATGTTATGGAGAGATTAACAAAATCAAAGAAAATAAAAAGACAAAGGAAACATGGTTTTAGAGCCCGGATGGAAACACATTCAGGCGGAAAAGTTATAAAAAAAAGAAGAAGAAAAGGAAGAAAAAGAGTCTCAATCTAGCTAAAATGCTTGCCAAGAAACACCGTTTGCCAAAAGAAGCGAAGATAAAAAACGGTAATGCATATTCTTCCCGTTTTTTTTTATTAAAAACAGAAAAAAACAATAAGGAGCTTAGCAGATTTGGATTTGTTGTTTCCAAAAAAATCAGCAAAAGTGCAGTTGTCAGAAATAGGATTAAAAGACAAATAAGAAGATGTGTTGAGGAAAATATTAATACTATAATAAGCGGAATTGATATGCTTTTTATAGTAAAAAAAGATTCTATTAATAGAACTACAGAGGAAATTTGTTTGTCGCTAAATAAAATTTTTAAAAAAGAGAATTTAATAAGATGAAATATTTAATTATTGTCTTGATAACGTTTTATCAAAATTTTTTTTCACAGATTTTAAAAAGTTTGTTAGGTATTAATTCTTCTTGCAGGTTTACGCCTACCTGTTCGGAATATGCTAAACAGATGATAAAAGAAAAAGGAACAATCATGGGAATATATAATTCCTTAATAAGGTTATTAAAATGCCAACCGTTTTATAATCAAAATATAGAATATGACCGATCCTAATATTTTCAATACTATTTTAGTCTGGCCGCTGATAAATATTTTAATTACAATTTATCACGCTCTTATTTTTGTACATCTTCCCTATGTCCTTGGGTTTTCCATAATTATTTTAACCGCCCTTATTAGACTGGCTCTTTATCCCCTAATGGCATCTCAGCTTAAAGCATCCAAAAAAATGCAGGAGTTAAACCCTCACCTTTCAAAGCTTAAAGAAAAACATAAATCAGATGCAAAAAAACTTCAAAGCGAAACAATGAGGCTTTATAAAGAACATGGAATAAATCCGGCGGCAGGATGTCTTCCCATGCTTGTTCAGCTGCCGATTATCTGGGGATTGTATTCGGTTCTTCAACAAATAGTCCGTCCGGAATCACAAAAAGTTATCGCTGAAATTAACAAAATAGTTTATTTTGATTTTTTGAGGATAACAAACGGATGGGATACTTACTTTTTTGGACTTCCCCTTGGAGCAAATCCTTCAGGGATTATGTCATTCAATAATCTTTTTACTGCAGGTTCTTTAATTTTACTTGTTCCTATAATAACCGGACTTCTTCAATTTATACAATCAAAAATGATGCTTAGTTCCTCGCCACAGCAAACAAAAGACAAAGGCTCCGCCAAAGTGGGGCAGGAGAAAAAGAAAGAAGATTTTGCCAGTGCTTTTCAGTCACAATCTCTTTATATTTTCCCAGTCATGATAGGATTTTTTTCCTATACATTTCCAATTGGACTATCGCTATACTGGAACACTTTTACTCTTTTTGGTATTTTACAGCAATATCACATCGCAGGATTAGGGGGTCTTAGTGAGTGGAAAAACAAATTAATAAGTAAAAAAATATGAGTAAGAAAACCGAAGACCTGCCTGTCGGCAAGGCAGAAAAAATCATAAAAGAAACAACAGAAGAATTATTAAAGCTTTTAGAAATTGAAGCAAAGATAGAGTTAAAAGAGAATGAACATGGAACCGAAATTATACTTGAAACACCTGACAGCGGAATAGTAATCGGTCATCACGGAGACATACTTGAGTCATTACAGCTTGTTCTTTCTCTTTGTATCTCAAAAAGACTAGGTGAATTTAAAAGGATTTCCATAGAAGTTGGAGAATACAGAAAAAACCGGGAAGACTGGCTTAGGAATCTTGCGCTTGAGACAAAAGAAAAAGTTTTAGATCAGCAAAGCGAACTTACTCTTCCTATGCTTAAGGCTTGGGAAAGAAGAGTAATACATCTTATGTTTCAAGACGATGAAGAGGTTGTTACCGAATCAATCGGCGATGGAAAAGATAGGGTCTTGGTGGTCAGGCCAAAAAACTAACTTAGATCATTTATTTTTTTATCTTATTTTACTTTTTCTCCCAACTCAGCTTGGCCGTCATTTTTGGCCCAGCTTCTCGTTCATCTATGGTATAAGAGTAGATTATTTATCGCCCACACTATACTTGACCGATATTTTAATATTTTTTCTTTTTGTTTTTTGGGCTCTCCTAACGTTTAAGAAAAAGAAGTTTCTGTCGTCTATATTGAGATTAAAAAAATTATCAAATTCATTTAAATTATTTTTCCTTTTTTTAACAATAATTATAGTGGGTATAATTTTGTCAAATAATCAACTTGCAGGTTGGTATGGGCTTATAAAACTTATGGAATTTATGTTTTTTGGCTTTTATACTTTGAAGTTTATTAATAAGGAGAGATTTAAAGCTGTTTTGATTTTGTTTTCAATAACTGTAATATTTGAATCTATATTGTCTATTTTTCAGTTTATCAACAAAGAGTCTTTAGGGGGATTATTTTATTTTTTTGGGGAAAGAGCATTTAATGGACAAACTCCGGGAATTGCTAATGCATCATTGAATGGAGAATTGGTGTTACGTCCCTATGCAACTTTTTCACACCCCAATGTTTTGGCCGGCTTTTTAATAATCGGAATGACATTGCTTATTTATAATTCTAATTTAATTACTTCAAGATTTAATAAAATGTTAATTAACACAGCGTTTTTTCTGGGAACTGTCTCTCTTTTTCTTACGATGAGCAGAATTGCGATTTTACTTTGGTTATTGATAATTATTATTCTTGGAGTAAGAAAAATTAACAATAAGCTGACGCAAAAACATTTTCTTATATATTTAATTACCGCTAGTTTGCTAATTGCAGGTATTTTATTTACGCCAATAGGCAGTAGGTTTATAAATTTAAATTTTTCTGATGAAGTATTTATATCAAGAATAGAATTAATTAGAGGGTCTATTCAAATCATAGTCAAAAATCCTGTTTTAGGCGTTGGGATTAATAATTATTTTACCGAATTCCCACAAAATTTTAAAACAATAAATAGTTTGTTTATTCTTCAACCCGTACATAATATTTATTTACTTATTGCATCCCAGATAGGATTGATAGGATTATCACTTTTTTTCAGGTTTATTCTAAAGACATATCGTAATTTACGATTTACGATTTACGATTTACGATTTACGATTCTTTCTGGCGTTTTGATTTTAGGATTTTTTGATCATTATTTTCTTACGCTTCAGCAGGGGCAATTATTGTTTTCTTTTATTCTTGGTATATGTTGGTCAAAAAAATTAAATCTGTCATAATAAATTATTATGTTTAATCATTTAAATATTTTTACTGATGGAGGCGCAAGAGGAAATCCGGGGCCGGCAGCAACGGGTGTTTTTGTTACAGATGGAGAGGGAAAAAAAATTGCAGGCTTTGGTAGGAGAATCGGAAAAGCAACAAATAATGTTGCGGAATACAAAGCAGTAATTAGTGCGCTTGACTGGATTATCGATAATAGGAGTAATTTAGCGGATAATGTAAAGATATATTTTCATATGGATTCAAACCTTGCCTATTCACAAATATCAGGACTTTTTAAAATTAAAAATGCCGAACTTAGAAATTTATTCTTTATTGTTAAACAGAAAGAGGCAGAAATTAAAATTCCGATTAAATACTCTCATATAAGAAGGGAAAAAAATACACAAGCAGATAAATACGTTAATCAAGCGCTAGACACAGAAAGGTAATTAGCCTAAAATAGGCTTAGTGAAAAAACCTGCCTATCTAATCATCGAGGAAAATAAACCGATAAGTACATCTCCAATACTTATTGTCGATAAGAAAGGTTATTTAGGGGAATTACTCTGCAATCGCTTAACTAAGGATTTATTAACAGTTTTTGTAAGCAGTAAAAGACCATCAGGGATAAAAGATGAAAATAGTAATCTTATTTACGTTCCTTATCTAAAAAGATTTCCACAAATTCCTGAAAATTATTATTCATATATTTTTGTGGTTGATGATGGCACAACTTCTTTGAGGGAATCAATTCCGGGTTTTATTCAAAAAGCAAGAGTAAATAAATCTCCTTTTATTTTTATAACAAGTTTAAGAAGCGAACCGTGGAAGATAGCCGAAGATATTAGCGCTGAATATAAAAGTACAAAAGTTATTATTTATGGGGATATTTTTGGTTGTAATTTTCCCAACAGCGAAAAATCGTTGGTAGATTCTTTAATTTATCAGGCAAGAACTAAAAAAATAAAAATTATTGGAAACGGGATGAAAAAAATATTCCCGGTTTTATTTGAAGATGTTATTGATGAAATACTTAGAATAGCCCTAGGCTTAGAAGACAAATCAAAAATTTTTTATATATTTCCGCCACATTCACAAACTTTTTTATCTTTCTTTCACTTATTACAAAGAATGGAGCCGGAAATCCAGATAGATTTTATAGAAGAAAAAAAAGAAAAGAAGGATGAGATAGAAATACCAGATATGGGCAAATATGTTCTTGAAGATAAATATCCAATTCAAGATAAGATAAGGCAGGTAAAAATAAAAAACGATGACGTTAAATACAGTACTAATAAGTTAATTGATGGTAGGAGAAAAAAAATTCATATTATCCCCTATTTAAAAGTAGTTATTTTCTTTTTATTTTTACTTTTAATTTTACCCCTAATTTCAACTATATTATTTTCCTTTCTTGGTTTTTTGGAAATACAAAATGCAAGCAACATGCTTGATAAAGGAAGGTTTGAAAAAGCTTATGACTCCTCTACTCTCTCTGAAAACTTTTTTAAAATAGCAAGCGCAACAGGTAAAAGTCTTGTCTTTGAATTTGAATTTATTAAGATTGATAAATCCTTAACGCCACTTTTAGAAAATATCGATACCGGAAAAAAAATAGCCAAAGGAATAAATCTTGCTATTTCATCCAGCACAGCTCTTAAAAATATTTTCTCGGGGAATATCTCTGATCCAAAAAAAGAGTTTTTAAACTCATCAACTGCTATAAAAGAAGCGGTTGTTTTACTTAAAGAGGTGTATGTCGAGAATAATATTCCTCAAAAATATAGATCTAAAATTGAAAAATTTAATGACTTAACTGAATTTATTTCCAGTATTCAGAATGTATCTTCGGACTTACTGGGTGTTGATGGAAAAAGAAAGTATCTGATTCTTTTTCAGAACAACATGGAGCTTCGTCCCGGAGGAGGATTCATCGGATCATATGGAATTTTAACTCTTGATAAGGGCAAAATTACAGAGTTTTTGATAAATGATGTCTATGATGCAGACGGACAGTTGAAGGGTCACGTTGAACCACCCTATCCGATAAGAAGATTTCTGCCCAAAGTGCATTGGTATCTAAGAGACAGTAATTTTGATGTGGATTTCATTCGATCCGCCTATACGGCTGCTTTCTTTCTAACTGCCGAGATGAATGAAAAAGTAGATGGTGTAATTGGGGTTGATGTTTCTTTTGTCAAAAATCTTTTGTCTGCCATAGGACCAGTGGATGTACCCGAATATAATGAGAGTGTAAATAGCGAAAATTTATACATAGTTACCCAGTCGCATTCGGAGAAAAATTTTTTTCCTTCATCTACGCAAAAAAAGGATTTTTTAAGATCTTTGGCAAGAGCCATTCAGGAGAAGATTTCAAATCAAGATGATCTGCCGTATTTATCAATATTTAGGGCGCTGATAAAATCAATTGATGAAAAACACATTCTCCTTACTCATAATAACAAAAATATCCAAAATCTATTTACAGTAAATGGCTGGTCGTCATCTCTTCTGGATAGTAGAATAGATACTCAGAATGCGATAAATGATTTTATCGGTATAAATGAAGCAAACTTAGGAATAAATAAAGCAAATTATTTTATAGAAAGAAACATGTCTTATGATGCAAGTATTAATGAAGATGGATCTATTTCTTCAAAAGCAACGGTTATTTATAAAAACAACAGCACTGCGTGGCCGGGTGGTGATTACAAAAATTATCTTCGGTTTATTCTTCCTTCCGGATCAACCCTATCTCAGGTATTCATAGATGGAAATCCGCAAAAAATAGGTAACGCAATTACAGATTTTTTAATTTATGAACAAAAAAATTTTATTCCCCCTCAATTTCTCGAAGTAGAAAAAACAGAAGAAAAAAGTAAAACAATATATGGATTTTTGACCATAATTCCAGCTAAGACTTCAAAAACAATAAGCATAGATTATGAATTACCAAAAAAAATGCTTATAGATCCGTCATTTATTAAATATAGTTTAAAATTATTTAAACAACCGGGTACAGAGAAATACCCTATTAATTTTTCTCTATCTTACCCCTTCTCATATCAGATTACGTCTTCATCCAAAGAATTAAAAAATAAAGATAATAAATCAGTAGTTTCTGAAGATTTTATCTTTGATAAAGATATTTTTTTGAATCTTTCTCAAAGATAATCTGAAGTTTTAAATTACCCCTTTTAAGAGATTTTTCGAACTCTTTTTTTTATTCATATAATTTTCGTGTATTATAGCCTCAAAAATTAACCAATTCTATTTCTAGTCCGCTTTTGTTTTCTATGGTACAATACTCGTAAATCTAAAATATTTTCATGGATAAAGTTTATAATCACAAAATAGTTGAGGAAAAGATTTATAAAATGTGGGAGGATAGAAATTATTTTACCCCCAAAATGGAAAAAGGCCTGCCTGCCGGCAGGCAGGGTAAAAAACCTTACTCCATAATTCTTCCACCCCCAAATGCAAATGCACCTTTGCATTTTGGTCACGCCATGTATGTAGTTGAAGATATTCTTATTCGGTATCACCGGATGAAGGGGGATTCGACCCTTTGGCTTCCGGGAGCAGATCACGCGGGTTTTGAAACACAATTTGTTTTTGAAAAAAAACTCGAAAGGGAAGGCAAATCCCGTTTTGATTTTGATCGTGAAGTCTTATATAAAATGATTTTTGATTATGTTTTGGAAAATAAAAAAGGAATGCAAAATCAGTTAAGACGCTTAGGCTTTTCTCTGGACTGGACGAGAAATAAATTTACCCTTGATGAAGATATCGTAAAAATTGTCTATAAAACATTTAAGAAAATGTATTATGATGACCTAGTTTATAGAGGAGAAAGGTTAGTTAATTATTGTACAAAATGTGGCACCTCATTTTCTGATTTGGAAGTAAATCACAAAGAACAAAAAGATCCTCTTTATTTTATAAAATACGGCCCCTTGGTTCTGGCAACGGTCAGGCCGGAAACAAAATTTGGAGATACTGCTATTGCTGTTAATCCAAAAGATAAAAGATACCAAAAATACATTGGGAAAGAAATAGAGCTTGAAACTCTTCTTGGTAAGGAAAAAATGAAAGTAATCTCAGATGAGGTTATAGATCCTGATTTTGGGACAGGAGTTGCCAAGGTAACACCTGCGCACGATATGAAAGATTTTGAAATGGGCAAAAGACATAATCTTGAAATTGTAAAAGTTATTGATCTTGATGGAAGACTGACCGAGGTGGCTGGTCCTTATAAAGGAATGAGGATTAAAGAAGCAAGGAGAAAAGTGGCCGAAGACATGGAGAAAGAGGGACTGCTTGAAAAAATTGATAATGATTATACTCATACGATTGAAGTCTGTTATAAATGTGGGACAACAATTGAGCCTATGCTTATGCCTCAATGGTTTGTGAAAATGCAACCTTTGGCAAAGTCTGCAATAGAGGTAATTGAGAAAAACCTGCCTGCCGGCAGGCAGGGAAAAATAAAGTTTTTCCCCAAAAGGTATGAAAAAACTATCCTTTGGTTTTTGAAAAATATTCAGGATTGGAATATCTCAAGGCAAATTGTCTGGGGGATTAGAATTCCGGCCTGGCAATGTCATGAATGTAACGGATGGATAATTACAGAAGGTGAAAAACCGGAGAAATGCGGTAAGTGTCATTCTGTAAAACTTAAGCAAGATGAAGACACTTTTGACACTTGGTTTTCTTCATCTCAGTGGCCGTTTGCTACACTCCAGACGGCAAACCTAGGTGATTTTGAACATTTTTATCCCATAAACGTTATGGAGACCGGATACGATATTTTAAAATGGTGGGTAGCGAGAATGATTATGGTTGGTCTTTATGCAACCGGAAAAATTCCGTTTAAGAATGTGGCTCTTCATGGGTTGGTGAACGACCCTTTAGGAAAAAAGATGAGTAAGTCCAAGGGAAACGCGGTTGATCCTCTGGAAATCGTTAATCAGTACGGAGCTGATGCTGTTCGATTTGCCTTAGTTTATGGTACTGCATTTGGTAATGATCAGTCTCTCTCTTATCCTAAACTTGATGCAGCCAGAAAATTTACTAATAAACTATGGAATATGGGGCGTTTCATTGAAATGAAGAAAATTTCAAATTTCAAATTTCAAATTTCAAATTTCAAAGGACTTAAGAAAAAAGTAAAACATAAAAATGATAAGGAAATGATAGAAAAAACCAATAAATTGGCAAAAGATATCACTAAAAACATCGATCATTATGATTTCCATTTTGCGGCTGAAAAATTATATGATTTTATCTGGCATGAGTTTGCAGATAAATATATTGAGGATGTGAAGAATCGCATTGATGAAAATTCATACGCTGTTCTTAATAATTTATACTTGATAATTTTGAAACTGCTTCATCCCTTCATGCCATTTGTAACAGAGGAGATCTATCAAAGATTTACCGCTTCTAGCGAGTCTCGCCATGGGCGGAAATTTGGTGAATCACTTATGGTGGAGGAGTGGCCTGTAAATGAGTGAGACAAAGAAGGATAAAAAGTTCATAATACTCAGAATTAAATTCCCGAGAATTTACCGATTTATTACCGAGCTGCCGGTTATAAAACATCTTAAGAAATACCAAAAAAGACTTATTCTGTCGGGATTTATTTCGGTGCTTATTTTTTTGGGAATTGTTATCGTCTCAATCGATACGTACAGAAATATTCAAAAGAAAAGGCAGCTTGAAAAAGAGAAAGAAAATATTTTAAATCAGATACAAAATTGGAAATCAATTTCCGAACAATATAAAGGTTATAGAGATGCTTATTTTCAGCTTTCACTTTTGGAATATCAGTTTAAGGATTATGTAAAAGCAAATGAATATCTCCGGAAAGCCTTATCGTTTGACCCAAATTACAAAGAGGGAAGAGAACTTGAGAAGATATTGGATAAAAATTTATAGGGCAGGGTTCTGTTTTTCTCTGAAAAAATCAATCTTGTCTTCAAGCCCAGAAAGTTTTTCTGTAAATTCCGGATCAGCTTCTTTTAGTTTATTAATTTTTTTTAACCCGCTGATAATAGTAGAATGATTTCTTTTTCCTAATGTGAACCCAATTTCCTTTAATGAAAACCCTGCTTTTCTTAAAAGATACATAGTAACAACTCTGGGTTCTGTAACCATCGCGCTTCTAGTTTTTCCACGAATTGCGCTAATTGGAATAGAATATGTTTCCTGAGCTAAATTTAAAACCTGTTGTGTTGTGGGATTTTTTATGACCGGATCAATTGGCCAGATTAGTTCGATTTGTTTGTCAATTTCATCAGCCAATGATTTAAATCTAAAATCTGACTGCCGGCGTTTGTAAAAACGATTTAGCCCTATTCCAATAGCTTCTGGATTAGTACATAATAGAGAAGAGATTTCTAATACTTCTAATCCTCTTGCACTTAATATGTGATAAGCCGTATCTCGGACAAGGATTGAATTTATCTTTCTTTCAGTGGGTAAATCTTTGGAAAGACGAAATCTATCTGCAACAATTCCCAAAGCTAGTTGAATTTGATGATTTGTTTGAGGTAGTAAATCGGGGGCAGGCGAATACTGTCTTGTCTCGACCATAAGCTTATTTTTGCTTTTCTTGTTTTTCTTCTGCAGGTTTTCCTTCTTTAGGTTTTTCCTCGCCCACAGGAGCTTTAGCGGCGGAGGGTTCTTCCTTTTCTTCAGTTGGTTTTTCACCTTCTGTAGAAGTTTCTTCACCGGTTTCTGTCTTGGCTTCTTCAGATGCTGCTGCTTCTTCAGCCGCTAGCGCTTCGGCTTCTTTACTGACAAGCTCTGAGATTTTTACAACAACCTGGGTTGGATCAGTCAGAACGGTTATATCTTTTGTAATCTTGAGATCACCGACTGTGATTTGCTCATCAACTGTTGCGAGTGGCTCAACATTCACTTCTATATTTTCGGGTAATTCTTCCGGTAAGGCTTCAACTTCAACTTCAGGAATAATCTGCATCAAAAGCCCGACCTTATCGGTTACAGCTTTTGGTTCGCCAACGATTATAATTGGAACCATGGTTTTGACTTTTTCTTTTAAATTAACCTGAAAAAAATCAGCATGAAGTTTATTACCCAGATAATCCGTTTGGACATTGTGAATTAAGACCGGCAGTGATTTTCCTTCAAGTTGAAGATCAACCAAACCTGTTTCTCCGGCTTCTTTGAAGACTTTCTCAAATTCTTTTTGAGATACCTGAACAGAAACTGATTTTATATCTTTGCCATAAACATTGGCAGGTAGAACGCCTTCACGTCTGAGCTTTTTTACTTTTTTTCCCAAGACTTTCCTTTTCTCAACTGCAAGTTTTTCTCTTTTCATGAGATTTATATTTTACCTTAATTGCCTTAGTATTACAACCGTTGATTTAAATGTTATAATACACCTGTCCCGCCGGCCAAGGCGGGCAAAGAATTTATGCGGGTTTTGGGAATTGATCCCGGGATTGCCCGGACAGGATGGGGGATAGTCGATGAAGGAAGCGGAAAATTTTCTACACTTTCGTATGATTGTTTTGAAACTGCCTCAACAACAGAAACGCCAAAAAGATTACTTGAGATTTACGATAAAATTATAAACCTAATAAATAAATATAAGCCGGATGCCTTAGCAATTGAAGAGTTATTTTTTAATACGAATTCAAAAACCGCTTTTATAGTGGGTCAGGCAAGAGGAGTGGTTCTTTTGGCCGGTGCTCAGAAGAAATTATCAATAGGAATTTATACACCCCTGCAAGTTAAAATTGCGGTTTCAGGATATGGCAGAGCAGAGAAGGCACAAATCGGTAAAATGGTAAAAACGATTTTAGGTTTAAAAGAAATTCCTAAACCTGATGATACGGCAGATGCCTTAGCAGTTGGACTTACGCATTTATTTTCAAGAAGGATAAATAAATATGATAGGCAGTCTTAAAGGAAAAGTAGAATTAAAAGACGGAACAACTATAATTATTGATGTTAATGATGTTGGGTATAAAGCGCAGGTCTCATCTGAAGTTTTAACTAAAGCATTGGTTGGGCAGGAAATTAAAATATATACTTATACTTATGTTCGGGAAGATGTGCTTGAACTTTTCGGATTTTCCTCGGCTGAGGATTTAAAACTTTTTGAAAGAATTATTTCAGTTTCGGGTATTGGTCCCAGAAGTGCAATAAATATTTTTTCAGTAGGAAAGAGGGAGAACATAATTGAGGCAGTTATCAAGGGAGATGTCGAATTTTTCACTCAGGTACCAAGACTTGGCAGGAAAAATGCCCAAAAGATTATAATTGAGCTTCGGGGGAAGCTCGGAAGCCTTGAAGATCTGGATTTATCCGAAGAGACAGATGGTCAGACAAGCGAAGTTTTAAATGCGCTTAAGAGTTTTGGATTTTCCTCAAAAGAAGCAAAAGAAGCCATCAAAAACATTGATAAGAAGATTGAAGGAGTTGCGGAAAAAGTAAGGCTAGCATTGAAATACCTTGGTAAGTAAGGATTTATGAATTAAGATTCAAGAATTATGAAAGATAAAAACCAAAAAAAGATTAAAATCGATGAATCTGCGACCCCTGAAGAGGAAGTTTTATTTACATCTCTTAGGGTTTCGGATTGGACTGGATTTTTGGGACAGCATCAGGTTAAAGAATCTTTACACATTGCTATAAATGCGGCGAAGAAAAGAAAAGAGGCGATAGAACATATACTGCTGTACGGACCTCCTGGTTTAGGAAAGACTACACTTTCGCATTTAATAGCTAAGCAAATGGATGCAAATATTAGGGTTACTTCAGGGCCTGCGATTGAACGTGCGGGAGATCTTGCATCAATACTTACCAATTTAGAAAAAGGAGATATCTTATTCATCGATGAAATTCACAGGCTAAATAAAGTAGTTGAAGAGACTCTTTATCCTGCGATGGAAGATTATGCTTTGGACATAGTTTTGGGCAAAGGGCCAAGTGCCCGCACATTAAGATTGGATCTTCCGCAATTTACTATCATCGGTGCAACCACCAGAATAGGCCTAATGTCTGCGCCTCTTCGGGACAGATTTGGTGTAGTTCATAGACTTAATTTCTATGATCCCAAAGATCTTGAGACAATTATAGAAAATGCTGCAAAAAAACTTAAAGTCGCAATTGACAAAGAAAGTGTCAGACAAATTGCCAAAAGAGCTAGAGGAACTCCCCGGATCGGTTTAAAACTTCTTAAAAGAGCACGGGATTTTGCGCAGGTAAAAGGAGAAGGAAAGATCACAAAGGAATTGGTTGATGAGGCACTCAAAATGCTTGAGGTGGATGAGATGGGCCTTGATAGCTCTGATCGAAGGTTCTTAAAGGCAATAATTGACAAGCATAGCGGCGGGCCGGTGGGTCTTGAAACAATTGCATCAACGATATCTGAGGATACAGGAACACTTGAAGAAGTAGTAGAGCCGTATCTTTTACAGATTGGATTTATAAAAAGAACGAGTAGGGGAAGAGTCGCCACCCCCGCCGCCTACGAACACCTGGGCAAAACCCCACCCAAAACTTCTCCACAACAAAAGTTGATCTAGTTTTAATTTGCAATCGTAATTCTATTATCATGAAAAGACAAAACCATTATGACCGAGCTGTGAAGATCATTGACTTTGCGTAATTGACATCCAACAGCGTCTTTAATTTCTGGATTGAGATCTGGATGTTTCTTAGCCCACTCAATCTGATAATCGATTTCTTCTTCACAGTTTAAAAGCAGAAGGGATTTACCAAAGTGAGCGGTTTTAAATTCCAGTCCATTTTTTAGAAAAACACTCGTATAAAATTTAGCTATTTTTTTCCTTTCCGTAGCATTTGAACTGTTAGAAACGAAGAAACTTAACGCTAGGTAATTAGGTGCCCCTTCACTAATTCCACTTCTTTTGTATTCGTATTTTATGTCATGTCCACCAGGATAGGTCGGAGCTAGTGGGATAAATAGATTGAATGGTGAAGATTTAAAACTAGCAATCAATATAATAAAAAGAACTAGTATGAGAATCAATCTAAAAATTTTATTCTTGAAAATCAAAAAATAAGGAATCAATAAAAATATGATTGAGCAAAGTATTATGGTAAAATACCAGACAAGGTGTAGATAAAAGAATGTTGTAGAAGATGTAGAAAATTCAAAAATGTGATCCTTGTATAACCATGCAAGAATCCAAACAATTAAGCTGGGAATCGGCCAAAGCACGCAAACAGCTATTCTATTTAAACTTGACATAGTTCAAGCATAACATATTTCTTCTGCTATAATCGCCCCTAAAGTTCTAGAAACGATCGCAACCCCCTGATGTAGTATCATTTCACTTCCTGAGGTAGAAAGGAGGTGGAAAATGAAACACAAGAAGTTAACAAAAACGGAACGGGAACTCTTAAGTCAGTGAAAAAAAAGGGAATATCAAATATCGAGTGTGCCAAGCGTTTAGGACGTGGCAAATCAACCATTGGCCGAGAATTCACACGCAACAAAACAAGAGTATCTATAGGGAAGAAGGATTGGGAAGTTATCTATGAACCTCTTCATGCACAGAAGATGGCCGAGGATCGTAAACAAAAAGCATATAATGCAAAACATCTTCTGAAAAACCCTGATATATATTCCTACGTCCTTGAACATCTGAGAGGAGGTTGGTCGCCTGAAGAAATATCAGGAAGATTGCGGGAACAAGATCATAAAGGTGAATCCCACTGGCAGATATGTATGGAAACAATCTACCAGTTCATATACAAAGAGAAAACAGATAAAACAAAACAAGGATTGAAACAAAGTCGAGTCCTTGACAAAAGGTTACCTGATGGAAAGTCTAGTGTAACGGTAACAGACAAAGACCGCCCATTATGGGAGTTTTTGAGGCGGAAACAGAAGAAAAGAAGAAAAAGAGGAGGACGTAAAGTGCAGAGAGTTCGAATACCGGATCGGGTATCAATACACGCAAGACCGGCAGTTGTTACTCGTCGAAAACAGTTTGGTCATTGGGAAGGAGACAGTATTGTAGGAAAAAATCATACCTCAGGACTCCATACTGAGTATGAACGGGTATCTTCTCTGATAAGATTTGAATATCTTG
>Ga0210057_1006539_pt1 | contig 14441 bp, 11 predicted proteins | sample CryGeyCG2114_010_2_FD_183968 | JGI IMG/M metagenome (GOLD analysis project Ga0210057, IMG submission 183968) | Groundwater microbial communities from aquifer - Crystal Geyser CG10_big_fil_rev_8/21/14_0.10 (SPAdes) (version 2) | ecosystem: Environmental > Aquatic > Deep subsurface > Groundwater ... | reverse complement strand
CCTGTCCCTACGACTCCTCCTGCCTTCGAAGAGGACACAGATGACGGCGTTGATCAAAATTTGTTCACGGCTCCACCGCCGCCTCCTCCGCCACCGCCTGTGCGTAAAAAACCGGCTCCGACCCCTGCGCAACGGCAAAAAAAGCTTCAAAATGAGCTCGATCAAACCGAGTTTCAAATCGAGTTGAAACGAAAGAAAAAACGCCAATAAACTTGAAGCACGAAGCCTTGTGACAGCGAGCCTTTTCGGCTAGAAAATGCTTTCTCTTAAGAGGTGACAATGACTGAAAATTCCAAACAAACCATGTCGGACCGCTATAGTCCCGCCGACGTCGAAGAAAAGGTTTATGCCTGGTGGGAACAATCTGGCTTTTTCAAAGCTCAAGATCAATCCACGAAACCCCCTTACAGCGTTATTTTACCGCCTCCCAATGTCACTGGCTTTTTGCACCTGGGTCACGCGGTTGATCACACCGTTCAAGATGTTTTGGTGCGCTGGAAACGCATGAATGGTTTTAATGTTTTATGGTTGCCCGGAACAGATCACGCCGGAATTGCCACGCAGGCCGTGGTGGAAAAAGAATTAAAAAAAGAAAACCTCACTCGTCACCAGCTGGGGCGTGAAAAATTTGTCGCCAGAGTTTGGGAATGGAAACATCAATATGGCGATCGCATTTACTCCCAAATGCGAAAGCTCGGGGACTCTTGCGACTGGGACCGCGCGGTTTTTACCCTGGATGAAGGCGTTTCAAAAGCCGTTCGTAAAGTGTTTGTGTCGTTGTACAAAAAAAGTCAAATTTACCGAGGCACTCGTTTGGTGAATTGGTCTGGCCCACTGGAATCCGCGATTTCTGATCTCGAAGTCGAGCATCGCCAGATCAAAGGCTCTCTGTGGCATATCAAATATCAGGTCGAGGGCACTCAGGATTTTCTGATTGTCGCCACCACCCGCCCTGAAACTCTGTTGGGCGACAGTGCCGTCTGTGTTCACCCAGATGACGAACGTTACAAACATCTGATTGGAAAACATGTTGTTCTACCGCTGCTGGGTCGAAAAATTCCGATCATTGCAGATACCTATGTTGATCCTCAGTTTGGTTCTGGCGTAGTGAAGATCACTCCTGCCCATGATTTCAATGATTACAAAATCGGGAAAACTCACCAATTGCCGATGATCAATATTCTGACAAAAAAATGTGAGCTCAATGAAAACGCAGGCCCGTACAAAGGCCTCAAAGTTCAAGAGGCTCGCAAACGAATTCTCGAAGACCTCAAGACTCAAGGTCTGTTGGAAAAAGAAGAACCTCACGCCTTGAGTGTCGGTCATTGCTCTCGAACGGGTGCCGTTGTCGAACCTTTTCTCTCGGACCAATGGTTTATGAAAATGGATCAGTTAGCTGTTCCTGCAAAACGGGTGGTTGAAAGCGGTACAATTCGCTTTGAACCCGAGAGTTGGACCAAAGTTTATCTGCACTGGATGAACATCATCGAGGATTGGTGCATTTCTCGTCAGCTTTGGTGGGGCCATCAGATCCCCGCCTGGTATTGCGAAGATTGCCAACACATCACCGTCAGCGAAACGGACGTCACTGAATGTGAAACCTGCCACAGCAAAAACGTTCGCCAAGACGAAGACGTTCTCGACACTTGGTTCAGTTCGGCCCTGTGGCCTTTTTCAACCATGGGTTGGCCTCAAGAGACCGAGACTGCAAAAACCTTTTATCCCACCAGCATCCTGGTCACCGGTCATGACATTTTGTTTTTCTGGGTTGCCCGCATGATCATGATGGGTCTTGAATTCAAACGAGACGTTCCCTTCCGCGAAGTTTATCTGCACGGCCTGGTTCGTGATTCTCAGGGTCGCAAGATGAGCAAAAGTTTGGGGAACTCTGTAGATCCCGTTGAAATGATCGGCAAGTACGGAGCCGATGCCTTGCGCTTTTCTTTCATCGCACATCTCTTTTCTGGAAAAGACTTTAAATTTAGCGAACAGCGAATCGAAGGTTATCGCAATTTCATGAACAAAATATGGAATGGCACTCGCTTTGCGTTGGCAGCTTTACAGGATTTTCAAATTCCCACTGACGGACTGAAAGCTCTGCCAAATAAAATTCACCTCTCTGTCTATGATCAGTGGTTGATTTTTAAATTGGGCGAAGTGGAAAAAACCGTGGAAGAGTCCATGGAACAACATCGTTTTTCTGATGCGACCAATGCTCTTTATCAGTTTGTTTGGTATGAATTCTGTGACTGGTACATCGAATTTATGAAGCCGGTTCTAAACGGTGCCCCGTCTGTCGACCGAGAAAATTCGCAGCTGGTGGTGGCTCAGACCCTGAACCGAATCATGCGCCTCTTGCACCCTTTTGTGCCGTTTATCACCGAAGAACTTTATCAAAAACTGCCCCTGCATGACAAAACCTGCATGTTGGATCAATATCCGAATCCCCGCAATGATCGCGAATTTTTGGCTCTGGGCTCCGAGACCGCCGCTTTAGAAGTCGACTTGATCAAAGAGGTCATCTCAGCGATTCGAAATATCCGCGGTGAAAATCGCATCAGTCCTGCGCAAAAAATCAATGTTCGTTTGGTTCCTGGCGATGGCGAAGTTCAAAAGCACCTGGCCCACAATAAGAGCGCGATCATGACCCTGGGAAGAATTGAAAACTTTGAGATTGGCGACGAGGGCAATTTATCAAAATGCGCCTTGGCCGTCATCAATGTTAAGACAGCCCAGGTCAAAGTGGTGATTCCTCTCGAAGGCTTGGTAGACATCGAAGAAGAGGTCAAACGAATCCAAAAATTGGTGGAAAAACTGACCAAGGACATTGGCTCCCTGAGCGGCCGTCTTAATAACGAAAACTTCGTCAAGAACGCGGCCGAAGAAGTCGTCGAAGCCGACCGTCAACTCTTGGCCCAATCCAAAAACCAACTCCAAAACCTCCAAGACTCCCTCACACGGCTCAGGTAAAGCTACCTGAGTTGGGTGACCCGGCAGCCGCCCGGCTCAACCATGAGCTTACTGTTTGGATTCCAAGTCCACAGACACGAAGCCCGACCTAAGCCTTGAATTGATTAAAAACCTGAAGAATCAAAATAAAAATCTGGATGATTAGAAAATAAATTTCCAGTCGATCTCGAGTTTTTTTTGAAAACATCCGATTGCACCTATGCTGGTTGGGCATAAGAACTCCTTTCGTTAGTGGAGAGGAGAAATCGTTTCAAAGGAGCGGCTGCAAGGTCGCTCCTTTTTTATGCAAAAATGGAAATAGACCACCGGCTTCTTGGTTGCTGAAATAGAATCGAAAATCGGATGAGGACTCTAAATTTCGCCTATTTCAGACGAATTCCAACTTCCGAAAGTTGGTCATGACTGACGGGACTTGGGGCTTCGGCCATAATATCGGTGGCTTTTGCAGTTTTTGGAAATGCGATGACTTCGCGAATTGCATCAGTCTCACACAAGAGCATCACCAAACGATCCATCCCCCACGCGATTCCGCCATGAGGTGGAGCTCCGTACTTAAAGGCTTCAAGGAAAAAACCAAACTTGTTTTCAGCTTCTTCTTGGCTCATGCCCAATGTTCGAAACATCGCTTGTTGCAAATCATTGCGGTAAATCCGAATGCTTCCGCCACCCATTTCGTAACCATTGCAAACCAAATCATAGGCCTTGGCCAACAACTGGCCAAATTTAGATTCCTCTTTATTGATCATCCAATCCATGTGTTCATTTTTCGGTGAAGTGAATGGATGGTGTCTCGCCACCCAACGTTTGTCGTCGGGTGAATACTCTAACAAGGGGAAGTCAACGACCCACAAGAACTTGTCTTTGCTGGTATCGATGAGCTTGAGCTCTTTGCCGAGATGTAATCGGAGAGTCGAAAGAGCAGCACAAGCAACATCATAGTCATCAGCAACAACAAGGGCCGCGCCGCCTTTTGTTGCACCCACAGTTTGAAAGATTTCATTGAGTTTCTCTTTATCAAAAAATTTCGAAATAGGTGAAGTCAGGGTTCCGTCAGCTTCTGATTTGATCCAAACCAAACCCTTGGCGCCCGCACTCTTTGCCAAATCTGTTAGTTTATCCATTTGACCACGCGAAAAGGAACCACCGCCAGGCACAGCAATTCCACGGACAATCCCACCACGCGCAGCTACGTCATCAAAGACCTTAAAGCCCGACTGAGTCACAATCTTCTTTAAGTCCTGAATCTCCATGCCAAAACGAGTGTCAGGCTTGTCACTGCCATATTTATCCATCGCCTCGAAGTAGGTCATTCTTGGCACTGCACCGACATCAACCCCTTTGATCTCTTTCCAGATTAAACGAAGCATTTTTTCATTCAGATCAATGACGTCTTCTTCATCAATGAAAGACATCTCGATATCAATCTGGGAAAACTCGGGCTGTCGATCCGCTCGCAAGTCCTCGTCTCGGAAACAACGAGCGATCTGAAAATACCGGTCATAACCAGAGATCATCAAAAGTTGTTTTAAAATTTGCGGGGACTGAGGAAGAGCATAAAAATTTCCTGGGTTCACTCGTGATGGAACCAGATAATCCCTTGCCCCCTCTGGCGTAGACTTGAATAAAATTGGTGTCTCTATTTCAAGAAAATGATTGTCCGACAAAAATTTTCTCACTAATTGAGCCACTCGGTGACGGATGATCAGATGATTCTGCAAACGCGGTGAACGCAGATCAAGATAACGATATTTCAATCGCAACATTTCACCGACGCTCTCGTCACTGATTTGAAATGGCGGAGTTTCAGCAGAATTCAGAATCTCACAGTGCAGGGCCTCGACCTCGATCTCTCCTGTTTTGACCTTGGAGTTCACCATGCCGGCTGGTCTTTCACGCACAAGACCGCGTACTGCCAACACGTATTCACTGCGCAAATCTTTGGCCGCCAAGGTTTCTGCTTTTTTTGGATCCAAAACCACCTGAATGATTCCTTCACGATCGCGCAAATCAATGAAGATCAAGCTGCCATGATCACGACGAGTGTCGACCCAGCCCATCAAGATCACTTCTTTGTTCACGTGAGATTTATTGAGATGACCGCAGTAATGCGTTCGCTTGAGTTGATGGACAAACATGTTGAATCCTTACTTCGAATTTCTGATTCTGACATACTGGCCCAAGGGGGGTCAAAAAACTTCTTTTAATGGACTTCATAAGAGTCGAGTTTTACCTTGAAGTCTGGGAGGTTTTTATGCCGAAAGTCACTATTGATCACAAGTCCACCCTCAGTCCCCAAGATGCTTTTGCCAAGATCAAAACCTTCTTTGAAAGCGACCAGGACATTCGACGCCTTGATCCAAATCTGACTTGCAGCTTTGTCGAGGCTCAACTCCGCGGCAAAGCCACTGGGAAACAATTTAAGGCCGATATCTCTGTGAGTGGAGTGGGCGCCGGTAGCTTGGTCAATGTGGTTGTGGATCTTCCCCTGCTCCTGACCCCCCTCAAGGGAAAAATCCAAGAGACTATTCAGAAAAAATTGAGTAAATACGTCACTTAATCGTCTGGCACTTTATGGCAAAAACTTTAAAGAAAAAATCCATTACCAAGTCTCCGGCTAAGGGGGCAAAAAAAAAGAGTGCCAAGCCGAAGGTCACCAAAAAAACGGCTGCTCGCAAGGTCACTCACAAACGAGTTGTGGCTGAACTCGTTGATGACTCTGCCGTCTCCAACACCGATCACGACGATGAAATCTCGCCAGTTGTTGATGACTCGGCTGAAGTTAGCGACACTGCCCCCGACTTGACTCCAAGCTCTCCGACGGACAAGTCCCTGACGACGGCGGATCCCGTCGGTTTGTATTTGGCAGAGATTCGGAAATACCCTCTCCTCTCACGGGAACAAGAGAGCGAGCTGGCTAAAAAATATTACGAAACTAAAGATCCCGCCATGGCCCAGGCTTTGGTGACGGCCAATCTGCGATTTGTGGTCAAGGTTGCCGCCGAATACTCACGTTTCGGTGCACGCATGATTGATCTGATTCAAGAAGGCAATATGGGTCTTATGCATGCCGTCCGAGACTTCAATCCCTACAAGGGTGTTCGATTGATTACCTATGCCGTATGGTGGATCCGCGGTTATATTCAAGAATACCTAATGAAACAGTATTCTTTGGTGAAGATCGGCACGACTCAAAATCAAAAGAAACTTTTCTACCAGTTGCAAAGACAACGACAAGAGCTCGATGCCCTCGGGCAAACTCCTGATATCCAATTGCTGAGCACAAGGCTTGGAATTCCAGCGGACGAAGTACAAATGATGACCCAGAGAATGTCCGGCCGAGATATCAGTTTAGACCGCCCCATGAGTGATGATTCAAGCGCGAGTCTGATGGACCTGCAACGAGGCGAAGTCAGCATGCCCGACGAGGCCCTCGCTCAACATGAAGAACTGTCTCAACTGACCGAGGCCATCAATGAATTGAAACCTCATCTGTCAGCACGAGAAAAGATTATCTTGGAAGAAAGAATTTTGAATGACGAGCCTCTGACCCTGCAAGAGATCGGCGAAAAATACGGCATCACCCGAGAGGCCGTTCGCCAAATGGAAGCTCGCTTAATGAAGAAAATCAAAGACCAATTCGAAAGGTAGCACCTTCCTAGGCCACATCCAGTTCGCCGGAGCCGAGGGTTTGGGCTAGCTTGCCCCGCAACCTTGATACGGCTTGAGCATGAAGCTGAGACACACGACTCTCGGTGACTCGCAAAACTTTTCCGATCTCTTTAAGATTGAGATCTTCATAGTAGTACAGCGAAAGCACGAGCCGTTGTCGTTCAGGCAATTCCTCGATCGCCTGGGTGACCAAATCCTTCACCGTTTTGACATTCAATTGATTGAATGGATTGCTCAGTCGACAACCTTCAAGGATATTTAAAATTGATTTCTTATCCACGTTACTGAAGGTCTGAGACTCATCAATAGAAAGAAGACTCACTGGTCGCACTTGGTTCAATAGATCATAAAACTCTTCAATGGAAACATCCAAAGCCTTGGCGACCTCTTCATCCGTGGCCGTACGCCCCATCTCTGCTTCGAGATGTGAAACGGTTTTATCCAACACTTTGGCTTTATCTCGAATTGAGCGCGGAACCCAATCTTGGGCTCGCAATTCATCCAAAATAGCACCACGAATTCGAAATTCCGCATAGGTCTTAAATTTATTATCCCGAGTGGGATCATATTTATCAATCGCATCCATCAGGCCGATCACACCACTTGAAATCAAGTCATCCAACTCAATATTCGAAGGTAGACGAACCGCAATTTTCTGCGCAATAAATTTAATCAGCGGCGCGTATTCAACAATGAGTTTGTCTTTCTCATCGGCCGTGACTCGACGAGGTTCGTCTTTGTACTTTTTCAGTAATACCGTGTTTTTTGCCATGAATGATGTCCCCTCAGCTCAAATTTTATCAAAACGATATTCATCTCGAAAGTCCAAATCCTGCTATGCCACACCCACGACCTGCTCCCAGAAAAACTGGAGTCCGGCCTTATCCTGTTGCTTTTCCAGGGAAGATTCCAATTGGCGCGAAATCTGAAGCAGATATTTGGCTGCCTCAGATTGTGGCTCGTGTTTCATTATGAGACGTTGGTTCTGTGTCGATTTTCTATACAGGTTGTCCATTGGCAAAGCTCCCCAATAGTCCAGTCCTATACTGAGGAAACGATTGACGACGTCATTGAAGCGATTAAAGAGCTGTAAGCCCTCAGTTTCGTCACGGACCTGATTACAGATGATAGAGAAGTTGTTCTCTTTGTACTCTTGATGCAAAACCTTGATCAACGCGTAAGAATCGGCCAAAGACGACGGATCCGGAGTAATAATCACGCTGCTCACCTGAGACGCGGAATTCAGATACAAAACATTATCTGCAATGCCAGGAGCAGTATCAATCAACAGATAATCATAGTGATAGTCCAACGTGCTCACTGCATCCAGCAGAGAACGACGCTCAAATGCGTTCAAGCGTGAGAGCTCAACAACGCCGCTCCCACCTGGAATCAGGGCGATATTCGGGGCCAATGGCACCAATACCTGATCGATTTCTTTTTCGCCGTGAAGAACATCCAAAATATTTCCATCTGGCTTCACGCCAAACATGATGTCCACATTCGCCATTCCCAAATCTCCGTCGAAAATCAAAACCCGTTTTCCCCGGAGTGCCAAGGCATAGGCCATATTCGAGACCACAGTGGTCTTCCCCACTCCTCCTTTTCCGGAGGTGATACAGATAGTCTTTGTCCGATTCCGAATTTTTAGTGCCATAGTTTATCCCTGCTGATCTACTCTGTTCATTTTTGTGATCTTGAAAATTAAGTCCAAAACTCGTTCTCGCGTCGCAACTTCATAGTCCTCCGGAACTCGACTGCCGATCCCAAAGCTATGGAGTGGTGTTGAGAATCTCCTCATAAAATTATAGATAGTCCCATGCTGATTGGACTCATCTAGACCCGTAAAAATCACATCTTGAAATTCGGTGACTTTGTAGCGCTTTCCAATCTCCGTCAGGTCTGAATCTTTCCCCAAACATGAAAGCACCAGATGTGTTCTCAAACTCCACCTCTGGTCCGGCGGGAGCAACTGCCGAATCAAAGAAATCTCTTCCATTGACTTGAGACTGAGCCCGGGAGAGTCGACTAAAATATGGTCATACCCGCTGAGCTGAGCCATGATCTTGTCCCAGTCTGATCTTTGCCGAACAATGGCAAATGGCACATTGAGAATCTGAGCATAGATTCTCATTTGATCGGCAGCTCCCACCTTCATAGTGTCCAAAGTCACCAAGGCGACCTTTTTATTTTCCTGCACAACGTAATGGCTGGCCATCTTAATCAAGGTCGATGTCTTTCCACTGCCGGCAGGCCCAACAAAAACATGAATCTTTGAAACCTGCTTGTCGGTGACGACTTGAGTGCTGTTCAAAATATATTTTGCGGTCCAAGCTTCGACCAGGGCCTTGTTCTTGAGTTTCAAGGCCGGCATTTGTTGCTGAGCTTCGGTGAGAATTTCTGCTGCCACTGATTCGGCAATGCCCGCCTTAATCAGACGATCAAACATCTCACTGACCTCAAATCTCAGGCCGTAGCTAGCTCCAGGATGCTGACCCGCCAAAATATTCTGGGGCATCTCACGAAACTGGGCGATCAGCTGCTTAAGCCCGGCAATCTCACCCTTCAAGGCTGAGATTTCGCTACGATCCCTGGTTGCGCCGGGTGCCATTGGAGCAGTGGGCTTCGCATTTCGACCTTTGATCGGATTTGATCTGGGCTCTGGCTCGGGAACGTTGTCCTGCAAGGCGGTCAATGCCCTCTGCGCAGCACCCCGAATTCTCTCAGCCGCCAAAACAGCTTGATTCTGAGCCGCCTGTTGTTCGTCTTCGATCTCGATATATCTGGTACGAGTGATTGTTCGCGGCGCCTTTTCTTCTTGGCCGGCAATATAGCTATTTACCATTTGGTCGATCATCTGCTTTTGAACTCTCGCTGGACTTCGGAGCAATTTTTCTCTATCTTCGGTTCTTAATCGACTTTCAACAAATCTCTTTCTTTGCAAAGTCTCCTCCGAAACTGCTGCGGTGATTTCAACACTGCCCTCCCCGACTAAACCAAAGCTCTTGTTGTTATCGCGAGCACTGAGAATAATGGCGTCGGGTCCCAGCTGGGTTTTGACCATCTCCAGAGCTTCCTTCATCGTTCGTGCCTCGAATTTTTTAACTTGCATGATTCATCTCCACCACTCCCACCGATTTTACGTTGGCCTCAGAGGTTAATTCGTTGTGCGATAAAACCACCAATTGCGGAATGAACCGCGAAGTTAACTTGTACAAATGACGCCGAGCTGTCGGACTGGTGAGCAGAATTGGTTGGCCGGCAATCTCAGGATGGAATTCAACGGTGTTTGCGATTTCAGTAATTAGTTTTTGCGCCGTCTGAGGATCCATCACCAATTGAACTCCCTGCTCTGTCTGAATCAATGAGTTAGCAATCAGCTCTTCAATATGTGGATGCAGAGTCATCACCTGCACGCTGCCAATGTCGCCCGAATACTTTGCTGTAATTGATCGAGCCAAAGCTTTCCGGACGGACTCAGTCAACACTTCGATATCTTTAGTGTTGCCGGCGTCATCTGCCAGAGTTTCAAAAATTGTGCGAAGATCCCGAATGGAAACCTGCTCTTTAAGAAGACTTTGCAGAACACGCACCACGTTTCCTAGAGGCATGCGATCAGGGATCAGGTCCTCGACTACCTTTGGATAGGTCTTCTTGAAGTTATCAACCAGAGCAGCAGCTTCCTGCCGTCCCAAAAGTTCATGGGCATGAGTTCGGATAATTTCCGTCAAATGAGTCGCCATGACCGTTGGCAAATCCACCACCGTATATCCCGCAACTTCAGCCTGCTCCTTCAACGCTCCATTGATCCAAAGCGCATCCAAACCAAAAGCCGGCTCCTTGGTTGGATATCCATCAACGGGATCTGATACATTGCCGGGGTCCATCGCCAACATGCAGTCAGGCCGCAAAATTCCGCCGCCAATTTTATTTCCCTTGATCATCAATCGATACTCGCCAGATGCCAGCTGCAAATTGTCTCGGATGTGAATACTTGGAACAATGATTCCTAAATCCAGAGCAAATTGTTTTCGAATGCTGACAATACGTTCAAGCAGATCGCCAGACTGGTCACTCTCAACCACGTTGATCAATCCGTATCCAACTTCGAGCTCGACCATATCCAAAGGCAGAAGACTTTCGATATTTTCCTTTTTCGGACCGGCTGCTGTCTCTTCAGCTCGTTTTCGATCGTTGTCTTCGCCCTCTTTTTGATAACGGCCAATCACCCAAGAAAGACTTCCCAACACAAAGGACATAAAAAGAAATGGAACGGTCGGAAGGCCGGGCACCAGGGCTAAAAGCCCAATCACTGCACCAGAAATTCCCACCGCTCGTGGATTCAGCAACAGCTGATTGACCATCTCAGTTCCCATATTTTTTCCGGAACGAGAATTTCGAGTGACCACAGCACCTGCGGCTGTGGAAATAATCAGGGCGGGAATCTGCGACAATAATCCATCCCCAATGGTCAACATCGTATAATATTTTGCCGCCGTCCCAAGATCGAGGTTCTGTTGAAGAACGCCGATCATCAAACCACCAATAATATTTACAACAGTGATCAAGATCCCGGCGATGGCATCTCCGCGAACGAACTTACTGGCACCATCCATGGCTCCGTAAAAGTCAGCTTCAGCTTCGATTTCCTGACGTCGTCTACGCGCTTCTTGTTCATTGATCAAACCTGCGTTCAGGTCCGCATCGATGGACATCTGTTTTCCAGGCATCGCATCCAAGGTAAATCGGGCTGCGACCTCTGCCACTCGACCAGAACCTTTTGTGATAACTACAAAGTTAATCACCACCAAGATGATAAAGACGATCGTTCCGATAACATAGTTGTTACCAACGACAAAGTTTCCGAAAGCTGAAATAACATCCCCAGCAGCTTTCGGTCCCTCATGGCCATGGGTTAGAATCAGACGAGTGGTCGCAACATTCAATGCCAACCGATACAATGTTGTGATCAATAACAAAGAAGGAAATACACTGAACTCCAGGGCTCTTTTTACGTAGATTGAAACCAATAAAATCAAAATACTGAGAGCCAATGAAAACGTGAGAGCCAAATCCAAAATCATTGGTGGCAGTGGAACCACCATCACCATCAAAATCGTCAAAATACCAATCGCAATAAAGAGATCCGTATTTTTAGTGTACTTCTCAAATCGTTTAACAAAAATAAATAAGGCTTCCATCTATCGCTTCACCTTTCTGCGCAAGCGGTAAACATACGAGAGGACCTCAGCGACAGCCACAAACAATTCTCGCGGAATGACCTGCCCCAACTTGAGGGTTTTAAAAATTGTTCGAGCCAATGGCTTATTTTCAACCACTGGAATATTGTGTTCTTTGGCAATCATCTTAATTTTTTCTGCAATCAAATCAGCACCCTTCGCAATGACTTGAGGGGCTGGAAGATCCTTGTCGTATTTGAGCGCAACCGCGATATGGGTCGGATTGGTGATGATGACGTCTGCCGTAGGGACTTTTTCCATCATTCGCCGATTGGCCATCTCTCGTTGAACTCGTCGAATGCGGGCCTTGATGAGGGGATCCCCCTCACGTTGTTTGTTTTCGTCTTTGACCTCTTGTTTGCTCATCATCATCTTTTTTTCCAGATCCCATCTCTGGAAAAAATAGTCGCCTGCGGTCAGCACCATCATGGCCATTCCGACGCCACCCATCAGCTTGACCGTCATCGCGCCCAAATACTGAATCAACTGTTCTGCAGTAAATTCAATAATTCCCGGAAGCTTAAATATCTCGGCCTTAACGATCAAAACTCCAATAGAGCCAATGAATATTAGCTTCAGAATAGATTTGATGGTTTCCACCACAGTTTTTAACGAGAAGATTCTTTTGAAACCTTGAAGAGGACTGATCTTTTCAAGATTGAGTGTCAATGCATCTTCGACATTCAGCAGACCGATCTGTACGACCGTGGATCCCACCCCCACGATAAATGCAATTCCCAGAATGGGCGCTGTCAAAATCATGAACTTGAATCCGGCGAGTTTCAGGGCACTGGTGATATCCCCACCGCGAACGGCCGCGACCATATCTGCACCAAAGGAATAGTGGAAAATATCTGCCATCTGCTGAAAGAAAAATTTTGAGAGCATGACAACAGAGCCCGCTGCAACCAACAAAAACAGAGCGCTGGCCAACTCTCGAGAATGAGCTACCTGACCCTTCTTACGGAACTCATCGCGCCTTGACTGCGATGCTTCTTCTGTTTTTTCTTGGTCATCACTTGCCATTAAAGCACCTTCATAAATTGAAAGAATCTCGCTGCCATGACGTTGGTCAGGCCATCCATTTCACCAACAAATAACGGTGTCGTCACAATCAGCACCGCCAAGCCCAAAAGCACGGTGACAGGAAAACTTGTTACCAGAACATTGATTTGAGGAACTGCCCGCCCAATAATCCCCATCGCGATCTGCGCTAAAAAGATGGATACCAAAACCGGCGCCGATATCTTTAAACCAATCAAGAAAATGCTTTGGATCATAGGCGTAATGCTTGCGAAGGCCTCGGTCTTTAACCCTATCGCAGCAACAGGAACCAAATGAAAGCTCTCGGCCAGTCCACCCAGAAACAGATGATGGCCATTCATGACCAAAAAGAACAAAGTGGCCAACATGACCTCAAACTGCTCCAAAACGTTACTTTGAGAACCCATGGCTGGATTGTACAACTGTGCGGCACCCAGTCCCATTGTGACGGACATAATCTCGCCGGCGATACTGACCGCGAAAAAATACATTCGCATCAAGAAACCAAGAGCCAGGCCTAAACACAGCTCTCGAACGGACATAAAAATAATTTGGTCATTGATTTGAATCAGTTGAGTATTTTCGAAGGTCGTCACCGGAAATTGAATCATCGCCAAGACCAAGGCCAACAGAACCTTCACATGCACTGGAAAATTGCTGGTGCCAAAAACAGGCCATGCCACGACGAAGGCCATAATTCGCAGAAAGACCAACGCGAATGCGATGATTTGTCCTTCTGGAAATTGATAAAGGCCGGCCATGTTTACTCCCTCACGAAAGTGGCAATATTCTCGAACAAATTCACGGTGTAGCTAGACATTACATCCAACATCCAAGGTCCTGCTAAAACGATCACCAACGCCACGACCACCATTTTCGGAATGAAGGTCAATGTAGCCTCGTTGATCTGAGTAAGGGCTTGAAAGATACTCACGATCAAACCGATCACCAAGGCAGCTAACAGGAGTGGGCCTGCCAATAAAGCCGTGGTCTTCAAGGCATCTTGTCCCAATTGGATTACCAGTTCTTCATTCATAAAATCTCCACATCAGCCGAAACTTTTGACCATAGATCCAATGATCAGTGACCAACCGTCGATCAGCACAAACAACATGATTTTAAATGGAAGCGAAATCACAATCGGCGGCAACATCATCATCCCCATGGCCATCAAGACACTGGCCGCGACCATATCAATGATCAAAAATGGCAGAAAGATAATGAACCCAATCTGAAAGGATGTTTTTAGTTCTGAAATAACAAACGAGGGGATCAATACCATCGATGGAACTTCGCTCAAATTTTTTGGTGTCTGGATTTTCGCCAACCGGACAAAAAGAGCAAGGTCAGCTGGCCTCGTCTGAGAAAACATAAATTTTCGAAGTGGAGCCAGCGTCTCGGTAACCGCTTGGTCCTGGTTGATCTTCCCAGCGATATACGGCTGGATGCCCTTTTGATTCATCTCCGTAAAAGCAGGCCCCATTACAAAAAAAGTTAGAAAAAGAGCCAGCCCCACCA
>Ga0210057_1006536_pt1 | contig 14444 bp, 15 predicted proteins | sample CryGeyCG2114_010_2_FD_183968 | JGI IMG/M metagenome (GOLD analysis project Ga0210057, IMG submission 183968) | Groundwater microbial communities from aquifer - Crystal Geyser CG10_big_fil_rev_8/21/14_0.10 (SPAdes) (version 2) | ecosystem: Environmental > Aquatic > Deep subsurface > Groundwater ... | reverse complement strand
ACTTTTTGCTTTAATTCTTGATATACTTGAATTGTTTTCATAGCATAAGTTGAGGTTGTTCATTTGAAGAGCCTCAACTCCTGATATGATAACATTTTAGGAGAGATTTGCATTTCGTAATTCAAAGTAAATACCTTGAGCGATATTCGCTCAAGGTTATTTTTTTATTTATACTTAAACTTATATGAAGCAGGTAATTGTAATTCTCTCTGATATACGAAGTATATATAATGTTGGTTCAATATTTAGAACCGCTGATGGCGCTGGTGTAGAAAAAATTTTCTTGTGTGGTATAACACCAACGCCACTTGATCGGTTTAGAAAAACACGAAAAGATTTTACTAAAGTTTCACTTGGTGCCGAGAAGACAATAGCGTGGGAGTATAAAAAACAGCTTTCATCTCTTATTACAAAACTAAAAAAAGAAAAGTATATAATTTGCGCGGTTGAACAGACAAAAAATTCCATACCTTACAATACATTTAAAACAAAGCATAAAAAAATAGCGCTTGTGTTTGGAAATGAGGTAAAAGGAATATCTGAAAAGGCGCTAAAGAAATGTGACACCATTTTGGAAATCCCTATGAGGGGGGAGAAAGAGTCATTAAATGTGAGCGTTGCATTTGGTGTTACTATATATGACGTTATAAAGAATAAATAAAAACATACCGCCACTGAGATAACTATCTCAGTGGCGGTACTTTTATATAAACAGACAAAGACTACTAATGTGATTCTATAAGATTTCGTTAATTTTCCATTTCTTTTTGAGACGAGTTATCTTTGTGTTTTGTTTTACACACACAAGACAAACAACTAACCACGCTTTTCAATTGCATATTTACCGGGGCCGGCAAACGCAATACCGAGAGCGGAGAGAAGAAGCGGTAGATCAAGTTCATATCCTCCCAGAAACCCCACTTTTAACTTTACGGTGAAAATAGCAATGACCATTATTATAGCAAGCGCAATACCAGAAGCTTCAACCCAAAAACCAAGCAACATAGAAATACCAGCGAGTAATTCAACTACAGCAACCAGATAGGCAAAAAATACACCGAGTCCAAGAGACCCAAAAAACGCAATTGTTCCATCAATATTTGAAAGCTTGGAAATACCGTGGACGATAAATACCAAGGCAATACCGACTCTAATTAATAACAACCCCACATTCGGATTCCTATACTTTGTAAACATATTTTTAATGTTATATTTTTCAAACGACCTTTTTATATAAGTTTATTATATCTTTTAGAAGATGTATAATCAAGCATATGGCATCATTTATTTCAAAATTTATGGTATTTGTAATGGGAATCGGTATCGTCGGTATTATTATAAGCATTCCCTATTTCAATAGAATAAACGTTATAAAAAATAAGGTTGAAATAAAAATAAATAATCAATATATTATTGCCGATGTGGTAAAAGATGAACCAGCCCGTACGCGTGGATTAGGTGGTCGTGACAGTATTGGAGTAAACGAAGGGATGCTCTTTATATTTGATTCAGAAGACACACGCGGGTTTTGGATGAAAGACATGAAATTTCCCATAGATATAGTATGGATCGCCCCCGATGACAAAGTTGCCGGTATTACTGAAAATATAGACCCTCAAATTGGAGCAAAAGATGCTGATCTTAAGGTATATTACCCACCGATTCCGGTAAAGAAAGTGTTGGAACTTAAATCAGGAAGGGCAAGCCTCCTTAAGGCAGAAATTGGAAATGATGTTCAAATTCGTCCACTTATATCGGTAAGTCAGACACAGGGGGCAATAGTAGACATTTTTAAAAATTTTATCCAGCTAGTCACTGGCATATTCTAAATTAAATAAATATTTTATGAAAAAAGTAGCTATTAATGGTTTTGGAAGAATCGGTCGTCTCTTTTTTAAACAGGCATTTGGAAATCCAGATTTTGAAATTGTTGCCATAAATGATCTTGGTGATGTAGAAAATCTCGCCTATCTCTTAAAATATGATACGGTATATGGCGCATATGAAAAGGAAGTAAAAACAGGAAAAGAGAAACTTATCGTTGATGGAAAAGAAACCCGTTTCATTCAAGAAAAAGATCCAACAAAATTACCATGGGCTGAATTGGGTGTTGATATTGTTGTTGAATCAACGGGCATTTTTGCATCATATGAAAAATCGAAGGTCCACATAGATGCAGGGGCAAAGCGAGTGGTTATAAGCGCCCCAGCGAAAGATGCTGATGGTATAGAGGGAAAGACGGTCCTTGTTGGAATTAATAACGGAAGTTTGGAAAAGACAATACTTACTTCAAACGGATCGTGCACAACAAATGCTTCATCTCCCGTAATTCAAATTCTTACAGAAACAATTGGAATAGAGAAAGCAATTTTAAACACCGTACATGGATACACAGCAACGCAGAGTATTGTTGATGGACCAACGAAGGGAAAAGATTTCAGACGCGGACGGGCAGCAGCGCAAAATATTGTACCCTCAACAACAGGCGCAGCAGTAGCAGTAACTCGCGTTATCCCTGAGCTTTTAGGAAAGTTTGACGGTATTGCACTTCGTGTACCCGTTCTGACGGGGTCTGTTGCTGATATAACATTTATTGCGAAAAAAAAGACAACTGTGGAAGAGATAAATAAAATTTTTAAAGAGGCCGAAAAATCTCCTAGGTGGAAAGGAATTTTAAAAACAGTTGAAGATCAGATTGTTTCGTCTGATATTGTAGGACAAAAATATGGCGCAATTATTGACCTTGGTTTTACCAAGGTGGTTGATGGAGATTTGGTAAAAGTACTTTCATGGTATGACAATGAGGCTGGATATGTTTCAACACTTGTGCGTCATGTTGGGTTGGTTTCTGAATTATAAGAATTAGAGAATAATAATAAAGATACTTTGCTGTAGCAAAGTATCTTTATTTTTTAGCCTCCAGTAAAACATTAGGGGATCGGAGATATATATAAATTGTTTTATACTTTATATATGAAAATCCATGTTTTAAAACTCCTGTATATAATATGTGTGGGGGTGCTCTTAATAGGGCTTATAGGTTCACTTTTATATGTTTTTAGTCTTAAAGATATTATTCGTAAAGCCGTTTTCTCATCATTCCAAGCATCACACGTTACACTGCTATACCAAGAATCACTGGAAAAAAGGTTAAAAAACTTAAAGCAGGAAGAGTATTCAATGATTTTTGTGGGAGATATTATGCTATCGCGGTCAGTTGCGGGAAAAATATACGAAGCACAGGATCCGCTTTTTCCATTTTTGAGGATTGCAGAGTTTTTACGTTCGGCGGACATCACTTTTGGTAATTTGGAGGGTCCAATGTCATCTCGTGGCGTGAATCAGGGAAGTATATATTCATTTCGTGATGATCCGGGTACGGTAAACGCACTCACATACGCTGGTTTTGATGTATTATCACTTGCAAACAATCATATTTTTGATTGGGGAAGCGTTGCGCTCACTGATACATTAAATCTTTTACATACAAACAACATAAAAACAGTTGGAGCGGGAAGAGATTACAATCAAGCGAACGCGCCGGCAATTTTTAATCTTGAGGAAACGAAAATTGCTTTTTTAGGTTATACAAATTTATATCCAAAGACACTAAAGGCAGATGAAACATCAGTGGGTATTAGTGACTTTGATGAACCAAACATAGAAAGCCAAATAAGAAAAGCAAAACAAGATGCGGATATTGTAATAGTTTCATTTCATTGGGGTACAGAGTATAAAAAAACATCAACACAAGAACAACGAGAACTTGCGCATAAAATGATTGATTGGGGAACGGATATTATTATTGGGCATCATCCGCACGTGGTTGAAGAAATTGAACATTATAAAAATGGATGGATTGCGTACAGTTTAGGTAATTTTGTATTTGATCAAAATTTTTCAAAAGAGACAATGGAGGGTATTGCTATTCTTACGAAGATATATAACAAAAAGATTTTAGACTTTTCCTCAATTCCAATACGAATAAATGATGATTTTCAACCACATAAAGTTGATCTATAATAAAAATACATATGGTTATTTATATTGCGTCAGATCATAAGGGATTTAAATTAAAAGAGCATTTAAAAGAAAAGCTAAAAGATCGTGGATATTCCATTTATGATGTGGGTGATAGCGTATATAACGAAAATGACGACTATCCGGACTTTGCAAAAAAAGTCGGAGAGAAGGTAAGTGTGGATTTTGAAAGAAGTAAGGGAATTGTAATATGCGGATCGGGTGTTGGTGTTGATGTGGTTACAAACAAATATCCTAATGTGCGAAGTTCGCTTGTCTCAACCCCAGATCAAGCATTTGATAGTAGAACCGACGATGATGCAAATGTTTTAGCTCTTGGAGCAAATTATCTTGATGAAGAAAAAGCAGAAAAAATTTTATTTACCTGGCTTCAGACCCCATTTTCTGGTGAAGATAGACACGTAAGAAGAATAAGGAAAATACAACAAGCAGAAGCAGAAATTTTTGACTCGCAGGTAACTAAATTTGATATTCAACATGACGATAATTCCGGGTATTAATTGTGAAACGGAGGTATGTATTAAAGAGACGCTCTTAAAACTTAAAGAGCTTCCAAACGAATGGGTACAAATTGATATTTCTGATGGAAAATTTACCCCAGCACATACTTTTCATGATACTGAGAAATTTAATGAATTTTGTGATGAAATTAATTTCTCAAAAAAAATTGAGGTGCATCTCATGGTAGAACATCCAGATGACTATATTTCGGGTTGGCTTTCCGTAGGAGTAAAGAGGGTTATTATTCATGGTGAATCAGTACACAAAAAAGCAGAATTAATGGAATATAAGAAAAAGTGTGAAAGTTTTGGAGCTGAACTTGGTATTGCTTTAAATCCAGACACCAAAATAGAGGACAAGGAAGATTTGCTTATGGATGTTAATTTTGTACAGGTGCTTGCGGTGCATCCTGGATTTTCCGAACAAAAACAACTAGATATGTCAGAAAAAATTCGTCTTTTGCGGGAGAGATTTCCGCATGTTACGATAGAGGTAGATGGTGGAGTAAACGAAATAACTGCTTCTGTACTAAAATCATTAGGAGTTGATATAGTTGTTTCTGTTTCTTATATATTGGAAGGGAAAGATCCTCTCAAACAATATCAGACACTCGCAAACATATAGGTTTAGAAAATATGAAAAAAACAAAAAAATTTATTTTCATTACCGGAGGAACCGTCTCGGGAATTGGGAAGGGAATTACTGTTGCCGCGATATCGCGGCTTTTAAAATCTCATGGACTTTCAGTATTGCCTATCAAAATGGATCCCTATCTTAATAAGGATGCGGGGACTATGAATCCATATCAACACGGTGAGGTATTTGTAACAGATGATGGAGCCGAGACTGACCTTGATTTAGGTCACTATGAACGTTTTATTGGAATGAGTCTTACGAAAGATTCGAATTTTACCACGGGGTCGGTATATGCGCACGTTCTAGATCTTGAAAGAAAGGGTGATTTTTTGGGAAAAACGATTCAAATTATTCCCCACGTAACAGATGAAATAAAAAGAAAAATTATTTCTGCAACAGAAAAACATAAACCAGATGTAACTATTGTTGAAATAGGAGGAACTGTTGGTGATATAGAAGAAGAGCCATTTTTAGAAAGCGCTCGTCAAATACTTCGTGAATATGGAAACGAAAATGTACAGTTTATACATGTAGTAAAAATAGATTATGTATTTCCATCGGATGAGAGCAAAACAAAGCCGATTCAACAGTCAGTGGCACTTTTGCGTTCTCGTGGCATTCAGCCAGATTTTTTAATTGTGAGATGTAAACGCCCCATCACTAAAGACAACCAAGATAAAATCTCTCTTTTTACAAATGTCCGTTTGGAACATGTAATACAGGCACTTAATGTTTCAACTATTTATGAAGTTCCGATATATTTTAAAAAAGCTAATCTTGATAAATATATTTTAGGACGTCTTAAAATACGTTCAAAAAAAAGAGATTTTAGCGAGTGGGAAAAAAGGATACGAAAAATAAAAAATACAAAACATAATACAACAATTGCTCTTGTTGGAAAATATGTTAAACACACAGACGCCTATATATCAGTTGAAGAAGCACTCACTTCTGCGGCAATAGAACAAGGAGTAAATCTCAATATTGTACGTATTGATTGTGAAAATAAAAATCTTTTAAAATTACTCAAGAAGGTAAATGGGATTCTTATACCAGGAGGATTTGGGAAGAGAGGCACCGAGGGAAAAATAAAAGCAATACAGTATGCACGTGAAAACAATATTCCATTTTTAGGATTATGTTTAGGATTACAGTCCGCTGTTATTGAATTTACAAGGAATGTGTGTAATTTAAAACATGCCCATAGTACGGAATTTGATAAAAAAACTCCGTATCCAGTTATTGATGTTTTAGCAAATCAAAAAAATATAAAAAATCTTGGAGGGACTATGCGTCTCGGCGCATCAAAAATAAAAATAGTAAAAAATACAATTGTAGAGAAATTGTATGGTAAAAATATTGTTTCAGAACGTCATAGACATCGTTATGAAATAAACCCGAAGTATCATGAGATGCTTCAAAAACGCGGACTTGTTTTTTCTGGTTTTTCTACAACAGATAAAAGACTTGTTGATTTTATTGAAATAAAAAATCATCCATTTTTTGTTGCTACACAAGCACATCCTGAGTTTAAATCACGCTTTTTAGAACCACACCCGCTCTTTAGAGGATTTATAAAAGCATCAGTAAAAAAATAGTAACTGATAATGAATAAATAACCAGTGGTTTTTATTCCTAAATTATAAATTTAGATTCTTAAATCTTTTCTGTTTTCTGGTATAATAAATATAATGGAACCTCTACACGAAAAAAAGGTTATTTTTTTAGAAGCAACCGCAAATAAAATAAGAAAAAAAATTATAGAAATGCTTGAAGAGGCGGGGTCTGGTCACTCCGCCGGCTCTTTAGGTATGGCGGACATTTTTACGGCGCTTTATTTTCACATTATACGGCACAACCCAAAAGATCCTTTGTGGAAGGATAGAGACATTGTGGTTCTTTCAAATGGACACATTTGCCCCGTTCAATATGCAACACTTGCGCTTGCTGGATACTTTCCGATAACAGAGTTAAAAACATTAAGAAAAATCAATTCACGATTACAAGGACACCCTCATCGAGGAGCTGTACCTGGAATTGAAACAACGTCAGGTCCTTTAGGATCGGGTCTTTCACAAGCGATTGGTATCGCCCTCTCGGCACATTTAGATAAAAACAAAAAAAGAATTTATTGTTTAATGTCCGATGGAGAGCATCAGGAGGGAAATACTTGGGAGGCTGTAATGTTTGCAGGAAAAAATAAACTTTCAAATCTCACGGCAATTATTGATAGAAATAATATTCAAATTGATGGATTTACTGAATATGTAATGCCACTTGAGCCGTTACGTGAAAAATATGAGTCATTTGGATGGCACGTATTGGAAATTAACGGACATAATATGTATGAAATTGTAGATGCGGTGAACGAAGCTCGTGCAATATATGAGGCTCCAACGGTAATTATTGCACACACTATTCCAGGGAAGGGAGTTGATTTTATGGAACAGGATTACCTATGGCACGGAAAGCCCCCAAATAAAGAAGAGGCAAAAAAAGCACTTAATGAGTTAAGAACTTTAGGAAACAAGATAAAAAGTGAACATGAATGATGAGTGGCGTAGGGTTTAAAATCACAATTTAAATTAGTTATATGTTGCATAAAACGCTAAATAAAAAAATATTTGAGGATGATATTGAAATAAAACCAATCCGTAATGGATATGGCGAAGCGCTTGTAGAACTTGGTGAAAAATTTGCTCATGTCGTTGTTCTTTCAGCAGATCTTACCGAATCAACACGTGTTGAGGATTTTGCAAAAAAATTTCCCGAAAGATTTTTTGAAGTAGGAGTTGCGGAACAAAACCTTGCAACAATTGCTGCGGGATTGGGTGTTTCAGGGAAAATTCCATTTATTTCTTCATACGCAACGTTTTCTCCAGGAAGGAATTGGGAACAGATTCGTACGACAATTTCATATAATAATGCAAATGTAAAAATTGCTGGACATCACGCAGGGATATCAACCGGACCAGATGGAGCAACTCACCAAGCAATAGAAGATATTGCCACGATGCGTGTAATGCCAAACATGACCGTATTTGTCCCATGTGATTCAGTGGAGGCAAAGAAGGCAACTAAGAGCTCTGTTCATATATATGGTCCCGTATATATTAGATGCGCAAGAGAAAAAACCCCCATCATTACGACAGAAGAAACAGAGTTTTGTCCCGGAAAAGCAGAGGTATTTTGGGAGCCAAAAATTGGAAAAACAAAATCCAAAAAGCCAGACGTGTGCATAATGGCTTGTGGAACAGAAGTATATCAAGCATTACGTGCTGCCGAAGAACTTGAAAAAGAAAAGATATATTCAACGGTATTAAATATACATACTATAAAGCCGTTAGATGAAAAAACTATTATTGAATATGCAAAACGTGCCGGTGCCATTGTTACCGCAGAAGAGCATCAGATTTTAGGAGGACTTGGCGGGGCAATCTCGGAGTTATTAGCAAGAAAACATCCAACACCAATAGAGTTTATTGGAATGCAAAACACATTTGGTGAGTCGGGAGATTATAAAGACTTAGTAAAAAAATATGGCTTAGGGCATAAAAGTATAATAAAAGCAGTAAAGAAGGTTATAAAAAGAAAATAAAATGAGATTATTGATATGAAATTTGATGTTATAACAATCGGAACAGCAACAAAAGATATTTATTTAGGGAGCCCATTATTTAAAGTTTTTCGTGATCCAAGTCATCTAAAAAAAATAGGTTTTAAAAGTGGCGAGGCGGAATGTTTTGCACTCGGTTCAAAGCTTGAGGTTGAAACATTTGTCCCTACAATTGGTGGTGGCGCAGTAAATACAGCAGTCACTTTTGCGCGACAAGGACTTAACGCTGGAGCATTAATACGCATTGGGCATGATAGTGCAGGAGATGAGATTCTTTTAGAGTTAGAGAAAGAAAAAGTAAAAGCATTACCCATTTTTGATAAAAAAAATAAAACAGGATATTCAACATTACTCCTTACTTCAGAAGGAGAAAGAACAGTATTGGTATATCGTGGGGCGTCTCACGGACTTACCAAAGGAGAACTTCCAACTTCTATAAAATCACGTTGGGCATACATAGTTCCAGGTACCATTGAATATAGTGTTATGATTCAAATAATTTCTCTACTTAAAAAACAGAATATAAAAATAGCAATGAATCCATCACATTATTACGTTGAGTTACCTCAGGCAAAAATAAAAAGGATATTAAGTTTACTTGATGTGGTAATTGTAAACAGGGAAGAGGCAAGTGACGTTACAAAAGTTGCCTATAGTAATATAAAAGGCATTTTTAAAAAATTTGATGATCTTGTACCGGGAATAGCCGTCATGACCGATGGTCCAAAAGGAGTTTATGTCTCTGACGGGAAAAAGATGTGGAGTGCTGGAATATTTGATCAAAAAGTAATTGATAGAACGGGAGCAGGTGATGCATTTGGTTCTGGTTTTGTCTCCGCTCTTATTAGAGGAAAAAAAATTGAAGAATGCATAAGGATAGGAACTGCAAATGCTACCTCAGTAGTAGAATATATCGGGGCACAGGAGGGAATTCTAAAAAAACAAAAACTTTCTTCAAAGAAATGGAAAAAACTTCACGTTCACTCTGAAGTATTATAAAAATTATGGATGCATATACTTATCTCGGAAATATACTTTCTATTTCAGCAGAAAAACTTTTATTACTTGAGAAGCAAATGAAAGAGAAAATAGGAAAGGCGGAAGTTATAAAAAAGATTGTTGAAGAAAACAAAAATTCAATTAAAAAAATAAAAAAAATCTTTAAAGATGGGGAAATTATAGAAGAAGCTCTAGAAAATGCTATTCTCGCACACGAAAAAAACATCCGTGCTTATATGGAGAAAAATATAGAGGGAGTAAATGAGTTTGAAAAAGCAGTTACTCTTGCATTAGAAATAGGTCCAAAAAATGAGGGATTTTTTTTAAAACGTAATAGAGCAAAAGAAATATTAAAAAAGAGAAAACCTGATAATCTCTTAAAATTTTTGCATTTAAACAGCGTAGATGAACTTTTTTCTAAATACGATGTAGCAGAAGCGTTCAGCGCTCTTAGGTTTGTGGAGAGTGATGAGTGGATGCATAAAACATTTGATGATGCATACAGCGATTTTACTTCTCAAGACTTTGAAAAGAGAGCAGTAGAGATAAAAGTCTTAGGACAAGAATGGATGGAAATTGCAAAAAAATTTGTTGAAAAAAAACACCATAATGTAAGTCATCTCAAGGAATTTGGAGTAATTTTTTTAAATCCGATACAAGAAAATATTCCAGGAAAGTTTATTCGTGACTTCGCTCTTCTGTTTCATTATTTTAATGAGATCCATTTTTATTCAAAATTATTTGAGAAGTTTTCAAACAATGCTGATTTCGCCGAAAAATTAAAGTCGTTATTACGAGGAGACGTTCCAGAAAAAAAATCAGTTGAGCGCGGTGAGTGGCTTATCATACAGAGATATTTATGGAAAGATAATCCAAATGATGAGCGCTTGTTTTTGCCACGCATAAATCCAGAATCGGTTCATTGGGCACGAGCAGAAAAAAATCTTACGGATTTTGGAAAAAGAAATCCTTCTCTTGGAGTTGCGATGTGGAGTAATCTCAATTGGGTAGGAGAATATTCAGATACTAAAGTTATAAGTTATGATTTAGAAGATAATGCAATGTCTGCCGTCTCTCGCATGGAAGGAAATCGGGAGCGTTTTTATTATCACGAGCGAGAGGCGTTATGGACAAAACTATTTATGGAATACGTTGGAGGGGAAGAAGAAATGGAAAAACTTCTTATTGAAAACTTTATGGAGGGTAGGGTACAGTTTTAATTTTAAAGAGATATAATGAAAATACTATGCGTAATTTACTAAACACCATACAACAAGCAGAAAATAAAAAAGTAGCAATTGGTCATTTTAATATCGCAAATCTTGAGCAATTAAAAGCAATATCAAACGTTGCAATTCAAATGGATTTACCTGTAATTATAGGAGTTTCTGAAGGAGAAAGAGAGTTTATAGGAGTTCAGAGAGTTCGTGATATTATAGATAGTTATAATCGTGAGTTTGGAAAAGATTCATCAGTAGAAGGATTTTGGCTTTTTTTAAATGCCGATCATACTCATTCTTTAGAAAAAGCAAAAGAGGCAGTTGAGGCCAAATTTGATGCTGTTATTTTTGATGGAAGTAAATTAGACAAAGATGAAAATATTATAAAAACAGCAGAAGCAGTGAGCACATTAAAGACAATTTATCCAAGTATTTGTATAGAGGGAGAGCTTGGTTATATAGGATCAGGTTCTGAAATTCATGATGCTCTTCCTGAAGGCGCAGTAATAAAAGAAAAAGACTTAACAAAACCCGAAGAAGCGGTTGAATTTGTGCAGAAAACGGGAGTTACTTTTTTTTCTCCTGCCGTTGGGAATGTACATGGTATGTTTAAAAATGCTCCAAATCCAAAACTAAATATTAAAAGAATTAAAGATATAAAGGATGCTTTAAAAGACGCTCAAGGAAAATCAATTCCGCTTGTATTACATGGTGGATCAGGAATTTCTGACGATGATTTTGTTTCTGCAATTGATGCTGGTATAAATATCATTCATATTTCAACAGAATTAAGGAGAGCATGGCGAGAGGGAATGGACAAGGCTTTCAAAGAAAATCCGAATGAAGTTGCTCCGTATAAACTTTCAGCAGACGCAGTTACTACAATGGAAAATGTGGTGGAAAATCGTTTAAAACTTTTTAACAAGTTTTAAGGATATTTCCTCGTAAAACTTGCGCGGATTTTTGTTTTTAGCTTTAATGAGTATGTTATGGATGATATAAATAAGATTAATAAAATTATTTTGGAAGTTCGTGCGGGAGCGGGAGGAGACGAAGCGTCTATCTTTGCAGGTGATCTCGTACATATGTATCAAAGATATGCGGTAAAACGCAATTGGAACTTTTCAATTATTGATGCTTCTGAATCAGGTGCTCATGGGTATAAAACATTAGTTGCAGAAATAAAAGGTGAAGGAGTATATGATGCTTTACAAAATGAATCGGGAGTTCATCGTGTGCAACGTGTTCCTGAAACAGAACGACAAGGAAGAGTTCATACATCAACAGCTTCTGTAGCAATTCTTCCAATTGTGGAAGCAAAAGAAGTTCAAATAAAAGAAGGTGATTTAGAGGTTACATTTTCACGTGCTGGAGGGCCCGGCGGTCAAAACGTAAACAAGGTAGAAACAGCCGTACGTATAACTCACAAACCTACTGGAATCATAGTTTCTTCTCGTGAAGAGCGTTCACAGTATGCAAATCGTGAGAAAGCTATGGATATTTTGCGCGCAAAACTCTTTGAGGCTCAGAAAGAACAGGCAGTTGGATCGGTAGATCAGATACGAAGAGAACAAGTTGGAACAGCTGACAGATCTGAAAAAATCAGAACATATAATTTTCCTCAAGATAGAATTACCGATCATCGTATTGGAAAGAAATGGGGGAATCTTGAAAAAATTATTGCAGGGGATATGGATAAAATAGTGGAAGCATTCTCAAAAACCGCCTAAGGGCGGTTTTTTAATTCAAAGACAAAATAACAAACGGACATTATTTTATTCTTTATTAAGAATGGCAATATCATCCTCAAATTTATTGGCGTGTTGCACTACCGGATCGCCATACCAAAAACGGTATGTATACCAGTTTCCTCCGGCATAGTATTTTGCAGCAGCGCATCTTTCAAGAAGTGTTTGATAAGATACTATATGTTTATTCGCTTCCGCATAATTTCTACAACTTGAAGAGGAGAGAAGATCTTTTATATAAATCGCAGTTGCTGCAAAAGCATCAGAATTATTCCATGGGTTAGCTGGATTATTTCCTGTTACGGCTGTTATTTTATCGGCATATAATTTCCACGTTGACGGAATGAATTGGGCTGGTCCCATAGCTCCACCATATGCTCCATGTTGGTTTGCGCAAGAAACTTTCGCGGCATCAGAATTTGGATCGATACCAAGCTTACCAAGAAGTTCAAGGAAGTAGGGAATATCACGAGTTGGATGCATAGCTGTTTGATAATTACATTGACCAACGTTTTTTCCAAGTAATGACTCGCGATCTAAAATAGAAAGCGTAAGTGCGGTACGTACGCCAGTAGCACTTTCCGCAACACGCGCATATTGATAAGCCTTTTCAAACGTAAGTTCACCTCCACCGAGAAGTTCAAAAATACGATTTCTGATTTGTGCAGCACTTTCTTTTGTTTTTTGAAGCAGTTTTTGATATTCAGATTCCTTCCCCTTTGTCCGTGTCAGAATATTGTTTTTTTGGGCTTGCACATTTTGTGCGCTTCTTTGTTGTGCAAGTTGTATGAGTCTTAAATTTTCTGCATCGGTTTTTTCCGAGTCAAGTTGTTGTTTTTGTTCTATAAGTCCCTGTCGAAGTTTAATAATTTCATCCAACGCGATTTGAACATTATGTTGTACTAAAATAAAGTTTGCTACATTTCCAAAAAAATCAGATAACGTTGAATGTGACATCATGATAGCCAAGAGGCTTTCTCTATCAGCTTCATAAAGTTTTTGCATGGAGCTTGCTATGGCATTTTTATTTGTATCAATTTTATTTTCAGTGCGGTTAATCTGTCCTTGTGTATCATTTATTTGGTTTCCAATTTTTACAAGAGTTAAATTAAGTGCCGATGTTTGAACTTTAATTTTTGCTATTTTTGCGTTTAAAACAGCTATTTCATTTTTAAGTGTTCCGCCTTGTTTCTGATATTCGTCAATTGTTTTTTGGTACTCTTCTTGTTGAAGTTCAAGTTTAGCAAGTTGAGCTTCCAATTTAGCTCGTTCTTCTTGTGCGCTTGTGGAACCTTGTGAGTCTGTGGATAGAGTAGTGGATGTAGTATTTGAAACAGTTGATGATGAACTTTGTGCGTGAATAATTGATATACCACCAAACAAAATAAGCCCGGTACTTATAAAAATGACGGCGTACAAAAAAATAAATTTTTTCAAAAGAAAATACATTTTCCAATTCATTTTACACGGTTTTGAAAAAAAGATGAAGCTTTTTACCCATCCACAACATTTGAGACTCTCAGGCTAATAATCTGTTAACAATATATCTCAAAACAACAGAGGTCTGCGACGGATTTTGATGTATGAGACGAGTAGGCATAGGCATAGACAAACTCACTCTCAAGATCAATGGTCATGAGGATATAGTGTTTGATTTCATTAGTGAGACAAACAATGGTATCT
>Ga0210057_1006535_pt1 | contig 14446 bp, 16 predicted proteins | sample CryGeyCG2114_010_2_FD_183968 | JGI IMG/M metagenome (GOLD analysis project Ga0210057, IMG submission 183968) | Groundwater microbial communities from aquifer - Crystal Geyser CG10_big_fil_rev_8/21/14_0.10 (SPAdes) (version 2) | ecosystem: Environmental > Aquatic > Deep subsurface > Groundwater ... | reverse complement strand
AGTTATAATCTGATTGTTTTTACCCTATGGAATATGACGCTAAAGCGTCATAAAATCTGAAGGATTTTTATTCCACAGGGTAAATTTTGATTTTGCATTAGGCTAATTCGCTCTGTTGGAGTATTTTTATTTTTGATCTTTGATTTTTTAATTTTGATTTTATTAGGCCCTATCGTCTAACGGTTAGGACGCCGGCTTTTCAAGCCGTTAATCCGGGTTCGATTCCCGGTAGGGTCACAAATTTAAAAAAAAGCCGTAAAAACGGTTTTTAAATTTGTGACCCTAAACGAGCAAACTGCTTTGCTCGTGTCCGGAATCGAACGCCGGAGTCATGTTTCTCTAGCAAGAGAAACTGACGAGGCGGTGCCCAGACAAATCCGAGCGACGGCGAGGTTTTAGTCGCGGGCGACTTCCCGGTAGGACTTTAGCCCATTTAAAAAGCTACACATCATGTGAGGAATCGTTCGTGGAAAATATTAGGGTAAATTTTTGGCGCACCCTTAGATTTTAATTTAGTTTAAAACTTGCAACCATTGAATTTAGGGTAGGATTTTTATCTAAGTCAAGACCGTTAGAAGAACCAGAGGTATATCCTACTTTTGTAATAAGTTTATAAGCAACTCCATTTCGTATTGCACAGTATTCAGTGGCACTAGCGGGACTATTCATTCCACTCATATCTTTACTCATATTAAATGTTAGGAAATTAACACCATTAATATTTGTGTTAGTTCTATCCGCACCACTAGCTGTATCATTACAATTAGGAGGTGACGACAAAACACCATTATTCCAAGCCTGAGTTACTACTCGTACCATGACTATACCTTGAGAAGTTGTAAAAAATATACTTCGTCCACCACTTATGTCCACGTCACTTATTTGAGTACCGGCAGGATACTGAATTGAAAAACCATACTGAGTTCCAGTATATGTTTTCCAGCTTGCAGTTGGGTTTGAAACATTTTGGGCGGTAAATTTAAAGGTCGAGAGAATTTTTTCTTCTATTGCTTTGGTGTTGCTTGATTGGGCACTCATCTCGATAGTAACTAACGGATCAATAAGGATTTTAATTATTCGTAAGGGTGATCCTCCCATAGCTGAATTTTGCCAACCTCCATCAATTGCATTCTTCCCAGCAAAAGTTATGTTTTTGCCTTCGAGACTGCTTTCGTAGGATTTGTTGTACAGGATACGAACCGCAAATTGATCAGTTTGTCCAGCGGTATCTCCTTTCAAAGCCAAGGAATAAGATTCAGGACTGAACACTTGAACAATGTCGTCAATGTTGCCTTCCTTCAAAACACGTGATTTCCAATCTGCCGGATGTCGGAATTCGATTCCATATTGGTCATTTCTGTATGTTGTCCAATTCGCGGTTTCATCTTTTAGTGTCCGCGTTACAGGAGTTTTTGTTGATGTGGTCGTTTGAGTATTTGTAGTTGTCGGCGGAATTGTTGAATTTTGATTTGCTTGTGGTGGATAATTATTTTCCTCTATATTTGAAGAAGGAGTTGGAGTTTTTGTTGCATAATAAACAACACCCCCGCCAACACCCAAAGCGACAATGATTGCTATTATTACACCTACCCCCATAAAACCTTTGCTGTATTTCATAAAGTTAAAAATGACTAAATTAAATATGATTTTTAATAATAAAATTAAATATTATGCCAATAGCATAGCACAATTTACATTAAAAATGAATCGTTGAGTTGGTTATTCCTTTTATAATAATTTTCTGAATTAAAAATTTAAAATCGCCATTTATAAGCATAACCAGGAGTCCTTTCTTAAGCTGAATATTTGTGATATAATTTGAGACTGAATGAAAAAATCACTTTTAATCACTATTGTCGTCATTGTATTGATCGCTATCGCGGGCGGGTGGTGGTTTTTTGGTCCGCGCCCAGATGAACCCATCACCACCTTTGAAGAATGCGTATCAGCGGGTAATCCAGTAATGGAAAGTTATCCGCGACAGTGTCGTGCTGACGGACAGACCTTCATCGAATTTGTCGGCAACGAAATCGAAAAGACCGATCTCATCCGCATCAATACTCCGCGTCCCAATCAGACAATCTCGAGTCCACTCACTATTACCGGAGAAGCACGGGGCAATTGGTTTTTTGAAGCGAGCTTCCCGATTGTTTTGACTGATTGGGATGGAAAAATAATCGCTCAAGGTATCGCTCAAGCCAAGGGAGATTGGATGACGATTAATTTTGTTCCATTTGAGGCTATTCTTACTTTCACGGTAGATAAAAATGCTTACAGCAACAGGGGTTCGCTAATATTAAAAAAAGACAATCCCTCGGGTTTGTCTGAAAACGACGACGCATTGGAAATCCCAATAGTCTTTGCTGGAATCATGGGGGCTGTTGTACCGCCACCTATAGCTTGCACCATGGAGGCGAAGCTTTGTCCTGATGGCTCGGCCGTAGGTCGCACCGGCCCCAATTGCGAGTTTACAGCTTGTCCCACTGGATCAATAAAAACTGGATCGACGGCGAATTTAAATGAAAAAATATTAAATAGTGGGGTGTACATTACACCTCTGCAAGTTGTATCAGATAGTAGATGCCCGACTGATGTAACTTGTATTTGGGCTGGGGAAATTTTAGTAGAAATAAAACTTGAAAAGGACGGTGTGGTAAAAATTGTAGAATTGAAAGAAGGGGGAAATGCCTCTATTGGGGAAAGTACGGTCACATTTGTGAGTGTTCTACCAGAAAAAAATTCCACAGTTTCAATTCAAGCAAAAGATTATAAATTTACATTTAAAGTCGCCTCAATTATTAGATCATGTTTAAAAGATGCCGATTGTTCTGCTGGCTTTGAGTGCGTGCAAGAGTGTGGCCCACCAGTATCTCGCCAAGATGATTCACCTCTTTCTTATTATTGTCAGCTCAAAGGCTATATTCGCAATTGCCCAATTTGTCTAGCTAAACATACCCAGATCGATACACCGTTTGGTGCCATGGCCGTAGAAAATTTATCAATCGGCACACCTGTTTGGACGGTCAATAAAACTGGTGAACGAGTAGTGGGATTTATTACTCTGGTGAGTAAGACGGCAGTTCCTTCGGACCACAAAATGGTTCAACTCGTACTAAATGACGGGCGAACCCTTCTCGTCTCTCCTGGGCATCCGACGATAGATGGACGTACGGTGGGGGATCTTGTTGCGGGAAATGAATACGACGGCTCGCAAGTTCGCTCTGCCGAGAGAGTTTCGTATGACGAAGGATACACTTACGATCTCTTGCCTTCAGGCGAAACCGGATTTTACTTTGCAAACAGCCCGACCGACCGACCAGAGTCGTCCGGCCGGGCTGGCATTCTCATTGATAGTACACTCCACCCTTAGACGACCATATTATTAGATAAAAAATAAATTAATAAAATATATGAAAAAAGAACTTTTAGTAATTGTTCTCACTTTGTTTATCGTCGGATTTGGTGTGTGGTGGCTCGTAAGTGAAAATTATCCAAACGGTGGAGAAATTCCAACTTCAGCGGACAACGCACCTCCGGGTAGTATCCATAATTTACCCGTACCTGAAGCTGTTTCGACAGTGCGTTCACTTGTTGCGAGCGAGCTTGGCCTTAGCGAGGCTGTGGTTATTGTAATGACGGCGTATGAAAAAAGCTGGCCTGATGGCTGTCTTGGACTTGGTGGCGATAAAATGTGTACACAAGCGATCGTTCCCGGTTACGAAGTAACAGTGCAAGCCGAAGGTACAGAGCGAATCTATCGTACCAACGCTGATGGTTCAGTTGTCCAAAGAGAGAAGTAGATCATCTACATACTAGCATTTTGCAAAACACTAGTATAAGAAAATGAGAGATGATATAATTTACATATGGCATTAGATTATCGAAAAATGGAAAGATTGTTAAAAGGTGTGGCTAATCATAATCGACTCAAGATTTTAGAATTGTTGAGCAAAAAGACGGAATTGTCTGTGGCTGATATTTCTGATGAGCTTAAGCTTGGATATGAAAATGCTTCGGATCACATTCGCAAACTGGCTATCGCCGGATTATTGATGAAGCGTAATGATGGCCCCAATGTTCGTCATAAACTCACTTCTCGAGCGATCTCTATACTAGCATTTTGCAAAAGACTGCAATAAGAAACAAATTATGATATCTTCTTTTTTCTTCAAGATCACAAAAAGTATTATTAGTGATTCCTAATGCTTTGATTATCGTGTTAATGTCTTTTGTATTTAAATAAAACAAGTTGCGTGTCCTATCCCCATAAAGGGGACTGCTCCGCTAAAGCGGGTTGCCCCCATAAAGGGGACTGCTCCGCTAAAGCGGGTTGCCCTCACGTATTTATGATCAAGGCAATAATCTGCTGATTCGGATCCGATGAGATATTAGACACGCAACACCATGGTTGTTTTGTTAGAATAGGTATGGCCCACCGGGGCCATACAAAACACATCGCGTGTTTGAATGCCTGTGGATTTATGGCCAAGCCACGAATCTACTGATTCGAAGCCCCGAGGTATTCAAACATCGCACTCTAATAAAAAGAGAAATAGGAGTATAATGGCTCAATAAGCTCACTATAAATAATTTTATGAATAACAACAAACTTGGGTTTTTACCCGAATACATCTCTTGGTCCACAATTGTGTTCACTCTTCTTGCTATAGTCACATTTTTTGCAGTTTCTAATCCGAGCCTGCAGTATGCGACGCGAATGGGATTTGGCGGAGGAATAGTGAATTACTCTGAAAAGTCATTACCGCCTAATGCTGGTGGTGGAGCACCGATGATGGATAATAGCGTAACGAGCAGGTTGATGAGACCCGATTATTATCCGAATCCTGAAGTACCTATTACAGATACACGTGAGTTTTTAAAAACTTATTACAAAGCATCGATGCAGACGCGTGATGTATCAGCTCTCACTCGCCGAGTTGAGACGACCGTGCGTGGTTATGATGGTCGCATCGACAATGAATCGAGTGCTGAGAAATATGGGTATGTTAGCTTTGTTCTGCCACAGGCCAAGTATGAGACCTTTCGAGCCGAGCTCGAGAGCCTCGTGAGCAGTAGATTCCTTAAGGTAAATATTTCGTCACAAAATCTTCTCTCTCAGAAAGTGGGTATAGAAGAGCAACAAAAACAGGCCGATTCTAAGCTCGCAAATTATATGACGGCGCGACAGAAAATAGTGAACGCGCACGCGAGCACTGTCCGAGCGATTCAGGTCCAGATTGATGACACTTCAGTTACTTCGAACGAACGAATATCACTCGAGAAACTATTGGCGAACGAGAACGCTTCGTATGCGAGAAACTTAAGTAATGCGGATGCGAATATTAAATATGCGCAAGATTGGGTCAAGGGTGTGCAGACACAGGACGCGATACTGCTTGCGAATGTCGCGACAGTGAACGGATCGGTCTCTATCCAATGGATTAGTCTCTGGAATATGGTTCGAGCCTATTTGCCTGGGTATTGGATCCCAAGTATCTTTGCAGTTCTTGCAGTCCTCTCATTTATGAATGACCGTCGTCGCTTTAGAACGGTGTAGTTTTGCATTTTTAATCGTCAACAAATACCAACTGACTTTTGGAAAGATTTTTTCTGACCAATCCAACTACAAAAGAGAAATAATAATTTAATGTCTATCTACAACTGGTACTCACAACTAATCAAACCCTCATGGGCACCTGAACTATCAGTCTTTAGAGTTGTATGGCCAATTTTGTATGCAATTATTGCTGTTTCTTTCGGGACGATATTTTACAAGGTATTCACTAAAGAGATTCCGTGGATAGTAGCTTTACCGTTTGCACTTAATCTTATTTTTAATTTTGCTTTTACACCCATTCAGTTTGGTTTGAAAAATAATCTCTTGGCTACAGTCGACATTCTTCTTGTCCTTGTCACTCTTATCTGGGCGCTTATTGCTATTTATTTTTTCGGTCTCAAGCTTCACCTTGAGACCGGTGCTCCCACTTACGCTTGGATCATCTACGCTAATATTCCATATCTCCTATGGGTCTCATTTGCCACCGTTTTGCAATTAAGCATCACTTTTCTAAATAAATAACCGGGTTTGTAAGAAATATCTATAAATTACTTTTCCACTTTACTATTTTTTCTTTATCTGCTATTCTTAACTCAGAATCGTTGAGGGAAAATCGGTAAGGTTACCGGTCGGAACTTGACCCTAAGCTCTTTAATAACAGAGCAAAAGAAAGGAAAAGAATTATCGCTTAGCAAGATAATCTAGAACTACTTACTTTCCTAACATATTTAGAGTTTTTTCTGTTTGTTTTTTACACAACAACCAACAAGAAACAACCAACAAGAAACAATCAACAAGAAGGAGTTCTGGCAGTGTCAAAGAAGGAACAACAACTTAAAGATGCTCACAACCGTGGTGAGAAAAATGCTTCTGAACATTGGAGTGGAGACCGAAATCCTTGGAATCCTTTTGAGACCCGTTACGATCCTCCGAGAAATCCTGAAGAAAGGAAATCTTACGATCGGGGCTGGAAAAATACTGAAAAGCAAATCTTCTAGCTAATTTTTCTTCTTTTTTCACTTTTCACTTTTCATTTTTTGCTTTGTTTGTGTTTTTTATTGCCCCCGCAGTAACCGAAAGGTTACCGCGGGTTTTTTTCATTTACTATAATTTTTTTAGTGAATAATAATAATTTTTAAAATAAAACAAGTTGCGTGTCCTATCCTCACGGCAGAGCCGATGAGGTATTAGGCACGCCAAACACCATGGTTGTTTTGTTAGAATAGGTATGGCCCACCCGGCCATTCGATACACCCCGCGTGTTTTCATCCCTGTGGATTTATGGCCAAGCCACGAATCTACTGATTCGAAGCCCCGAGGTATTCAAACATCGCACTCTAATAAAACGGGCGGGCAACTCTTTGGTTGCCCGCCCGATGGTGGAGAGGATTAGCAGTCACAACTAGCAACGGCTTCTCTTATTTCGTCGAGAGTCTTTTCGATGGCTTCCCGTGGAGTTTGTGGAAAGCCATGATTGTTTGTTTTGGCTTCGAGAATGGGACGACCGATAATGATTCGGTCGGCTCCGTCTTGAATGGCTTGTTTCGGAGTCATTACTCGAGCTTTTTCTTGGTCATCCCATCTGATCATTGCCCACTGTGGTCGAATGGCTGGAGTGTTCAAAGAAAGAGTTAACTCCTGATGGCGTTTGAGAACCGCAAGTTCGGCGCCTGATGAGACTAAACCATCCAAATCAGCCAATTGAGCCATTCGAGCGAAATGTAATACTCCCGCCTTGATGGAACAACTAAAGATAGCCTGACACTCTTCTTCGTCAAGACTAGTCAGAATGCTGACACCCAGAAGCTGAGTTGTTCTCAAGGTATCCCGAACCTTTTTCAGTCCGTCGATACCTGCTGAGCACATCAGGGTTAGAAACTCTGGACGATACTCGACAAGCATAGATGCGTCGGTCCCCATCGTTTCAGGAATGTCGTTCAATTTGAGATCAGCCATCACTTTCATTCCACGATCATGTAGATCTTTGATCAAACTGTAACCACAGACTCTTAAAGCAGAGTTGATTTTGAAAGTAACGCCCGTATCAGCGACACTTTCAGCTAAAGCTAATATCCGACGTCGAAGGCCATTCACCCCTCCTTCGTCTGGTTTTAGATCGGCTGATAGTATCAGCCGATCTGGAGGTTCTAAAAAATCTACTTTCAAGGGTCTTCCCTCCTTTTTTACTTGACCAAATACCTTTTATTAAATACCAACTACAAGCGAAATTGCTCATCTGACTAAAGATTGCCATAAGGTGGTCATAAGAGCAAGTTGATGTCCCCAGTTGGAGTTTTCCCCTAGCTATCCCTTTTTTCTTCCCTATATGCTATACTGAAAGGGTTAAGTCTTAATAGTTAATAAAAAAGTATGGCAAATCCTAATTCAGCGTTTATGAAGCCGATGACCATTAGCCCGGAACTCGCGGCGGTCGTAGGCAAGGGGCCAATGCCTCGATCCGAGGTGGTCAAAGCTTTGTGGATCTATATTAAGAAACATGATCTTCAAGAGCCAACTAACAAGCGTAATATTAATGCTGACGAAAATTTGAAGAAAGTTTTTGGCGGCAAAGCCGTGGTCAACATGTTTGAAATGACCAAATTGATTTCTAAACACTTGTCTTAATTAAGTTTTGGGTTTATTCCCACCAAAAATCCCCCGCCTAGGCGGGGGATTTTTGAGTTTAATTTGTTTTCAAATAATTAAAAATATTTTCCACTGCCTTGATGGCATCACCAACGGCGATATTATTTTGATGATAAAGTCCATCAGAACAATCTCCTGCCGACCAGAGGCCGGGGATTGAGCTGGCTTGAGTTTTTGGATCGACAACAATAGCCGAGAATTTATTTAGAGTCACTAAATCTTTAACCATTTCAGTGTTAGGTAGAAAACCAATTTCCACAAAAATCCCTTCGGCTGGAATTTCTTTGGTCTCACCACTGATTTTATCTTGGTAAACAATTGTTTCAGTATAATCACCACCTTTGACTTCTAAAATTTCAGCATTAGTCAGAGCTTTAAATTTAGGATCTTTGAGTAAAGCTTCCACCGTAATAGCTTCAGCTTTAAATTCTGGATTATGTTGAAGGAGAGTGACACTCTTGGCATAGGCTAGGAGCTGTCCAGCACTCCCAAAACCAGCGTTACCACCACCAATCACAACCAAGTCTCGCCCGGCAAAAAGGGGACCGTCACAGGAAGCACAGTAGGTAATCCCTTTTTGTTCGTATTTGTCGGACCCGGGGACAGTCAATTTTCGGCGTCGACCACCACTGGTGATTAAAACGGTTTTAGTTTGGTGAGTAATACCTTGATTCGTTAAAACTGAAAAACCAGCCTCACTTTTAGTCACTGTTTGAACAAGTTCATTTTCTTTAATAACAAAAGTCTCACTTTGATAAGAAAAAAGATGATCTTTTAATTGTTGGGCTAGAGCTTCACCACTGATTGATTTAGTCCCAATCCAATTTTGAACTTCGGGGGAAATACTGGATTGTCCACCAAAATTTTCAGCAATGATTAAAGTTTTAATATTTTTTCGAGCAGAGTAGACGCCAGCGGCAATCGCGGCTGGACCACCGCCAACAATAATGAGATCGTAGGACATCTTTTCAAAATTAAAAATTAAAAATTAAAAACTTATTTCGATTTAGTCTTTTAAAATCAAAGTCACTTAAATTACCCGATTAGTATTGCATAATTTTCTCGTCTCTACTATTTTTTAGTTCGGCGGAGGAAGGCGGGGATAGAAGACCAATCATCACCATCTTCGGCTTCCTCAATAATTTTAGGAGCTTCAGTGACGGCTCGTGGTCGGAAAAAAGATTCACGTTCTGGTTTTTCTTCCTCTTCAGTCTTTTCAATTCGTTTATCTTTGGAGTCTTTTTTGTTTTCCGCTAGGGCATTTTTTTCATCAGGATTGAAAAAGGTAGCGACTTGTTTTCGACCTCCTTCTGGAAAACCACAAGCAATCACAGTGATTTTGATTTCGTTTTTCTTGAGTTTAGTATCGAGGATTGTTCCAAAAATTACTTTGGCATCATTATCAACCGATTCAGTGATAATTTTGGCTGCTTCTTGGATTTCAAACATGGTTAAATCTTCACCTCCGGAAATCGTAAAGAGGACCCCTTTAGCGCCAGTAATGGAGAGATCCAAGAGGGGAGAATTAATCGCCGCTTTAGCGGCCGCTGAAGCTCGATTTTCGCCGGCCGCTGAACCAATGCCCATCAAAGCCGAACCAGCATTTTGCATTACCGCTCGAATGTCGGCAAAGTCGACGTTAATAATACCAGGCATGGTGATGGTGTTGGAAATACCCTCGACCGCTTGACGGAGAATTTCATCGCACATTGCAAAAGCGGAAGTGTGTTTAGTCTCTTTATCAATGATTCCTAACAGTCGATCGTTAGGAATAATAATGAAAGCGTCGACTTCTTGGCGGAGTTCGTCCATCCCTTTTTCGGCAATGGCCATTCTAGTTTTACCTTCGAAAAAGAAGGGTCGAGTAACTACGGCAACGGTTAATGCTCCTTGATCACGAGCAGTTTTAGCAATAATCGGAGCGGCACCAGTCCCGGTCCCACCACCCAGACCACAAGAAACGAAAACCATATCAGCACCCTTGATTGAATTCTGAATTTCTTCGATACTTTCTTCACCGGCTCGGCGACCAATTTCAGGATCCATCCCGGTTCCCAAACCGCGAGTTAAATTTTTACCAATATGAATTTTTTGTTCGGCTGAAGAATGATGAAGATGTTGAGCATCAGTATTCATTACGATAAACTCTACCCCTCGGACGCCCGAGTTGATCATGTGATTGACCGCATTAGTACCTGAGCCACCGACGCCGATGACCTTAATTCGAGCAAAAGATTCAATTTCAGGGGTAATTTTAGGCATAAAAAGGATAACTTGCCATTATCTTAGCATTCTCGAATTAAAAGTCAAAAAATTTCTGACGCGGATAAAACGCGGACTGGACGCGGAAATGGATACTGATCATATACTGAGATAAGCTGAATTTTGGCTAGGGCCACAGTTCTCTAATTATAGATTTGATCCAAGACCAAATGGGGTAACGATTCGAAGCACTAGAATGTTGTCGTGGGTTAGAAACCTCTCCGTCTAACAGAGCAAAAATACATAAACCATAAGCCACTGACCAAACCGTATCCTTGATTTGATTTTTAGAAATCATTCCAATTTCGGGACTGGCAATCTTGGCTGGCAATTTAAAATAAGATTTAGTCAAATCTTCAATGTTGGAAATATTACTACCACCACCAGTGATGACGACTCCGGCTGGTAGTAAACCGCTCAGGCCCATTTTTTTCAAATGGCTTTCGATTAATTCAAAAATATCTGAGAGACGAGCTTGGATAATTTCATCTAATTTCTTTTTAGTAATTGCCCCTTCCCCTTCCCCTTTCTTGATTCGTTCGGCATCTTCGAGGGGGATACGGAAACCAAGGGCGATATCGTTGGTGATATCAGTCGAACCCAAAGGGAAAATCTGAATTGAAATAGGGAGGCCTTCTTCAAAAATAGCAATTGAAGTAGTTTGGGAACCGATATTAATCAGAACACAACCTGATACTTTTTGAATTTTGGTCAAAGTGGAAAAAGAAGCGGCCAGAGGAGAAGCAACAATGTCTTCGATAATCACTCCTGAATCTTCGACGGCTTTAACCAAGTCTTTCAAATGTTGAGCCGAATAAGTGACAAACAAAATTTTAGCTTCGAGTTTGGAACCTTGCAGACCCTCTGGGCGACCTAAAATTCTTTTGTTATCAAGTTTGAAAGCAACAGGGATTCGATGAAGAATTTGTTTATTTTTAATATCGGGTAAAGTGGTTTCGGTCGATTCAATACAGCGATTGATTTCTAGTTCATTAATTTCGGCGTCTGGTCGAGAAACGGCAATGGTGCCATCAACCAGTTTTGATTCTAAAGTAGCGCCACCAATTCCCAAAGTAATTTTGCGAATTTTTTGTTTGATTACTCGTTCAGCATCAGCAATGGCAGTTTGAATACTTTCTGAAGCTTCGTCAAAATTAATAATATACCCGCGTCGTAATCCGCGGGAATTTTTTTTGACCATGGCTAAAACAGTGGGAGTGCTATCACCCTTTTTTACTTCGCACACGACGACTCGGAGTGAGTTTGTGCCGATATCGAGGCCAGTTATTATTTGACGAGACATGGGAAGCGAAAAGATTGAAGAATTTTTTTTCTTCTCTAGACATTATAGCGCCATGTGCCAATCCTTTCAAATGAAGGCAGGCGTGGATAAAAAGAAAGAGGATATGATCAAGAGCTTCGTGCTGATAAGCGGAAGCTTCTCTGAACGCTTGAGATAGATTAATCACGATGTCACCTTCGGTGTCTGATAAAGGAAAACTTAAAACATTAGTCGGATAATTTTTCCGACGATAAATTTTATTGAGGGTTTTTATTTCGGTCGGCGATGCCAAAACGAGACCTAAATCATATTTAGGTCCCAAAATTTTAGCCGACACTTTTTTAAAAGCGAGGTCGGGAGTTTTAATTTTTAATTTATTTACGACGGAAAACATCCTTGATTTTACCTAATTTTCGCAAGCGTTCATATTCAGTACTACGAGTGATACGTTTAAGGGCTTCATTTTTTTGTTTTAAAGTAGATTTAGATCGTTCGGCGTATTGAGTTTTGCGGACGCGTTTAAGCGCCCCGGCCCCGGTTACCCGTTTAGTAAAACGGCGGAGGACGCTGGAGCTAGTCTCATTACCATTACGAGTGACTTCAATTGCTGACATAATGAAGAGATGTTAACACGTTAAATATTCTTTTTCAAGTATTCGGCTAATTTATCGATCTTGACCGTGTCCTGAGAACGATTATCCATATTGCGAATGATGACGGTATTTTCTAAGGCTTCTTTTTGACCTAAAATAATAACAAAAGGCACTTCTTGTTTTTCGGCCAAGGCTAATTGAATTGATAAAGAATCTTTAGATAAAGAGTGCGCCAGAGGAATACGGGATTTTCGTAAAGCCTCGATTACCTCGAAACTTTTTTGTTTAGCGTCTAAACTTAATTGAATGAAAAAGACTTTTGGTTTTTTAATGATTCGAGGACTTAGCTTGGTATAATTTTCTTGAAGTAAAACTCGATCGACACCAATGCCGGCTCCGACAGCTGATAATTCTTTTTTGCCAGACAAAATTTTAGCTAAACCATCATAGCGACCACCACCAGCGAGAGCGAGAGGAACGACCTGTTCTTCGGGATTGGTTCTTGGATCTGGAGTTAAAACAATTTCGAACGCGGTTCGAGTGTAGTAATCTATTCCCCGAACTAAATTACTATTGATTTCATAAGGAATATTCATTGATTCTAAATATTCAAGTACTTCTCGAAAATGTAATTTACAAGCTGGACAAAGAGAAGCGATTGATTCAGGAGCGAGGTCTTTGATCGGTTGGCAAATTGGATTTTTACAATCTAAAACCCGTAAAGGGTTGATTTTTAGACGTTCACGACAATCAGCACAAACATCTTTGAGGTGTTTTTTGTAATAATTAGTCAATTCTCTTTTGTAAATTCCTCGACATTCTCCATCGCCAATACTGTTGACTTGGACACTGATATCTTTCAAACCAACTTCTTTGAGAATCGTGTAGACGATCATAATAATCGTCGCATCAGCAATACTTTTTTGGGTACCCAGAATTTCTAGATTAAATTGATAGAATTGACGATAACGTCCTTTTTGGGGACTGTCGTGTCGAAAGACTGGTCCGAAAGAATAAAACATCACTGGTTGAGGCCAAGATTGCATCCCGTGTTCAAAATAAGCGCGCATAATCGGTGGCGTAAATTCTGGTCGGAGAGCGAGTCGGTCACCTCCTTTGGTTTTGAGGGTGTACATTTCTTTAGACACGATGTCGGTTCCTTCGCCAACACTGCGATTAAATAATTCTTCTTTTTCTAAAATCGGAGTTTCGATGGGTTGGAAACCATAATAGAGAGCAACCTCGGCTGCTTTTTCAAAAAAACCTTGGAAGAGGTAAAAATCATCACCAATTAAATCGCGCATACCTTTGGGTGATTGGAGTAAATCGTCTTTGGCACGTAATTTAGGAATTTTTTTGGACTCTTTCATATAGTTTTAATTAAAATATTTTTTAACTTAATTGTTTTCACTAGCACCGGGTAAATAATTGATACGAGCGAAAGGGAGAAGTCGGAGCCATGCTCGGCCACGGATCAAATCGAGTTTGACTGGCCCCCAAGCGCGGGAGTCGTAACTAAGTTCGCGGTTATCACCGACGACAAAATATTCTTGATCTTTTAGGGTGATGTCTGAGATATCGGAAAAAGTTTTGCCTTTAGCGTAAGGTTCATTGAGGGCTTGCCAAATGTCATCGGCTTGTTTGATTAAAATCCGATTATTTTTAATAGCTAAAGTTTCGCCCGGTAGGCCGACAATGCGTTTGATAAAAAAGATTGAAGGATTTTTAGGATAGCGAAAAATTATTACCTCACCCCGAACGGGGAGACGTAAGAAATAAGATAATTCGTCGACAATTAAATATTCATTCTCAAAAAAAGTATTTTCCATTGAGCCACCGTGGACGATGAAAGGCTGGGCGATAAAAGTGCGGATTGGGACGACAATGACGAGAGTCAAAATAACAAATTTAACAATCTCCCAGATTGAGAGTTTAAGTTTAGCTTTTAGTTTAGAGTCCGGAAGTTTATTTTCAGGGGAAGTAGGAGTCGTAATCTGGATTTCTTCAGATAGTGAGTTTTTTTCTGGTTCCATCGGCAGTATTTTACCTGATTTTTTGACTTGACGCAAGGACGCTGACTAGATGCGGATTTACCCTATGGAGTAG
>Ga0210057_1006534_pt1 | contig 14446 bp, 15 predicted proteins | sample CryGeyCG2114_010_2_FD_183968 | JGI IMG/M metagenome (GOLD analysis project Ga0210057, IMG submission 183968) | Groundwater microbial communities from aquifer - Crystal Geyser CG10_big_fil_rev_8/21/14_0.10 (SPAdes) (version 2) | ecosystem: Environmental > Aquatic > Deep subsurface > Groundwater ... | reverse complement strand
GGGCGCTGCCGATACCTTGTCGTTTGAAAGCCCAGCGCGGGCGGCATTGTATGCTTTTTGCGCGCTGGCGTTATCTGTTGTTGTGGCGGTAGTAAGTCCTCCGTCGCCAACAGAGAAGATTCTGTCCGCAAAAAGAAGGGATGGTGAGTGAAATGCGGATGAGGAGTTTGATTGCTCTTGTCGCCGTTTTGATAACGGCGACTTCGGCTTTCGCGATAAGCGAGGCCGAGTTAAGAACCGTTGCCGGGCGGCTTTCAAAAGCCGCCGGTAGAAGCTTCAATGTCACGGTCGTCAGCGAGATTGACGGCGACGACTACAATGCTTCATGCGACCCCGATGGTCGCATAGAAGTGACACAGAAGTTTTTGGCCGAGTTCCGGTCTGCTGATGAAGCGGCCGGAGTCATCGGCCATGAGATGGCGCATTATCAGTTGCGCCATCATCCAAAACAGCAGCGTGCTAACATTTTTGGCGCGTTGCTCGGTCTTGGCGTGGCGAAAGCCGTTGGCGCCAAAGACCGAGACGACTATGAACTCGGTGCCGAGCTCGGCGCAGGGATTGTGGGCGGTGCTACCTCGCGTCGGCAGGAAAATCAAGCTGACGCGGAAGGCATCCGGCTTGTTTTCTCGGCCGGATATAACCCGAACGCGATGGTAGCTCTTTACCGTCGCGTCGTGGAAAAACACGGCCCCGGTGAAGCGCGCGTTCCGGTGTTGGGATGGTTCGCGTCCCACCCGGACATGCGGAGTCGGATCGGCCGGCTGGAAAAGGAGAGCGCAAAGTTCTCTGAAAGTCAGCCGACCGCGACCAAGTCGGCGTCCGCTCCAGTTGGAGCAATAAGTGCCGCCACTGACAACCGGCCAACAGCAGTGGTCGTCGTTGATCCCGAGGGGACCGACAACTACGGTCTCGGCTTTGGTCGGGGATATTACTATGTCCACGACCTTTCCGAAGTTGCCAAGCAGGAAGCTGAAGCGGCGCTGGAGAGACGCGGGTTTGACGTCCTCGTTTCAACGCAGGATGTTGGTCCGCTCATGGATGAGCTGGACTTGGAAAACTCGGAGTACGGCCAGTATGGAGAAAACCGGACTCCGAAAGGTTATTTCTCGGGCGCTGAGAACGTATTCTATGTCAGCGCTTGGGTTGCCGGCGCCAATGAATATCAAGTCGGCGACTGGCGTCGTCAGTTGGAGGTTTCCGGGCTTAAGGTCGGCGTCCTGCTTCGTCAGGTAGACCTAAAGACTCGGAAACAACTTTTGGCCGGAGCTGGAACCGGTTTGGTGAATAAGATAAGCCGAGTCCGAATTCCGCTCGGCCGTTCGGATTATTGGAATCCGGTTGAGGTGGAGCTTGAATCCGAGCAAAACCTCGCCCGGCAGGCAGTCGCAAAGGCGGTTACTGGCGCGGCAGGGAAGTTTTCTGCTGTGTCAGCATTGCCCGCCTCGACTTTTTCGGCCCCGGTGTCAGAGTCAGGACCGCGGCCGTTGACCGAGGCGGAGATGGCGCAGACATACGCGCCAGAACCGCCCGTGCTGACATTTGGCTTTGTCGGCGTTACGAACGGCCGAGTATTCCTCGGCTCGGAGCCGATAGTTCTTGAGATGACTGCTCCGGCCGGCGCGGTTGAGGTGACATTCGCTGTCACCGATGCCAATGGCCGTCGCATCTTGGGGGGTGAAAGCTTTCGCTCTCCGCGATTTGCTCTCCGGTTGAAGCCGGAAATGATGAGCGGGATGAAGTTCCCGCTCACATTGACCGCGTCGACGCAAGTAGGCGCAAAAACATACCGGACTGAGTTCCGGTTAGAGAGGAGGTGAAATGATTATAAAAAAATCCAGCTTCGGCTGGTCGCCCTGCGGGTTCGTCCCGCAGGGCTGTTTTTTTGTTTAAATTATCAAATTATTGAATTACTAATAACTAATGAATTATTTAATGAATAAATGTTTAAAAAATTTAAAAATTAAGTCATTTATTAGAAATTAGTGCAATTAGAATAATTAGTCATTTTACAGAATATTTTCCATCCGCCCCTACTTCAACTTTTACCGTTCCATCCTCATCTGTTCTTTTTATCTCAATTCCCAAATCCCTTAGTTTACTAATTATCTCCTGTGCCGGCAATCCATAACGATTATCTTTTCCAACAGAAATTACTGCGATTTTTGGCGAAACAGTATTCAAGAAATTATCTAAAAGCCCTGTTTTACTACCATGATGCGGAAACTTTAGAAAATCAGCGTTTAGGGTATAGCGGTTAGCGATTAGTTGTTCCTGTTCTTCTTTTTCTGCATCGCCTGTAAATAAAAACGAAATATCTGCGTAAGAAAGCCGCAAAACAATAGAGGTATTATTTAAATTATTAATTTTTTGGCCTTCAAAACTTTCTTTTGGATATAAAATATCGCTCATCGCGCCTGCTCCCAAATCTATTTGCGAAATATTTTGCGCGAGCTCAAGGGGAATATTTTTTTCTTTAATTTCTGCGAGCCACTTTTTATATTCTGCAGAATCTGTTTCTGCGTCTGTTGCAATAATTTGTCCGACACTGTATCGTTTTAATACTTCAATAAGACCTGTGATATGGTCAGCATGCGGATGGGACAAAACTATAAACTCAATTTTTCTATCCCAAAAAGGCATTTGGCGCGATATACAGGATAAAACTTTTTTTGACGGTCCGCCGTCAATTAGCATTTGATTTCCAGCAGGGCTTTGGATAAATGTGGCATCTCCTTGACCTATATCGCAAAAACTGACCGAAAGATTTTTTGAAGGCCAAGAAAAAAAGACAATCCAAACTAAAACAGCAAAAAAAGACAAAACCGCCAATATAGTTTTTTGTTTTTTATTCATATCGCGGGTTCAGAGGCGGCTTTGGTTGGACGTTCCAATACTGAGTCAGTAAAAATAATTTTGCCAGCGTCAATTTTCACCACATCATCTGAAGATAAAATTAAAAACGGAGACAGCATACCGCCTTTTATATAAAATTTAATTATACTGGCAGTTTCAGTTTCAATTACAAAATCTTCTACGCGCCCCAGTTTTTTGCCATTTTCAGTTTGGGCAAGAGAATTTAATATATGGATTTTCTTTTTTAAGACAGCACTAATTTTAATGACATCTTGTGGAGGAATTAAAGCATCAAGATCATTTATTGCAACTCCGCGCTGGTTAACTGCAATGACATCTTGTTCGGAAACAACATTTTGTGGCTGAAAAAAAGTTTTATTGATAAAACCCAAAACACGGCCGTTTTCCGGAGAAACAATTATTTCTTTAACTGCCCCGCCAATTGCACCATCGTCGTGGGTGTAAATGGGTTTGCCAATTATGTCACTGGCGCGAATTAACAAATCCCTCCTTTGGAGTGTTTAAGTGTTCAAATCGTTGAATCGCTCGCTATACTCGCTCGTTAAAGACGTTTTCAACGCTTTTAACGATTTTAACATTTTCAACTTTTTACTCTCTCAACATATTCTCCACTTCTTGTATCCACTACTATTTTATCACCTTCTTTGATAAAAAGTGGAACTTGTAAGGCAAAACCAGTTTCCAAAACCGCTTTTTTGGTTCCTGCAGTTTCGCGTCCGCCGCGAAGTCCTGCCTGCGCTTCTATTACTTTTAATCCAATTTTTATTGGCAAATTTATTGAAATCGGCTCGTCTTTGTGATATAGCACTTCTATTTTTTCGGCTTCTTTTAAGAAATTTTTACTTAAACCCAAAATATTTTCTGAAAGCGAAAATTGAGAAAAGTTTTCATCTTCCATAAAATGATATTCGCCATTCTGCATATAAAGATAAGTAGCTTTGCGGCGAATGATTTGCGCCTCGGATACTAAATCATTTCCTTTGAAAGTCTTTTCTGTCAAAGAGCTGTTTATCAAGTTTTTTATTTTAACACGGCAAATAGCATGACCGCGGCCAAGCATCTTAAAAGAGGACTTAATAATTTGATATGGAGTATTTGAGATTTCAATCAAAACTCCGGGTTTAAGTTGAGTAAGCTTAAGCATAATAAATTAAATTTTCTAATTATTTAATGACTAATTTTAGAATGAATTTCATAATTTTTAAATGTTTTAAACAATAAAACATTAAATCATTCATTAGTTATTAGTAATTTTGAAATTAAAAAATTTATTTCACTGTGTATGGCAAAAGTGCCATTTGTCGAGCGCGTTTTATTACCTGAGCTAATTTACGCTGATGGCGCGCGCATGTTCCAGTTTTTTTTCGAGCGCGAATTTTGCCTGTATCAGTTAAATAATATGAAATCATTTCAATATTTTTGTGTTCTATTTCTTCTATCTTTTTTTTGCAAAATTGGCATTCTCTTTTATGAAAATAATGCATGTCACTCCTTCTTAAAAGGGAATTTCATCTAAATCAATTTCTTCCTTGTCCGCGGCCTTATCTTTTTTCTTTTTATCTTTATCCTCCACAGAGGGCTTGCCCGCGGTAGCGGGCTTGTCTGATTTTTCTTCTGTCTTTTCGGATGGCGGTTCTGTGTCAGTAATTGCTTCAACTCCGGGCGCAGTTCCTTTAGGTGTCAAGGGAATGAAATTTTCTGCGATAATTTCTGTACGATATCTTTTTACGCCGTCTTGGCCTTCCCAGTTTCGAGTGCGGATTCGTCCTTCAATATAAATTTTGTTGCCTTTTTTCAAAAACTGGGAAATTATTTCTGCTAATTTGCCCCATGCCACAACATCATGAAATTCAACCTCTTCTTTTTGATTACCATCTGGGTCTTTCCATCTGCGATTAGTAGCAACGCCAAAAGAGCAAACCGGTCGGCCAGATGGTGTATATTTTAATTCAGGATCTCTGGTTAAGTTTCCCACAATCATTGCTTTATTTAATGAAAACATATTCACTCCTCGCTCCGTCTTACGGAGCCTCGTCGCTTAAATTATTTAATTTCTTAATAACTAATTGTACTAATAAATGTCTTAATGACTTGATGTTTTAAACATTCAATCATTTATAAATTCATTAGTAATTAGTAATTTTGGAATTAAGAAATTTGTTAAGTTTACTCTTTAAGTATCTCATCTAACTTTTTATCTAATTCTTCCATTTTCTTTTCTTCGGTTTCAATTTCGGTTGTAAGTTTTGGTTTTGCAGCTTTTTTGATTGCTTTTTTCATTGTTACTTGTTTTTCTTTGATCGGTTTAGCCGCGGCTTCGGGCTTTTTTTCTACTTTCTTTTCTTTTATTTCTTTAGGTTCTTCTTTTGTGGTTTTATTAATCATAAATCTTATAATATCTTCAGAAAGTCGTAATTTTTTTAGAATAAGGGAAATGGCATCTGTTTCTGCTTGAAAAGAAAAAGTGGAATAGTAACCAAAATCATTTTTACCAATGCGATAAGCTAATTTTTTTCTTCCCCAAAAATCCTCCCTGGCTTTTGTATCAGGAAGCAATTTTTTGATTCTACCTTGCGTTTTTTTCACTTCCTCTTCAGAAAGCGAATCCGGCATCACAAAAATAAGTTGATAGTTTTGCATATTTTATCCGTGCTTGAAGTATACCACATCAGCATTAGAAATCAAGTATTCTTTTCCTTCGGCTCTTACTTTGCCTTTTTCGTGTGCTTGGTGCCAAGATGAAAATTTTAATAAATCTTGAGCGCTGATGACCTCGGTAATGATAAAACGTCGGGCAAAGTCAGTGTGAATTTTCGCTGCCGCTTCAAGGGCGGTTTTGCCTTTTTGAATCGGCCAGGCCTGCACCTGGTCTGGAAGCAATGTGTAAAAAGTTATTAAATTAAGAAGTTTATATGACGCTTTGATGATTTTTTCCAAACCGGGCTGGTATTCACCTATGTCGCGAAGATATTGTTCTTGTTCATCGTGAGTTAAAGAAAGCAAGTCGGATTCCAATTTGGCGCAAATTGGCACAGCGTTTAGTGGATAGGGTTTAGCGTTTAGATTTTCTTCAGCGATATTGGCAACATATAAAACTGGCTTTTGTGAAAGAAGGTTGTATTTTGCAAGTTCAGGATCAGGTGCGGGATTTTTTAAGAATTTTTCCAAAGATTTTTTAATTTTTGAGGGCAAATCTTTTTCTTTTAGGGATTTTTCCACATTTTGAAAATCTTTTAACAAAAGTTCAGTTTTAATAGTTTCAATATCCGACTGCGGATCTGCGTTTTCGTCAAAATAATTTACTAAATGCAAAATAGCATCAACACTGCCAATATGCGAAAGAAATTGATTACCCAGCCCCTCTCCTTTATGAGCGCCTTTGACAAGACCTGCAATGTCAATAAATTTTATCGTAGCTGGAATGGTTTTATTTAGCGTTAAGCGTTTAGCGATTAGGGTTAAGTAGTCGTCAGGAACTTCAACTATTCCGATATTTGGCTCAATCGTGGTAAACGGATGTTCGGCTACTTTTGCCCGGTATCCTTTCACAAGCGCATTAAAGAGTGTACTTTTTCCAGCGTTAGGTAAGCCAATAATTCCAATAGAAAGATTCATTTTTATTCTCTTGGAGGAAGCCAGTGTCCATTTTTATAAATAAACCCGTTTAAGTATTCTTCTATAGATTCTAATTTTCTTTCTTCTCTTTCGGGATCTAAAATATCTTTTTTGTTTTCTTCACAAATAATTGTAATTAATGTGCGTCCGATTTTAGCCCACTGTTCTTTATCTATTGCCCATTCGTTTTCCGGTTCAATTTCATCACATACGATTTTGTCACCATTTTTAAGATTTATTTCTTTTCCCATGATTTCAAATGCAGCTATGGTGTGTATTTTTTCGCGCAATCTTTCTAAGTTATGTTTTCTCACCGTTTCGTCGTCATCGCTATGACTTACCGTTTTAATCATTTCAGCTGCTCTTGGCGCTTCTTTTAAGTATTTCCAGTAATCTTGAATTACTTTTCGAGTGCCGGTTTCGTAATGCTCTATATTTGGATCTATTAAATTACCAGCATGATAAAATTCCGCCAGAGCTTTCCAATAATTGTACGATTTTCGTAGACTGACTTTTAGTTCTTCTCGAGTATATTCTTTTTTATGTTCAATTTCTAATTCTTCTTTTCTTGATAGTAGGGTTTCTTCAAATTCTGGCGATTCCTCAAAAGATGACAAGTATTCTGAAATTGTTTTGTAATTTTTGGTTTCTTTTTCCTCGGGTGACATTGTTGGAATTTCGTTCATATTTTAATTTTACCATTCTATTTGCTAAAGTATAAATAATGGATCTAAAAATTTTCAATTTTTTTAATAATTTATACGGGAAAAGCAGTGCTTTGCATTTTTTTTGGAAAATATCGGCTCAATATTTAATTTACATTATTCCGCTTTTTTTGATTTACTATTGGTTTTTCGGCTCGCGCCGCTTAGCATTGAAAGCGTTTTTGGCCGGTGTTTTTGCCTGGTGGGGTATTGCACATTTAATTGGCAATTTATATTTTCGTGCAAGACCGCTTGCTACAATTTCAGGACAGGAATTTCTTTTTCATCGTCCAACTTATTCTTTTCCATCTGATCACGCGGCTTTTTTATTTGCCATTGCTTTTTCTTTTTTATTTGCCGGTAAAAAATCAATAAGCTATCTGTTATTTGCCATAAGCATTGTCATTTCCTTAAGCCGCATTGTGGTCGGTTTTCATTGGCCAAGTGATATTATAGTTGGCTGGGTTGTGGGAATTTTAGCGTCATATCTAATTTATTTAATAAAGGAACCGCTTGAGAAATACTTAATTAATCCAGTAATTTGGCTGGCAAGAAAAATAAGACTATAATTAAAATTTCTTAATTTCAAAATTACTAATGACTAATGAATTATTTAATTATTAAATGTTTTAAACATTGAGTCATTAAGATATTTATTAGTACAATTAGTTATTAAATAATTAGAAATTAAATAGATATGATATATACAATATTAAGTACAATTTCCATATTCATTACGCATTCCATTTCCAGTTTGGGCTATTTTGGCATTGTTTTACTTATGGCAATTGAATCTGCCTGTGTTCCACTTCCTTCAGAAGTAATTATGCCCTTTTCCGGTTATTTAGTTTTCCAAAGCCAGTTTAATTTATGGTGGGCGGGATTTTTTGGAGCACTGGGCTGTCTTTTGGGCTCAATCATCGCATATTATATTGGTCTTTGGGGCGGAAGGCCTTTAATAGAAAAATATGGAAAATATATTCTCATTTCCCATCACGATTTAGATAGAGCTGACAGATGGTTTAAAAAATATGGAGACGCTACGGTTTTTTTCTCGCGGCTTCTCCCTGTAATCCGTACTTATATTTCTTTTCCGGCAGGTGTTGCCAAAATGCCTTTGGGAAAATTTTCTCTTTACACTTTTTTGGGCTCTTTTCCCTGGACTTTGGGTTTAGCATATTTAGGAGTGCGGTTGGGGCAGAGGTGGGAGATTTTGCGCGAGTATTTTAGAAAATTTGATGTATTAATTGCTATAATAATTTTAGTGGCAATAGTTTGGTATGTTATAAGACACATAAATAAAAAATCCGAAATCCGAAATCCGAAATCCGAAACAAATTCTAAATTATAAATCACAAAAATTATGTTTAATAAAACCGTTCTTTCCAACAATTTACGAGTACTTACGATTCCAATGAAAGAGGCGCGAGCAGTCACACTGTATTTAATTGTAAAAACCGGTTCTCGCTATGAAGATAGACAAAATTCGGGGATTTCGCATTTTTTGGAGCATCTTTTTTTCAAAGGAACAAAAAAAAGGATGGGCCCTTCTTCAATTGCCAAAGAACTTGACAGTATTGGCGCCTCCTACAATGCTTTTACTTCAGAAGAAATGACAGGTTTTTATATACAAGCCGAAAGTTCAAAATTTTCTTTTATTTGTGATGTTTTATTTGATTTGTTGCAAAACTCTCAATTTCCAAGCAAAGAAATAGAAAAAGAGCGCGGCGTGATTTTGGAGGAAATGAAAATGCACCAAGATACGCCCTTTATTTATATTTTTGATCTTTACAAAAATCTTCTTTATGGCGATACTTCTTTGGGTCGTTTGACAGTAGGGTCTAAAGAAACAATCCAAAATTTGCAGCGAGATAATTTTGTTCAATATAAAAAAGATTATTACAAACCCCAAAATATACTGGTGGCAGCAGCAGGCGCTATCAGTGAAAAAGACAAAAAACTTCTTAATAGTTACGGTCGCAAGCCGCAAGGGAAAGGGCAAAACAAGCCAGAGATTTTTATTGACAAACAAAGTCAGCCCGAAGTATTGTTAAATCAAAAAAATACTGATCAGGCCCATATAGCATTGGGAGTAAAAGCAGTTTCACGCTCTTCCGAAAAACGTTTTGCGGCAGAAGTTTTGAATGTAATTTTAGGTGCGACTATGTCTTCACGGCTTTTTAGGGAGTTGCGGGAAAAGCGCGGGCTATGTTATCATGTTGCATCTGATGTTTGGTATTTTGCAGATACTGGTTCTTTGGTTGTGTACACCGGGGTTTTGCTTTCCAAAATTGATGATGCAATTAAGTTGATAATAAAAGAATTTAATGCTCTAAAAAAACACGGCGTGGGAGAAGATGAATTAGATAAAGCCAAAGAAAACTTAAAAGGCAAATTAGCATTAAAACTTGAATCGTCATATAATACCGCTTCTTACTATGCTGACCAGGAACTTTTGCTGGAAAAAATTCAAACACCAGAACAAGAAATCGCAGCAATTGAAAAAGTAAGTGCCCGCGATGTACAAGAATTGGCAAAAGAGATTTTTGTTCCAGAAAAACTCAATTTAGCAGTTATAGGACCATATAAAGATGATAATCAATTTAAAAAATTATTGGAGGAAAAGTGAGGCCAAAAGAAGAAAAAACTTGTGTTTTAGTAAAGCCAGATGGGGTAAGAAGGGGACTTTCAGGAGAAATAATTCATCGTATTGAACAGCGAGGACTTAAAATAATCGCTCTTTCTATGGTTTTACCAACAAAAAAACAAATAGATGACCATTACCCAAAAAACGAAGAATGGATAGCGAGATTGGGTGAAAAAACAATGGTAACTTACAACAAATACGGCATTGATCCTGTTAAAGAACTGGGCACAAGAGATACTTTGAAAATCGGCAAAATGGTGCGCAGCTGGATTTTGGATTATATGATATCAGGTCCTTCGGTAAAAATGATTGTTCAGGGCGTTCATGCAGTTGATATGGTGCGCAAGATGGCAGGAAATACTTGTCCGAATATGGCGGATATGGGAACAATCAGGGGAGATTATAGTGTTGATTCGCCAGCTGCAGCAAACAATGAATACCGCGCAATTCATAACCTAATTCATGCTTCAGAAACCCCAGAAGAAGCCGAGCATGAAATTGACTTTTGGTTTAAAAAAGACGAAATTTATTCTTACAAACGAAGCGAAGAAGAATAACATTTGATATAAATGTTAAATCAATATATTTTGCCGTTTTCACTCGCTTTTATTTTATCTTTGGTCTTTACGCCATTTGTGCGACGCTGGGCCATAAAAAAGAAGTTTTTTGATTTGCCTTCTCCGCGAAAAGTGCATGGCATTCCTATTCCCCGCCTTGGCGGAGTAGCAATTTTTGGCAGTTTTTTATTAATTATTTTAGGATATTTAATATTCGCGTCGGACAAATTAGTTTTTGTTTCGGAAAAGATTTTGGGAATTGATAAAAATCTTTTTGGTGTTCTTTTAGGGGCAATAATTTTGATTGGTGCGGGAATTTACGATGACATCAAAGGGCTTACGCCTGCAAAAAAGTTTATTTTTCAGATTTTAGCAGCTATTATTGTGGCTGCTTTTGGTATTCGCATTTGGTGGATTACCAATCCTTTTGGAGGAAATATTGTTTTGGGCGCTTTTAGTCCGATTTTTGTTGTTTTATGGATTTTGCTTATGATTAATGTTGTTAATTGGCTGGACGGTTTGGATGGATTGGCTACAGGCGTTTCAGGAATTGCCGCAACTGTCTTATTTTTTCTTTGCCTTAATCCAACTGTTTCACAGCCAGCCACTGCTTTGCTTTGCATAGTTGTTGCCGGAGCCGCTTTAGGTTTTTTGCCTTTTAATTTCAATCCAGCAAGGATTTTTTTAGGAGACAGCGGTTCAATGTTTTTGGGATTTATGCTGGCGGTTTTTGCCATTATCTCAGGAGGAAAAGTGGCCACTGCCGCGCTGGTTTTGGGAATACCGATTTTTGATGCCATTTGGGTTATTTTACGCCGTCTTTTTAATAAAAAAGCGCCTTGGAAAGCAGATAAAAAGCATCTTCATCATCGTTTTTTAATTGTTGGTTTAGGGCAAAAACCAGCAGTTCTTTTGCTTTATTTTATTGCCATAGTATTTGGAATAATTTCGTTGTATTTAGGCAGTTTAGGTAAATTTTGGGCATTAATTTTTCTTTTTGGTTTTATGATTTTGCTTTCATTAATATTAATATTTTTAGAAAGATTAAAAAATGCAAAACAAAACACTTAGAATCATCTTTATAATTATTATGATTTTAGTCATAATAGGAATGGTAGTACCTTTTTTGTGGCGCTGAAGCGCCCCTAAAAATTTTCTAATTAAATAATTTCAAAATGACTAATGAATTATTTAATAAATAAATGTTTTAAACATAAGAACCTTGTAATATTTTTTAAAAATTAAATAATTAAAAAATTGATTAGAAATTAGTAATTAAGAAATTAAAAATTACATAAAAACGGAGGTTTTATGTTTGAGGGTCAACATCCAGATGAAAAAATAATTTTTATCATAGATCGCCAGGCGGCGGTTCTTTTTCGCCCTACTTTATATTTGACTTTGGCTTTATTTGTTCCGATTTTTACTTTTGTTCTTTATAAATTTTCTGCGATTTTTTATTATGCCTTGTTTGCTTGGCTGGTTTTGGGAGGACTTTATCTATTTCGCACCTGGTACTGTTATAAAAATTCAAAATACTTTTTGACTACCAAACGGCTAATTAGCCAAAACCAAAAAGGATTATTCTATCGCAATGTTTCTGAAACGCCTTTGGAAAAAATTCAAGATGTTAGTGTGGAAGTAAAAGGACTTTGGCCTTCAATTTGGCATTACGGCACTATTTACGCTCAAACAGCAGGAACAGCCGAGCGTTTTGCTCTGCATTATGTGGAAGAGCCAAATAAAATTAAAGATCAGATTGTGGAAGCAATGCATGGAATAGGGGGGAAGGGGAGTAAAGAGGAGGAGGAAGAAGAGGGTGAAAAGGGTAAAGTAAAAAAACGCAAGTTTTCTGATATTAAAAAAAGACCTAAAAAAGAGAACGATTTTTGGGAATAATATTGCAAAATTTCTAATTTCTAAATGACTAATTGCACTAATGAATTTTTTAATGTCTAAATGTTTTAAACATTGAATAATTTAATCATTCATTAGTAATTAGGAAATTATTAAATTAAGATTTTATAGATATAATTGGTCTAACTTTATTTTTTCCAGTAAAATGAGTGACAGATTTTTTATTAAAGGAAACTTTACCTTTTTTAGTGGCAAAAATTGTGTAGTCAGTACCTAATTTTACTCCCTCTCCGGGAAGATATTTTGTACCGCGCTGACGCACGATAATATTACCGGGGTATGCCATTTGTCCATCAGAAAGTTTAATTCCCAGCCGTTTTGAGACTGAATCTCGTCCTAATTTGGTTGTTCCTTTTGCTTTAGTATGAGCCATATTAACCTCGCTTTGCTCGGTAAATTTCTAATTTCTAATTACTAATTACGAAGTAACAAGGTTCTTCCCGACGTATCGTCGGGGAGGTTCTTATTTCTAATCAATCACTTAATTTATAAATGTTTTAAACATTTAATCATTATAAAATTCATTAAAAATTAAAAATTGTAAAATTTAATAATTGCGAAGCTTTATTATATCATTTCTTCCGAAATTGTAAAGACCCCACCCGGTTTTAGCTCATCTTTTAAGATAGCGTCAGCTAAACGGTTTTCTACTTTTTCTTGAATGGTTCTTTGCAAAGCGCGAGCGCCAAATTGCGGGTCAAAACCAATATGAGCGAGTTTTTGGCGTGCTTTAGGCTCCAAAACAATTTTAATTTGTTTGTCTTTCACACCTTCTTCAATTTTTTTAATTAAAAGATCAACTACTTTTTCAAGTTCATTTTCAAGAAGGGGCCGAAAGGCAACCACAGCATCAAAACGGTTCAAAAACTCCGGGCGAAAAAGATTTCTTTTCAAAAGAAAATCCATCAATTGATTTTTATTTATAGTATGTACTGCTTGAATTTGTTCTCTTATCCATTCTGAACCTGCGTTTGAAGTAGCGATAATAATAGTATTTTTGAAATTAACTTCATGGCCCAAGCTATCTGTAATTTTGCCTTCATCAAGTATTTGCAAAAAAATGTTTAATACATTTAAACTGGCTTTTTCAATTTCATCAAGAAGCAGTAAAGAAAAAGGAGCTTCTCTTATTTTTGATGTAAGAAGGCCTGGTTCGCCGGTTTTAGTGCCAATTAACCGAGAAATGGAATTTTCTTCCTTAAATTCTGTCATATCAAAGCGTAACATTCTATTTTCATCGCCAAAATAGGCCTCGGCTAAAGTTTTGGCTGATTCGGTTTTGCCTACTCCTGTCGGGCCCAAAAACAAGAAAGAGCCAACTGGTTTTTGAGAAGATTTGACTCCGGCCCGAACGCGGCGAAGGCAACTAGCGATTTCTTTTACTGCTTCATCTTGATTAACTAACCGCTTATGCATTATTTCTTCCAAATTAATTAATTTTTCTTTTTCGGTTTTTTCTAATTTACCAACTGGAACTTTAGTTTTGACAGAAACAACTTCTTCTACTTCTTTTTGTGTAAGAATTTTACCTTGACGGCTATTGATTAAATAAGATGATGTTTCATCCAAAAGATCAATGGCTTTTTCCGGAAATTTTTTCTCTCCTAAATACTTGTCAGAAAAATCAACAATTTCTTTAAGTGCTTGATATAAAATTAAAATCCCCTCTTTAGATTCCAAATAAAGGCTAGTTTCTTCTAAAATTTTTAATGCTTCTTCTTTACTTGATTCTTTAATTTCTATTTTTTCAAAATTAGACGCTAAAGTTGTATTGGGCTCAATCCATTTGTGATATCCTTCAAAAGAAGTAGTACTGATAAGCTGAAAATCATTACGCTCTAAGTAAGGAAGCATAATAGCAGAAAGATCAATTACTCCGGGCTTGGACTTGCTTCCTTCAAATAATCTTTCAATATTATCAACAAATAAAATTATATTACCAGCTGAAACTGCTTCATTTAGAGCGGCTACCAGTCGTTCTTCGGTTTCACCCAGTGATTCCGAGCCAGCCAAAAGAGCATCAAGATTAAATTCAATTACTTTATTATGAGCAAGCGAAGGAATGGTTTGGCCTATTAATACTTTGTTGGCAAAACCTAAAGCAACTGTTCTTTTGCCAGTACCCGGCTCGC
>Ga0210057_1006533_pt1 | contig 14446 bp, 24 predicted proteins | sample CryGeyCG2114_010_2_FD_183968 | JGI IMG/M metagenome (GOLD analysis project Ga0210057, IMG submission 183968) | Groundwater microbial communities from aquifer - Crystal Geyser CG10_big_fil_rev_8/21/14_0.10 (SPAdes) (version 2) | ecosystem: Environmental > Aquatic > Deep subsurface > Groundwater ... | reverse complement strand
TAATTATCCTTTTTATGTAAAAGAAATGGAATTTCGTTTCAATCATAGAAACGAAAATGTTTATAAGCTGTTAGTTGATATATGTATTGTAAGGAGGGCAGTTTAGTGCGGAATCACTCTAATCACCTAAAATTAATTTTGTTTGACAAAGGGTTTTATGATAATGAATTAATGTATGAGCTGACAAAGATGAGTTATCCATTTCCCATCTTTGTTCCGAAGAGAAAAGAGTACAAAGAATTTTTAAATGGACCAGAAAAGGGAAAAACAATTGTTGTTCATGATCATACCATTAATAGAAATATGTCAAATTATTCTGAAGAAAAATTTCTTGCTTTTCTAAAGGAAATTTATGATTCTGAAAGCAAGAAAAATTATGATTGGATACTTGCAACTAATATTGAATCAGTTGCTCTTGGAGACATTCTAGCCGAATACAAAAAGAGGTGGAGAATTGAAACTTCATTTAGAGTGCAGGATGAAGCGAGAATTAAATGCAAAAGCAAGGATATGAAGATTAGGTATTTTTTATTTTTGTTTGAGCAGATGCTTCAAACAATTTGGATTTGCTTCTACAAAGAAGAAGCAACCTTTAAAGAATTTTTGATAGAGCTGAGCGATATGTCATTAAAATGGACCAAAGATAAGAAGCAGTCTTCTTAAGAAAATATTGACTCTTGGGGGGAGGTAATTACCTGTTTCTTTCTTTGGTTAAGAAGATAGCATATGCTATCTTCTATTAAGTATTCCTGCGGGAATACTGGATTAAGGCATAGCTTTATAAAGCTTATTAAATATAGCCAGGTAACATATTAGGGGCTTAGGCTTCTCTTATGTCAACACAATAGGAGGACAAAACATGGGTTTTAATCAAGGCGGCTTTAGAAGCAGCGGTCCAAGAAGAGATGGTTTTAGAAGACCACCATTTAGAAGGAACTTTGGACCTAGAGAAATGCACAAAGCAGTTTGCTCTGAATGTAAGAAAGAATGTGAAGTTCCATTCAAACCTACACAAGGCAAGCCAGTTTACTGCAGAGACTGCTTCATGAAACAGAAAGGCATTACTCCAAGAAGATCATTTGGGGAATCTGAAGAACCAGAAACAAAGAAAAAGCCAGCAGAATCAGAAGAAGTTGAAGAAGAATCAGAAGTTGAAGAAGAATCAGAAGACGAAGATTTAAAAGAAGCTGCATAATCAGCTTAATTTTTTATTTTATTTTTACTTATTTTGCATTGTACACTATTTTTTATCTATATTTTTATAAATGGCATTATAACTTTAGTAGTTATGTCTAAAAAACTAAAGACCAGAGGAATGAATATAATCGGGATTGATGAAACTAACAATAGGTTTACTTCTAATCGCTATAAGTATAACCTTCCAATGGTGGTAGCAGGATATTTATCATTTGCCGATGATAAACACCACATTGAAGAAGAAGCAGTTAAGGGGGGCGTATTCAGGAAGATTGGAAAACCCGCAACTGAAGTTCTTAACTTTGCAAAAGCATATTTGATGAAAAATTCGCACTTTTATTATTGCTGTTTAAGAAGAAAAGATTATCAAAGAACTTCTGACAAAACTATTGACGAGTTGGACTATCTCTCTCAACGAGCAAGGGCAATTTCTGCAATAGTATTTAGATTTTTTACAAGTTATAAGTTATCTCAGGATAACACTGTTGCTATTTTAGACAAAATGGATTTTAAAGATTTTTCAGAAAATGTAATCTCTCACACTAAACAAATCCTTGAGATTGCAGGAATAAGTAATCTTGGAATTATTGCAAGAGAAAAGGCAGATAAGCAATCACCCCCAGTAAGAAAAGCAGATAGAGTTGCATACTGCATATGCTCCATAATCTTTAAAGGAATGCACCACGAAATAGCAAATTGGACAAAAGGAAACAGGCAAGTGGGCATAAGCAATACTGTCTTAAAAGATTTAAGTTCAAGACTAAAATATCCTACGCCTACAGACTTAGACGATTTTGCTTATTTTAGTTAAACTTTATAAAGAAGTTCGTACAATCTGTTTAATGAAAAAAGAAGAATTTTTAAAAAAAATAGAGGTTGAATTAAAGATTTCTAAAAATTCAGAGCACACTCTTAAGAATTATCTGCGGGCAAATTTAGAGCTTTTAAATTTTACGGGGAAAAATCCAGAAGAGATTTCAGAAGATGATATCAAACTCTACATGTCAGAGAATCTCACAGAACAAGCGTCCTCTTCCATAATTTTGTTTCTCTCTGCAATAAAATATTCTTATTCAACAATCTTAAAAAAAGATCCCACTATCGGAATAAAACGCCCTAAAAAGGAAAAGAAGATTCCAGTTATTCTAACAAAAGAAGAAGTAAAAAAGCTGATAGAATGTTTAGGCTCTAAAAAAAGCAGGTTGATGGTGAGTTTGATGTATGCATGCGGGATGCGTGTCTCAGAAATTATTAATCTTCGGCCCGAAAATTTTGATTTTGACGAAAAAACTGGCCATATCAGGCAGGCAAAAGGAAAAAAAGATAGGATTTTTAATATTCCAAATTTTCTTTTTAAGGATTTAAAAAAACAATCTGAAACTCAACTAGCTGAAAAGAAAAACTATCTTTTCACAGGCCCAAAAGAAAAACTATCTTCGAGAAACCTTCAAAAAATTGTAAGCAATGCTGCAAGAAGAGCAGGAATAAATAAAGATGTTCACTGCCATACGCTTCGCCATTCTTTTGCAACACATCTTCTGGAAGAAGGAATTGATATAAGAAAAATTCAAGAGCTTCTAGGGCATGCAGACCTTTCAACTACTCAAATTTATACTCATGTTTCAACTGAAGAATTGAAGAAAATAAGATCTCCAATCGATTCTTTTATGTAAATGTTTTTAAAGTCATGTTTTTTCTTGCTGATATGGCAAACCGTTATCTTCCCTTAAAACACCTGAGGACATTAAACAACTCTATGCCAGAAATACTTGTTAGTCTTATGAAACCAGGAGCAGATCTCACAAAAGAAATTAAAAGACTAGAAAAAGGTTATCAGCTTCCAAAAGGTTCAATAAGCCAACATTTTGAATCAAGGCTTGGGCTTTCCCTGCCAGAATCACTGGACAAGCTGGCAGATTTAGCAGGGACAAAGAAAGTTCATCCCTCTTGTTTATTTAATGAATTTGAAACAAACTTTCAATTAGAACATCAGATGGCTGCAAGTCTGGCAGAAATAGAAGCAGATTTATTACATGGAAAAAAATGGAGGCAAATATGTCATGAACGAGGATGGGATTCAGAAAGTCCGGGTTCTCGCCAGGCTTTTTCAATAGCTGCATACTATGTTGCCGGGAACAAGCTTGTGCCAGAAGAGTATCTCTCCGCTTTATTATTTGAAGGCTATAGCTCCGAAATTTTAAAAAGATTAAATGCAGGAGAGTCCTCAACAACCATAGCAAACGACTGTAAAATCCCAGTATCCCACTTTAGAAGGTTAGTTCCAATTTATCTGGGGATGGATATAGTTAGCTTAAAACCAACACCTGCAAAAAAATCTGAACCACTCAAATCAAGATTAGGCAATCCAAGAAGAGCTAAAAAATCAGGAAGAGTAACAAGATTTTCTCCAGGAAAATATCATTTCTGACTATCTATAAGATTTCTGCCTTTTACTTCTTGCTTTACTATCTCCAGGCTTATAACTCTCTTTTCTTCTTGTATCTGCAACAAGCAGGTGCCTGTCATAAGAATGATATGTCTTTTTTAATTCAGCATTTTTTGTGAACTCTACAATTGCTTTTGCAATTGCTAGTCTTGCAGCCTCTATTTGTCCTGCCTGACCCCCGCCAACAACATTAACATTTATATCAAAATTCAATTTTCCAAGCTTTTCTGTAGTGATTCTTAATGGTTCTTCTATTCTAAATCTTTTGATTAATGGAAGTAATTGGTAGGGTTTCTTATTGATTATTACTTTTCCATTTCCATTAACTATCGTTGCTCTTGCTATAGCCGTTTTTCTTTTTCCACTAACCACTAGCTGTTTTTCCATTTTTAATTTCCCCCCCTCAATAAACTTGAAATTCTTCCAAGCTCGATTCCACTGCCATTTCTTCCAGCCTTTACCATTTTTTCTTTTTCAAGCTCAACAGGAATACCAGTATAACATCTGATATTTTTTAAAGCCTCTCTTCCCCTGCCTTTTTTATGGTCTAGCATTCCCCTTATGCTTCTTTTCATTATTTTATCAGGAAGAGTTGGGTACTTAGGTCCCTGCTGCCCAGTTCCGACCCTTCCCCGTCTTTCTAAAAATTCCCTTAAAATTCCTTCTTTACTTCCAGTTATAATTGCCTTTTCACAGTTCACAATTTCCATTTTCTTTCCAAGAAGTGCATTCTTTGCAACAAAACTTGCAAGTCTTCCTACAACCGCATTTTCTGCATTAATTATTATTTTTTGGTTCATGTTATTATTTTTACCCCCTTTGCTTCAGGATTTTTATTTATTTCTTCTTCAATTGGGGTTGCTTCACATTTTACATTTTTTAACTTTTCTTTTGCAGAGCCAGAATATGAAAATGCAGCAACTCTCACTTTTTTAAGTAATATTCCCCCACCCAATACCTTTCCAGGAATAACAACCGTATCTCCTTCTTTGCTTTCTTTTTCAATTTTATCAAGGTTTACAGCCAACTTTCTTGTTAAAAGATTAGCAACTTGCAGCCAATTTTTCTTTTTTTTAGCAAGAATTATAGTTTCTACTAAACGGCTATTAGTTTTTCTTTTCAATTTTCTATCAAGTCTAGTTTTTGAAATCATTTTTAATAAACCAGAAGTCTAAATATTGACTCCTGCTAACGCGACTAACTCGCAGGTATTAAATTTCCTAGATTTTATGGCTTTTTAAATGTTTGTTTAACCATGTCAATGTTTATTCTTCTTGTGTCAGAAACCAAAAGTTTTTGGGTACTGTCAAGAATTCCAGTCCAAAATCTACAGACTTTCTCGTCTGAGGGCTGTGAGGTTCTTCGCTCACGAAAAATAAACATGCGGGAAGAAGGAATCGAACCTTCGCAGGCACTAAGCCAATAGGTCCTTAACCTATCCCGTTTGACCGCTCCGGCATTCCCGCATTTAAGCCTTATAGAATAGAAAGAATTTTATTTTTAAGCATTTGGGTTCTTTTCCAAAGCAATCACTTGTTTTTCCCATTCTCCCCTTTTCCAAACTACAACCTCTGGACTTGGCAAGGTACCATCATGATAAATAAAACTAGAGTAAACCACCTCTTCTTGGAAATAATAAACTCTTAAAACTTGTAAATGGGTATCGTCATCGCAAAAAGTCCCTTGATACCTTATTGCATGGGTCCTTTCTCCCAGACATCTTTTCTTAGAATGCTGCAAGTCGGATTATGTCAGAAATGAAAACTGCACCCTAAAGGGTGCAGTCATAGCTTTGATTGTTTTTCATTTCTGAGCACAAGAAAATCATTCAAATTTTCTGTGCAGAAAATTCATAGAATTTTCATGCATCCTAAAAACAAGTGCCTGTTACAAACCACACCTTTTAAGGCTCCAAAGTTCTTTGAACTTTGGCAGTCATCAAAAATCTTTAATTTTTGAGATGTAGTTGGCACTTGTTTTTTTGATTTACAAGTGATATCTGTCCCACACGCATAAAAAATATCTACTTTATGCAAAAAAGGAGATAGCAAACCTGTATCACTTAACTTTAGAAATCTCTTTGAGGTTTTGATTAAGCGCACCAACCGCTCTGATGAATACTTCCCCAGCATCGAGTTGTCCAAAACTTTCTACAAAAAATATAATCTTTCCAGTTTTTTTAATTTCAACACAATCTCTTCCCTCTTTTTTGCATTCTTCCAAACACAAATCACAGGAATCACAATCGTAAACATTTTTGAATTTTCCTTTTTCTTTTAAAAGATATTTAGGACAGACACTTAAACATTCACAATTCTCTTTAACATCAATGTCAACCACATCTCTGTAAAATGCAATTCCGGGGGTAAATTTCACATGTTCAGTACCCTTGCCAAGTTTTGCCTCTGCAATCAATTCTAACTCCTGACCATTAGAAAGGATTACGATTGGGATGTCATCATAAATCACATTTGCTTTACTTTTTAAATCCTTAGAATAAACAGTGCAAGGCCCGGCAATCTTCATCTTAAGCTGTACAGTGCATTTCGAACACTTTTTACCCTTGCATGTGCAGTTTTCGATTTCTTCGAGGTTTCCATCAATTTTAAGAGGGGTCAATCCCAGTCTGTGCGCAATAACCTCATCATAAAGTGCCGAATCATTTTTTATAAATGTCACATTATCAATTGCAAGTGTGGGAATCTCAGAAACACTTCTCCTTATAGCATTAGCTAAACTTTCATCTATGTCTAATACAACTGAAATTTTTTCCTTTGATTTTTCAACAATTTCCATGTTTTTATTTTGTATTTTTAGTATAAGAAATGCTTATTGACATTCACATTTCCGAGCATCTAGAAAACCAAAGTTTTCTTGATTTAAAAAGTTATGTTCTTAATGAATCCTTAAACTCTTCTTCCTCTTTTGCCGCCCTTCTTTTTAGGTCCGCCTCGAGGAATTTTTGTAACATCAAGTATATTAATAATCTTCATCTTTTCTCTTCCAAGACTCTTTACAGCAGCATGCGCACCAGGTCCAAGTCCGGGAGAGTTTGTTTTAGCTCTTATTCTCACATAAACATTCTCTATTCCTTTGTCTTTTGCAACTTCTGCAGCCCTCTTTGCAACAAACATTGCAACAGTTGGATTTGCCTTTAATCTGTCATGTTTAGTCATCATTCCCCCAGAAACTCTCGATATGCTATTTCCCACTAGGTCAGTGATATGTACAATAGTGTTATTAAAACTTGTAAAAATATTAACTATTCCAGTTTTTTCAATTTTCTTCAACCCCCGCTCAGTTTTTCTCTCTTCTTTAACTTCTTCAACAATTTTTTCCAATTTTTCTAAGTCCTTATTTAAACTTTCTTCCCCATTAATTTCTTGTTCTTCTTTATTCTTCTTTGCCATTTTCCCCTCCCAAATCTTTTATCTCAATTAATTTTTCTCCTTTCTTTTTCTTTTGTTTGAGTCTTATTTCTATACTCTCTTCAAATTCTACTGGAACAATATAAGATGGGATGTTGACAACTTTCCCATTAACTAATATTGTTTTGTGAACTACCATCTGTCTTGCTCCTTTAACTGTTTTGGCGATACCATTCTTGAAAACTAAGCTCTGAAGTCTTCTACCAAGCAGGTTATCTCTCGTGAGTGCAAGAACCTCTTCTATTGAAGAGACCTTTAATCCAATTCTTCCCAACTTTTCAAAGAAGTTTTTTTGTTCTTTAGGTTTTGTAATTAAATTTTTTGCCCGGCCCTTTATTTTTTTCAGTTTAGAATCTACTTTCCAAATTTCTCGTTTATTTTTTAAACCATACTTCTTTTGAGTGATATTCTCTTCATCTCTTCTGACACTGTCATGCAGCTTTTTCGGCTTGCTATATTTTTTCTTTTTTCTTATCCAGCTCATTTTCCAGCCTTCCTTTTCTGAACTCCCACAGTTTTATTTTTTCTAAAATGGCTTTTTGTTCTTTGACCTCTTACAGGTTGTCCAAGAGCATGTCTTAATCCTCTGTAAGACCTTATTTTTTTCAGCCTTTTTATATCTAGCTCTTTTTGCAAGTCTAAATCTGAAGTTAAAAGATGCTTGTCTTCTCCGTCTTCATAATCCTTCCTCCGGTTCATCATAAACGGCTTTAATTTGCTGAAATCAAAATGATTGATTTTATCAATCTGGTCCTTGTTAAGTTCTTTTATTTTAGTTTTTTTATCAATTTTTAGAAGAAGGCACATTGCATTAGAAATTCCCCATGAAATTCCTTTTATTCTTGTTAATGCAACATATATGCTCTTTTCAGCAGGAAGATCAGTATCTTTAATTCTGATTAACATTTCAGTCATTGCTTCTTTCTTCTCAAATTTCTTCTCTCCGCTATCTTTATTTTCCTTCTTCTTTATTTCTTCTTTCTTTTCTGACTTTTCTTCTTTCATTTTAAAATACAAATAACCTCTGTCTTTCTCCTCCCTCAATCTCCTGGATTATCCTTTTCTCTACAGCTTTTTTCGGGTCAGGGATATTTGAAACCCTTTTTCTTATGTCCTCAAAGCTTTTAAATTCCCCCTCATTTCTTACCAAGATTATGGACTTTGTATGTTTTTTGCCAAATCCAGGCAAAAGCTCAAGTTGATGAAGCCGGGTATTCACCGCCTCTGCTTTGTTGAAAAAATCAACAAACCTGCTTTCATTTTCACTTACAACATTCCCTAAGAACTCTCCCAAGTTAATCTTTGCAGCTTCTGTAAGCTTCTCTGCTGGAAGTTTTCCTAAAATGTAATATACCTTATCTCTCTTTCCCTCACCTATATAAACCTTTTCCTTTTGTTCAAGTGAGACTCCCTTTCTTGGAACTAGCTCCAAAAGGGTAAAATTCTTCATGCCAATAGCCTGGGCTATAGGCATCATTTTCTTTTCTAATGGATAACCATAGGGCAGATAATCTAAGACTATGGTGTATTCTTCTTTCTCTATCATTTTTATTTATATTTCCTAACAACCTCTAGAATTTTATTAGCTTCTTCTTCATCTAAGCTAACATCATTAAAAATTTTATTTAAATCACTAAAATCCTGGGGGAGGATATCTACAATCTTTACTACATGTTCTCCTTTAATCTTTATCATATCCAGCTCTTCGATGTCTTTCTTTAAATTTTCAGCATCTTTTTCTTTTATTTTGATAAATTTCTTTATATAGTTTTTTAATTGTTTGATTTTTTCAGTTTCTTCTGCTTTTCCAATTAAGCTTGCAACTCCTGCCAAGTTTTGAGCTTCCATTTTTTCTATCATTTTAATTTCCCCCCCTTCATTTTTTTTAAATGAACTCCAGGGATTATATGTTCCTTATTTCCAATTTTGACTATATAAGCTTTGCCCCGCTTTCCAAGAACATTTCCAACCTTTCCCTGAATTCTTTTTGGAAAATTAGATTTTAAAGAATGCTCCCTAATCACACTTACTTTGTCAGTTTCTTTTAATTTTTGAAATGCCCTGCTAATCTTAATCTTTCCCTTCTCTCTTAATCTTTTTCTTTTCAACATTTTTTTCTTTGTGTGTTATTTCGTTTTGTATCTTCTTTAAGGCAGTAGAAACTGCTTTAAAAATGTTATAGTCTACACTTTCAGAGGTCAAAACTCCAAGGCTTGTTACAGCTTTAACATCTATTTGATGTAGAGGAGTTTTCCCTCTATCAATTTCTCTGAGCCTTATATGCAGTCCGCAATCATGTTTTCTTGTAATCTGCATTGAATACTTTTCAGCAATATCTTTCACCTTTTGTTTCCCATAATCATCTATATTGAAATTGCTGAACTCAATGTTCATATATTTCTATATTTTCAGCGTTTTTAAAGCTTATTCATTGAGTCTTGAACTATTCATACCTCAACGCGTCAACTGGTTTTAATTTTGAAGCCTGAATAGCCGGCAATGCTCCAGATAAACTTCCAATAACAAATGAAAACATTAATGCTCCTAAAATTAAGTACCATGGGAAAACTGCCCTTAATAATGAACTTCCAAGATATACTCCAGCAATATATTCTGTGCTTTTTCCAAGACCAAATCCTATCGCAACCCCTATCGCCCCCCCAACTAACCCCAGCAAACCAGACTCCATTAAGAAGATAAGCAAAATATCAGAGTTTTTAGCGCCAACAGCTTTCATTGTTCCTATTTCTTTTGTCCTTTCCAGAACACTGGTGTACATTGTGTTCATGATTCCAATTCCACCAACAAGAAGACTTATAGCTGCAATACCGACTAATACTGCTTGAACAATCCCGAAGATAGTAGAGAATGTCTGGAGAAGCTGGTCAGATGTTTGAACGCTAAATGTTTCCTGCCCCTCTTTTTCATTCCTTAACTGTCTTAATTTTCTTTTTATTGCATCTGCAACACTTGAAGGTTCAAACCTCTCTGCAGTTTTGACAATGATTTCACTTTCTTCATTTCCTGCATCCAATATCTCCCTTAAAATATCCTTTGAAACATAAACTGCAGAATCATCATATGGGTTCCCCACCTTTTTTATTACTCCCACCACCTTGAATTCTATTCTGTCTATCTCAATTGCGCTCCCAATACTAATTGGTTTGTTCCACAAATCTCCATAAATATGATTATATCCTACAACTGCCTTGTATTTATCTCCTTCTTTTAAGTCTCTTCCGTCTATAATCTCAAAACTTTGAATTTCTTTTAATAGTTTTAAATCAGAAGGATTTATTCCAATTTCAAAAACAATATTGCTCTCTCTTTTTGAAACTACCTGGCCACTTTTCATGAGTATTCCAATTGCCCACTTAACCCCCCTAACATTCTCAATAATTTTCAGATCTTTATCTGTAAGAATTATTGATTTGCTTGTCGCACTTCCAGGAGGCCCCATAGTTTTGGACTGGATTATTATTTTATCGCTTCCTAATTGCTGAAACTGCTCATTTATAGCTGCCTGCAGTCCCTGCCCTAGGGAAATCAAAGCAACAACAGCGGCAATTCCAATAAAAATTCCAAGCATTGTAAGCCAGCTTCTTAGTTTTCTCCTTCTAAGATTATTTAACGAAAGTTTCAGAAAATCAAGAATCATTCTATCTCCTGCTATTTTTTCTTTTTTTCCTAATTGACCGATAGACAATTATAACCAGAACAATTGCAACTATCATTCCTGCATAAACTGCAAAGTTAGATTTTTTTATTAACCCAAAACTTATTGCTTGCTCTCTTGAATAAGCATTTACTGGAACATCTAGCGCTTTTGTATGGTCATTATTCAACATATCTTTGTAAGTAACAGTTACCTGAACTGATATTGGGTTAGCATTTACAAGGGTACTAAAGCTAGCACTGTCAAAATCATCAGATGCTAAATCCCCAATATACACACTGTCTGGAGATAATAGCCTATAGGCTGTTGAACCCCCCAATTTTACAATAAGGAACTTTGCACTTGCCAGCCCAGTATTTGTAATTTTAATCTCAATCTGATTCTCCTGACCAAGAATCAAATTTGTTTCAGATGTTAATACAATTTCCGGAGCTGCATTAATAACAACTGAAATAACCGCGGTTCTTTCACTTTCTACACCACCAATTTTATATGAGATTGTTACAGGAATATTGTAACTCCCGGATTCGGCATCTGCATTTGCCATCAAATTAAATTCAATGTCTTCTGTCTTGCCTTTTCTTATTTCATCAATAAAACTTTCAGAGCTTACCTTTGGAGAAAATGGAACCCTGCTTAAGTCAAGGGAAATGCCAACATTTTCAGCACTGTCATCCAAATTATTTTTAAGCTCAATGTTCAAGTTTATAGTCTTTCCAGGGTCAACTTCGCTTGGGTTTTTAGAAACATCACTAATTGTAATTGCTGATGCAATTCCAATTAGTCCAATCAGGTAAACTGCTATTATCACAAACATCACTATTCTGTCAGCTTTCATCTTTCAATTTTCCCATCTCTTATCTTTATAATTCTTTGGGTTTGTCCCGCAAGCTCTAAATTATGGGTGACAATGATTATTGTCTTGCCTTCTTTGTTCAAATCACTGAAAATTTTCATAATCTCTTCTCCAGTTTTACTGTCTAAATTTCCAGTTGGCTCATCAGCAAGAATAATCTCCGGGTCATTTGCCAGTGCCCTCGCAACAGCAACTCTCTGCCTCTCTCCGCCAGAAAGTTCATTAGGAAGATGTTTCATCCTATGCCCCAACTTTACTTTTTCCAATAGCTCTCTTGCTTTTTCCTCTCTTTCCTTTTTTGAAATTCCCTGAAACATCATAGGAAGCATGACATTTTCTAAAGCAGTTAAAGTGGGAATTAAGTTAAAGGTCTGGAATACAAAACCAATTTTCTTTCCCCTTATCTGTGCAAGGTCGGATTCAGGCAGCTTTTCAATATTATGGTTATCAAGATAAATTTCACCATCTGAAGCGAGGTCAAGTGCCCCTACAAGATTCATCATTGTTGATTTTCCACTTCCAGAAGGTCCAACAATAGAAATAAACTCCCCCATTTTTATAGATAAATTCACCCCGCAAACTGCCTTAATCAATGAATCTCCCATTTGATATTCCTTGAATACATTTTTCAGCCTTATTACGTTTTGTTCTTGCATTTTCTAAGTTTCTCAGAATTCAGTCCGAGGTCTAATCACCCCTTAATCCTCTAATTTTGCAACTTTAAATACTTTTCTATTTTACTAAAAAGTTCTTACCCTAAAGTAACAAAAAGAAAGCTTTATAAACCGGGTTTTTGTTGGATGACTATGGTGGAAACAAACAAAACATCAAAAATTTTAATAGTAGATGACGAAGAATCAATAACCGAGCTTTTATTGAGGTTTTTAAGAGGTTATGAGGTTAAGACCTCCAATAATCCAACAGAAGTTCCGAGACTATTAACAGATTTTGCCCCAGACCTAATAATAACTGACTTTAGAATGCCTGGAAAAACTGGCTTAGAAATGATGGAAGAGATAAACTCTAACAGAACACCCCCAATTGGTTTTTATATAACAACTGGAACTTCATTTCAATTACCTTCCATCTTTCCGGCAGGACATCAGGGCAATTTTCAAAAACCCTTTATATCTTCCGAGTTAGCAGCAGAAGTTACAAAATATTTAGGAAATCATTAAGAACCAAAGATTTAAAAATCAAACAAAATTGAACTTAATATGATAATACCTGTAAGATGTTTTTCATGTGGAAAGCCAATTGCTCAGTTGTGGGAGCAATTTAAACAAAGAGTTGAAGCTGGTGAAGACACAAAAAAAGTTTTAGATGAATTAGGCTTAGAAAGATATTGTTGCAGGGCAGTTTTCTTAGGGCATGTTGATTTACTGGAGCTAACAAGCAAGTTCAAGAAATTCTAGTTAACCTTGGGTAACGGGACCCCCACGATTACTTAACCCCCTGCCGCATCCTAAGCAAAACGTTTAAAAACCCAGAATTCTCTAGATTTTTAGGACAGCCATAATATGCTGGAAACACCTGTTCCCATTCCGAACACAGAAGTTAAGCAGCCTATGTTGTTAGCCAAGTACTTTCGAAAGAAGGGAAACTAATAAGCTGTCCTGCTTATTTTCTTTTCACCGAATATCTCCTAGCTTTAGAAATGCTTAAAAATAAACTAAATCTTGCTATATTATCACAAGCGGGAGTGCCGGAGCGGTCAAACGGGCATGACTCAAGATCATGTGGCTTAGTGCCTGCAAAGGTTCGAATCCTTTTTCCCGCATGTTTATGCTCCAATGCGAGGAACTTCGCAGTACTCAGACGAGAAAGTTCACAGCAAGAGAGAATGAAGATTAATGGCAAGAAAACCAAACATTAACTTTAAGTAAAACCTGCCCCTAGATATAACATGAAAGAAAAAACAACTCAAGAAATAAAACAAAAAGCAAGAAGAAGTCTGCCAAAAAGACTTACAGCAAAGAAAGGAGATTTTGTCCTCGATACCAGCGCAATTATCTACGGATATCTTCCAAATCTTTTAAACAAGAAAATTGAGGGAAAAATAATAATTCCAAATGCAGTAATGGCAGAGCTTGAAAATCTTGCGAATAAGGGAATTGAAGTTGGGTTTAAAGGATTAGAAGAAATTACAAAAATCCACAAACACGGCAAAAATATAAAAATTCTTTTTGAGGGTCCAAGACCCCAAGAAAACCAAATTAAGTTTGCAAAATCAGGTGAAATAGATGCATTAATCAGGGACATTGCTGTCCAGAATAAAGCTTGTTTGATAACTGCTGATTTAGTTCAGGCAAAATCCGCGCAGGCATACGGTTTAGAAGTTCTTTTCATACCCCCAAAGCCACTAGAAAAGCCAAAAAAGAAGTTTTTATGGTTTTGGAGAAGATAGTTCTTTATATGCCCCCTTTTGATTTTGTCTTATTTCTATTACTTTTTTTAAGAATTCTTCATGCATTCCATACACTCCATCCTCTCCTTTAATTTCTCCATTTGCCTTTAATGCAGCCCAAACTTCATGAAGATAATCTGCATCAGTTTTACAATCTCTTGCTACATTAGGGGTATAGTATAATGCAATAGCCATAGCAATTTTTAGCCTTTCTTCTAACTCAACTATGTAAGATATAGCTTCTCCAACCACATCTTCCAAATCCATCAGAACCAGATTCTAGGGAACTATTTAATAATTATTATTTTTGGTGATTAGAGTGATTCCGCACTAAACTGCCCTCCTTACAATACATATATCAACTAACAGCTTATAAACATTTTCGTTTCTATGATTGAAACGAAATTCCATTTCTTTTACATAAAAAGGATAATTA
>Ga0210057_1006532_pt1 | contig 14448 bp, 9 predicted proteins | sample CryGeyCG2114_010_2_FD_183968 | JGI IMG/M metagenome (GOLD analysis project Ga0210057, IMG submission 183968) | Groundwater microbial communities from aquifer - Crystal Geyser CG10_big_fil_rev_8/21/14_0.10 (SPAdes) (version 2) | ecosystem: Environmental > Aquatic > Deep subsurface > Groundwater ... | reverse complement strand
TACATCCGAATGGGGTCGTCATAATCAAGAAACCAAAGACCTAAACAGTAGCTACGAAGACTACAAACAAAAAGAACAGGAATTGGCAGATTGCACTGATGAGCTGAATGGATTGCTCGCGGAGATGTTTAAGCAGGTCGGTAAAGAGCCTCAGATGACACAGCTCGCGAAACGTGCATTGCTGGAAAGACAAATCACCCAATTACAAGAAACATTGGATAGCACGCGGTTGAAAAGTCCCGACATTGCTGCGCGTGTGGAATACGATACGACCGTCGAATATGCGAGACAATTGCGCACCAGTGGATTTATTTGGACAAAAAGCAGAAAAGAATTGCTCCGCACTGTTCTGACGGGTGCTCTGACCAGCAGACCTGTAGCTGCACTGATGGGAGAGACCGGGAGTGGAAAGACAGCGATGGCGCGCGCGTTGTCAATAGAAATAGCATCGCAAGAGCCGGAGCGTACGGTAGGTGGAGATGAAGAAAAGTTTAAAAAACTGTTGGTCATCCCGTCATTTGATAGAGAGCAAAGCTTTTCAAAGTATGGTGCTTTGCTGCGAGCCATTACCGGAAAAAATTCAGAGCTTGATGAGAGTCCCACACGAGGCGGCGGAGTATTTTTTGATGATGAATTCAACACACGGCCCACATCAGTACAAAGAGAAATACTCAAATTTGTCGCAGAGATACGTCCGGGCAGATCATTCACTGTCCCCGGAACAGATATTGTTGAGACAGCGCTCCCCGGGTTTTTGTATCTGGCGGGCGGTAATCCACCCAGTGAGCGCTATGATCGTGAAGAGACCGGCATTGAAACCAAGCGTGAATTTGGCGCCAATGTCATCAATGTCGAATATCTGGATCAAACACCGGATAATCCTGAATTATATCAAGTCATGCTTGCCGGGTTGCTTGACAGTGATACCGGTCGACTGGTAGCGGTGACGCCTGATGAGCTCAAACCAACATGGAAGGAAAATGCAGTCACAAAAAAATGGGATTTGTTAACCGATCCGACAGAAGGTGGTTTTATGTATCGCTTTGCCAATGTGTGGAAAGAATTGTTTAACGCGTTTTCACATAAAGAAACAGTCCTGACACAACAGGCAAAAAAAACCGCAGGACAAGAAGCGGAATACTATCTTGATTCATTCATTCTCGACGTGGGAGTAGTCATGTCATGGATAGACCAATACAAAAATGATTTGTCCGCACGCAAACACCACATCGAAGCATTTTTCAAAGAAAAACTCACCCACTACCTCTCTCAATTTGACGAAGAAGAACAAAAAACCGTCAAAGCATATCTTATACACTTTGGTATTGATCTATCCAAACCGTCTCCACCAAAACCGCCGGCAACCATACTCACTCCAAAACAGATTGGTCACCTGAATCCAAATGTACCCCATGCCATTGAAAAAGGGGATGGCACAGGAGATCCACCACCACTGGAAACAGCGGACATACTGAACGAAGATGGGGCTGCAATAGAATACATTCGTCGTCCGGTCGGCACCTTGACAGTGGGAACCATGCTAACACGCAAAGATGATGCATCGCAGAATATGGAACATGTGCAGTTGAAAGTATTAGGCAGTCTGAAAGATGATGGGCAAATGGTAGTATGTGACGTAGGAAATGGCATAGGAACAATGATAGCGTACACTGATCTTGAACAATACTACGAAATACTCATTCCCGAAACCGGCAAACCCTTCAAATACGACAAAGCAAAAGCCAGCGAATACGGCATGGCAGAAGTAAGACTGGAGGCACATCCCAAAGCGCAAGAGCTGTTTGACAAGATCATAGGTCGTGACGGCGCATTCTTTGGCACAGATGGTACGCTCAATAGAGAAGAAGTACAACGGTACTGGGACGCCAACTGCACCGATCTCCCCAACATACCGAAAGAATCATGGCGGTATATTGAACACTTAGCCGCAGGACTCATCAGTGACACTATTGACGGAGACAGTGGAAAAATCCCCACAAAAAAACACATCCCGGACTTTGGCAAAGGGGAATTCTTTCTTGCCATGGACATTCCCAATTTTGATTATAATGATTCACTACAAAAACAAGCTGCCCTCAGTCATCCCAACATGAAGATACTAAAACAACTCTTCAATAAAGAAGACCCTACCTCAATCACCCGTGAAGAAATAAACACCGCACTCTGGGAAGATCATGACAACCGCATCCAATCATCCGTAGCAAAAACTATCATCACCGAACTGCTCGGCATACAAGTAACTGATCCTGACATAGACAAGTATGAACTTTGCCTCGGTCGCCCAGACCAATATGCACGCATAGGTTCCAAATGGGATTTCGGTAAAAGAGATATGTATACCCACATGGATGGATACACTATCCGTGAGGACGGGAAGCGTGATGGCCTCGTTGGTGGCGACCGTGGGCGCGGTGGGGCCGCGTACGTTGGCAGCTACTGGCGGGTCTCTCGTGGTGACGCTTTCGCTGTGCGTCTCGTCCTCCAGCGCAAACAATTAGGTTAGGATTAGGATTCGGAATTGGGTTTAGATTTGGTTTTGATTTTATACACCGTTTCAATTACTTGACTGTGGTTTTTTAATAATATACAATGGAAAGTAGAGAATATATCCATTCCATTAGACAGATTAAATGTATGACCACTGATAACCTTATAGCCCAACTGTATGCCTCCCCCAAGACTATCCTGACTACAAAGGATATTGCATTGATTTGGGGAGAGACCAATACCGTAAACCTGCTTGCCAAAATCAAATATTATGCAAAGCAAGGATCGCTTATCCGACTCTCGCGTGGCATCTTTGCAAAAAATAAGGAATACGATCTGAAAGAATTGGCCACAAGCATGTACACTCCTTCCTACATAAGTTTTGAAACGGTTCTCCGAGAGGCCGGTGTTATTTTTCAGCATTATGATGCAATCTTTGTTGCCGGCCCATATTCGATGACTAAAAAAATTGATGGTCAAACGATAACTTTTAGAAAGTTAAAGGACACTATTTTGTACAACGGACGTGGTGTCAAACAAGAAAAAGGCTATAGTATTGCCACACCGGAGCGAGCATTCCTCGATACCATTTATTTGTCTCCAAAATTTTACTTCGACAATCTTCGATTCATTAACTGGGAACAATGCTTCGAGCTCGTAAAAATTTATAAAAACAAACAACTTGTGAAGCGATTAAAAAATTACCAAAAATATGCTCAATAAAGAAAAACATCAGCTGATAATGGGGCGGATTTTGCGGGATATATATTCTGATACCTCCATCTCGCCCCTCATTGGATTTAAGGGTGGTACCTGCGCCTACTTTTTCTACGACCTTACCAGATTCTCCGTTGACTTGGATTTTGATATATGTACGAGCGACGAAGCAACCCAACGGATAGTCTATGAAAAAATCGGCGACATACTCAAGGCGTACGGCGAAGTGAAAGACCAATACATGAAGCGAAACACCATATTTTTTCTGCTCTCTTACGGTGACGCCGACCACAACGTGAAAGTCGAGGTAAATGTGAGGATGTTGATGCCTGACATCAAAGAACAGTATGAGTTGAAAGAGTACCTCGGTATTTCAATGTTGGTTGGTAAGAAAGACTATCTTTTTGCCAGCAAACTGGCCGCTCTGACTGACCGTAGACTGCTTGCTATGCGCGACATCTATGACGTCTGGTTTTTCGCCAAAAACAACTGGGACATAAACGCCGATGTGATCAAAAAAAGAACAGGCAAAACCGTGAAAGAGCATCTGTCTGAGTGTATCCTGCTTATTGAAGCGGTAAAGGATAATGACATCCTCCGTGGCTTGGCAGAGCTCTTACTGGACGAAAAAGCCAAAGCATGGGTCAAGACGCATTTGCGAAACGAGGCTGTTTTTCTACTCAAGAATTACCGGTCCGTACTAACATAGTGGTCATTAGTCGTTTTTGGTATCGTATGTCAACACTCGAACAACTGGCAACACCCGGCAGAACACCGGATATATCAAAATTTCAGGAAATAGCTGAACCGTGGCGTGCCAACCCACACGATTTTTTGCGTACAAAAGAACAACTTGAAGCATACGCAGCGTGGAAGCGTGAAATACCGGCACCAGTACGCGCATTGGTAGAGAGCGCTATGGTGGGACAATCAACTCGGGTGGATCCCGACGCACTGCCACTCATGCAAGAGGCATATACAGTCATACAAACATTACTCGAAAATCCTTCCGTATCAGTGGAAAACATCGTGTGTGATACGCGTGTCAAAAATATGTTGTTTGCGTTGCAAACATTGGAGACAAAAAACAAAGATACATTTGTCAATCTCTACGATGTGCTTGTGTCACCGACAATAGGTTTTCAATCAAAATTGGCATATACGAGAGACCGGCTGCTTCCGCGTCTGGACTGGCTCGCAGTACAAGCAAAATTGGAGCGCGACCGTATGGTTGAACAGACAACAGACATACACATCTCGCCCGATGAAGAACATGACAGCTACGAGGTAAGGCGCGGTCCGGAACCGGAAAAAAGTGAAGGTATGCCCGAGCATGTGACTGCCATGACCTATCCCTATTTTGGTGGACATTACGCGTCAGTCGCGCATGATAGCTACGATCCGGCCACGTGCCGGTGGAGTCGCAGTGAGCGACGCTATCGCGAATTGCCGGCGCAGTCACTTTATGAAGAAAAAAAGCGTATCTACCGCGGAGCGGTGCTGGCTGGCAAGAGTGTAGCTATTGGAAGATCAGACAATTGGCAGGGCGGACCCTGGACAGCGGACAAAGAGAGTATCCGCTGGCGTGGCGAAACGCCGACATCGTGGACTATCGCGCGCGATCAAGACGCAGTTATTTTACTTTCAGTCGAGGGTGATGTAGATACTGCGTACCAATTTGAAATGAACATCGGCCCGGCACCGGACTCGATCGTACCCGATCCACCGGAAGGGAAGGTGACCCAAAAACAGCACCCGAATCATTTCCGCAAGAATTGCTTGATAAGGCGGGTACCATTATGCAAGAAAATATTCTTGTTGCTCTCAAGATAAAGCGTATTACCGCTTTTATTCGCCACCATTTGGAATACAGTGTAGACTCCTCGCTCGAAGCAATATACAAAGCGGATACCGCGCAATATTTTCATAAACTGTGGGAACTGAGGCAAGCAAAATGCGATGAAGCAAACACACTCGTCGCGCGTTGTTTGCAAAAATACGGGTTTCATATACGTTTTGTCGGTGAACACTCGGCGCGCACCAAATCTCCCGAAGGCTGGACACTCTTGCATGATGGCAATTTGCACGGATGGTTTTGGGCATATGATGGCGAAAAACAACAGTGGCTACGTCTCGACGCCACGCCAAAAGGTGATCCGAATGTGGATGAAGATGAGCAAGAGGCTGAGCTTGGCGAGGGGGATTTTGGTGAGCAAGAACAAGGATTGATGAGTGAGGAAGAACTGCAACAAACACTGGATGATATTGCCAAAAAAGAACAAGCACAAGAAGAACGAGAAAATCCTGAAATCACGTTCGCGCGTGAAGCGAATTGCAGTCCGGAAGAAGCAAAACAAGTTCTTGAAAAAATAAAAGAATTACGCGAGCGATACGCGCGTGTACTCAAAGACGCACAAAAACAGTGGCAGGGATTGGTACGAAAAAATACGCATGAACGTATCGTTGACCGAGGTCCGGTGCGATTGTCACAAGCCGATGATATTGATGAAGACGAGTTGGTAAGTGGCTATATTGAACTCAAAGCAGGGGAACAGGATCCACATATTGGCACGAAAGAGGTAGTGAAGAAAAAAGAGGAAGAATGGTTTGGCGGATATGAAGTATATATTGCCGCTGATATGTCGGGGTCGATGAATCAGAATATCGATGGCGTGGTAAAACGAGAAAGCCAGCGAGATATGGTATTTTTGCTTATTGACAGCTGTATGAGCGCTGCAGTACACGCGCGTAAGAAGCATAAGCAACTCAAATCACCCATGCCGGTCAAAATATGTCTGACCATATTTGGTGCTACGACAGAAGTCGTGTTACCGATTACGGATAAGTTGGGACCTTCTGAACAGATATGCGTCTACCGCGCGCTTGATGCGGCAGCGGGTGGCATGACTCCTGATGATCAAGCACTGGCCATGATTGCACAGCAAATTATCGAAGCGCGCCGGCAAGAAGAAAGTGTGACCAATGCATTGCCGAGAAAGAAACGAACCGACACAGAAAAACACTACTGGGGTATGCGACGATTTGTCTTGGCAGTGGCTGATGGTGGTTCGAACAATCCGTCTGCAGTCAAAAGGCAGGTTGCCGCACTCGGTGAACAAGATATTCCGGTTGATTTGTTTCTCATTGCCGATGAAAAAGATGAAAATCTGCACACTGCCGCGCGAGGCGCGTACGGCAGCGTCACCCCGACGCCTGACCCCAATGACTTGGCAGAAAAAGGTCTGCGAACATTGACACAGAGGATACAGGGGGCGTATAGATCAAGATAACTCTCCGTTCGTACCCGGACAGCCTATAGGCTATCAGTCCGCTTGTTGTGAAACACAAAAAACTCCCACAAAAGTGAGTGGTGTTCTGTGTTTCAAATATGTATACCGCCACATATTCCACATTCTTGTCCCACATCATCCCTTCATGGTATCATGTGTACATTGATTATTCACCACCGACTACTAGTTGCGAATAAATGTACCTCAAAAGCATAGAACTTCACGGATTCAAATCCTTTGCCGATAAAACAACGGTTGTTTTTCTTCCGCCAAAAAAAGATCGACATAGTATTACTGCCATCGTGGGACCAAATGGGAGTGGGAAGTCAAACATTTCAGATGCTATTCGGTGGGTGCTCGGAGAGCAGAGTCAAAAGCAACTTCGTGGAAAAAAAAGCGCTGATGTTATTTTTGCAGGCTCTGAAACAAAGGGGCAGATGAGTGTTGCGAGTGTGAGTCTTATTTTTGATAATAGTGATCACAAAGTCCCGATTGGGTATGAAGAGCTTATTATTTCACGAAAATTATATCGATCTGGCGAGAGTGAGTATCTGGTAAATGGTGCAACAGTGCGATTGGTGGATTTACAAATTTTACTCGCAAAAGCACAATTTGCGCATGGGTCATATTCTGTGATTGGACAGGGGACGATTGATCGGATGCTCCTGCAATCACCAGAAGAAAGAAAGGAATTTTTTGACGAAGCAGCAGGCATAAAAGAATTTCAGATAAAACGGCATCAGTCATTTTTGAAGCTCAGAAAAAGTCGGGAGCATATTGAACAAGCTGATCTCTTGCTTGGAGAAATTACCCCACGATTGAAAGCACTCTCTCGACAAGTAAAAAAATTGGAACAACGAAAAGAAGTCGAGACATCACTTCTCGAATTGCAAGAGCAATATTTTGTGACGCTCGGTTCGCATTACCTTGGTTCGCTCGAGGCGGAACGGATGACCCTCGCTGATGTACAAAAAACAAATGATGAGCTCAGTCAGACACTTACGAAAGTACAATCAGAGCTTGCGACACTGGCACAAGGGGCATCACGTGAAGATGTGTTTTCATCCCTTCAGCGTGAGTATCAGGAGGTGCAAGGAAAGAAAAATGCGCTCGAACGTGAGCGAGCTATTCTTGCAGGCAGAATGCAGACAGCATATTCGCAGGCAGGAAAACAACAGGTGGGATGGCTCGAAACAAAGCGTGACGATGTAGCAGGAAAGTCTGCAAAGCTTGAGAACGATGTTACACTTCTTTCAAAAGACATCGCAGGCATTGATACAAAACGAAATCAGGCACAAAAAAAAGTGCAAGACATTCGTCTTGAGATTCAGGATTTGCATCGAAAAAAGCAAGACCTCGAACGAAGTTTGCGAGAAGCAGAAACGCAATCATCAGTGTTCCAATACACAGGATTGCAAGCAGTTGAAGCGATTCTCTCTGAACGCCGGCGGTTTGGTGGGGTGCTTGGTGCTGTGGCACAGCTCGGACGAGTTGCACCAGCCAATCAGCTTGCCCTCGATATTGCTGCCGGAGCGAACCTCACGTCTATTGTGGTAGAAGATGAACGCGTTGCAGAAAGCTGTATCAAGTACCTTCATGAGAGCCGTCTCGGATATGCCACCTTCCTTCCGCTCACAAAAATTCGTGGGCGACATATCTCAAGCGATATCAATGATTTTTTGGGCAGACAGGGCGTGATTGGATTAGCCATAGACCTTGTAGAATTTGATCCAAAATTTGAACAGATTTTTTCGTATGCCCTGGGCAATACTCTTGTGGTGGACACGATAGAAACAGCGCGCAACGTCGGTGTTGGTCGTGTTCGTATGGTTACGCTCGACGGAGATGTACTCGAGATGAGCGGAAGTATGAAAGGTGGATATAGAAAAAAACGAACCACCGGATTATCATTTTCACAAGAATCAATGTACGGATCTCAGCAAGATGAGGAATCCGTCAAAGAAGCATTGTCAGAATTACAGCAGACACTCACCGCACGAGAGTCTATTCTTCGCGATGAGGAAGAAATCGTCCGATCACTCGATGGAGAGACTGCAAAATTGATAAATAAACGAGAATTGCTTGAAGAACAAAAACATGAGATAGACAGAGAAAAAGCAACATTTGAACAGGAGTTATCTCTTTCGAATATGAGTGAGAGTGAGTATAACGCCGTCATGAAAGATATTCAAAAAGAACGACAAGCGCTCGACAATACAATTAAAAGTGTAGAGGACGAACTTCTGAGTGTCCAAAAAAAGATCGAAACATTTAATGCAGAAGAAGAACAAAAACGACAACGCGTATTTACCTTGCAGGATGAGATGCAACAAGTGCAGATGACGCTGAATGCTGTTGTGGATAAAAAAAATGCACTCCACGTTGAGATTGCAAAATTGGAAACAAAAGTAGAAGACCTCGAAGGTGAGGTCTATCATGAATTACACACGTCGCTCGCGCAACTCATCAGTCGAGTAGACACAAAGCAGAGACTCGACGATCTCGAGCGGGTACAGGCAGACATTGATAAATTAAAATATCAGCTGTCGCTCATCGGTGGCATCGATCAGGAAGTCGTGGACGAGTACGAGCAGACAAAACAACGGCACGATGATTTGTCCATGCAACTTGCAGATCTGACAAAGACGGCAAAAGATCTCGAAGTGCTTATCGCAGAGCTTGATGAACTCATGAGAAAAAAACGCAAAAAAGCGTTCAAACAAATTAAGATAGAATTCAAGCGATATTTCACAACGTTGTTCGAAGGGGGAGATGCAGACTTGGTTGAAATATACGGAGAACAAAAAACTGATGACGAAAGGGATGGTGCTGGAGATGGCGATGAGGTATTTGATGAAATGGATTCTTCATCCCAGAAGAAAAAACGTGGGAAAGAAATTTTGCAGGGGATAGACGTGAAGGCAAATCCACCAGGAAAGAAAATAAAAAATATTCAGTCATTGTCAGGTGGAGAGCGAACTATGGTATCGATTGCACTCGTGTGCGCGATTCTTCGGACGAATCCATCGCCATTTGTTTTTTTTGACGAAGTCGAAGCAGCGCTCGACGAAGCAAATACCCTCCGCTTTACCAATATCCTCCAAGAACTCGTCACTGCATCACAATTTATTCTCATTACGCATAACCGTGTGTCGATGCACGCAGCAGATGCACTCTACGGTGTGACGATGGGGAATGACGGTATTAGTAAGTTGCTTTCCGTAAAGCTTGGGGAGGCGGAGAAGGTCGCTATTGAGTAGTGGTGAAGAATTGAATGTAACTAAGAAAACGCATTCGCGAGAAGATAGCTAACGTCACTTGTGATAGAGAAATTGATTTTGGCATACCTTGACAATATCCACCCTTTCGGGTACACTCCTCAGCATCACGAACCCTTCCTACCACGAATAGGAAGACAGCTCTCAAGTCAATAAACAATGAGCAATTAGCAATTAACAACATTGCTATTGCACTGTTCGTTGTTTATTGATTGTCCTAGAAAATAGGATTGTTATTTGTTTATTGTTATTTGTTTATTGTTATTTGTTATGTTAGTAATCAGACTCCAACGCATGGGACGAAAAAAATCACCAAGCTATCGTCTCGTGATTTCAGAAAACGCCCGCGATACCCAAGGGCGAGCACTTGAACTGCTCGGACATTACAATCCTGTCGCGCAGCCAAAGATCGTAGAACTCAAGACTGATCGTATCAAGCATTGGCTTGATCAAGGCGCCGGCACATCAGAAGCGGTACACAATCTTCTTGTTAGAGAAGGTGTGATCACAGCTGACAAAAAGAAAAAAGCTGTCAGTATTTCAAAGAAACGTCAAGGAAAGATTGATACAAAGAAATCCGCAACAGAAGAAGCAAAGAAAGCTGCTGAAGCCACGGCCATGGAAGCAAAGGCTGCCGAAGAAGATGCTGCAAAGCAGGCTGAGAAAGAAGCTACTGAGAAAGAAGAAGCAGGAAGCCTGCCTGCCGTCAGGCAGGGCGAGAAAGAAAAAACTCCTGTTGAAGAAAAGAAGGAAGAGCCTGCAGAAGAAGCAGCACCTGCTGCTGAGGAAACTCCAGCGGAGGAAGAGAAGAAGGAAGAAAAAACTGACGACTCGAAAGAAGAGGAGAAAAAAAGTGCGTAATATAGTGAGCGGAGTGACAGCCTATAGGCTGTCCAGTACAAACGTGCAGACAGCAAACATATTTGTTACAAAACAAACGTCCTCGCTGGTATGCATGACGCCTTGTAAGGCATCACTCCGCGACAATACAAACAAACCCGAGTATCGCTCGGGTTTGTTTTTTCACATCTACAATAGGTCTCCGTGTACAATGGTTGTCGTGTCAAGCAATTAACAAATGTTACCGAAAGTTGATTGGTTCTGCAATTAATTTTGCAACCGAAACATGAATTAAATTTTGTGAGTTGTGTAGCTCATTTTTCATCGTATGTGCTTGTTCTTGCTCTCGCTGTTTCGTTTGTACCAGTTCCAATAGCTGGTTTTGTTTTTCTTCAATTTGTCGTTTGAGTTTTGCAGGGTTGAGTTGTCGGTATTGTTTGGTGAGTTCTTGTTTTTTCTTTTTTGGAACAGTCCGCGATGCCATAATATGCTGATACGGTGTTTTTGATTCGCCATAGACTCTTTTTAGTTTGCCATCAATTCGTTCTTTACTCTTGAGCGGTATAATAGGTTGAAAGAAATTTTTGTAAAGCACCAATATACCATACAGTTCATTCAAAAGATCTAATTCTTTTTTCGTATCATACCGGCGATGTCCCACCATCTTTCGTACATGTGTACTATTTTTTTGTTCCACAAAACAATTGCCATTCTTGCTATACGGTCGAGAACGAGAAAACCCCAAACCTTGTTCTGTTGTCCAGTTGTATAGGACACTGTTGATAAACTCTGTACCATTGTCCGGATGGATTTCTCGCCACGAGAATGGATATGATTGTTCCAATTCATAGAGCGCTTGGTGTACATCTTTTGCTTGTTTACAAAATATAGCTTTTCCCTCCCACCACCCGGATCCTATGTCTGTGGTAGACACCGTATTGATGAATCTCCCTTTAGGAGATTGTCCACAATGCTATTTGGAAATCGTATTACTGTATATCCCATTTCTTCCAGTGTTTCCGTTCGCATTTGATCATGTTCCATTTGTTCTTTCTTATTGTGAATATCACCATCGACTTCGATAATAAGTTGGTGTTCATGGCAATAAAAATCCGCAATGAAAAAATAGACACGGTTGTTTTGGTGGTGGAGGATTGGGTGTTGGCGAAGAAATTTCAGTCCCTGAAATTGCCTTTTTCGAAGATGATCCCAAAGTACGTTTTCTGTCGGTGTAGGATTGTTTCGGAGTTCCTTAGTGCGTGCGTTTATGAGTGCTTTGTATTTTCTATAAGGTGTACGCATATTTTTGCTGGTAGGTGGTATTTTACCACGCAACTCCACCTCCTGTCCTCCTCCTCTTATCCGGGGAGGAGGGACGTGCTAAGCAAGAAAGTTCCCTCCCCTAATAAGGGGAGGGTTAGGGTGGGGTTGCGTGGCAGAAAGAATACTACGGAGATTTAGGATCGATTGCGTTACAGGAAGAAAAACCCTACAAAAAAGGGAGGGAACTTTTTTACGTCCGTGCGATCAACTCCTCAATATTCTTTACTTGAATGATTTTGATATCACCAGATGTTTTTTGTACGGACAGGTCGCGACCGGAGGGCAAGTCGCGACTTGCCCCTACGGACGCAGTAATGATTCGTTTCATCCCTAAATTCACTGCTTCCTTCACCCGCTTCTCCACAGACCGCACTGACCGCACTTCGCCGCCCAATCCCACTTCTCCAAACACCACCAAATCTTTCCCCCCTGCCTTGTCCTTGAAACTACTGGCAATCGCAAGGCACACTGCCAGATCGGCCGCAGGTTCGCTTGCTTTCATGCCACCGACAACGTTCAGATGAATGTCGTACTGGCCAAGGTCAAGGCCGGCGCGCTTTTGCAGGACGGCGACAAGGACATGGAGACGATTGAGATCAAAGCCGCTTGCTTTGCGAACCGGATAGCCAAAGCTGGTCTTGTTGACCAGCGCCTGAATTTCGACGAGCAATGGGCGAGTGCCTTCCATAAGGCAGGTGACGATGCTGCCCGGCATGTCGTCACCACGCTCCTCGAGAAAGGCGGCTGATGGATTTGCGACTGATTCGAGACCTGTCTGCGTCATCTCAAAGATACCGACTTCGTCTGTCGAACCAAAACGATTTTTTACGGCGCGCAAGATGCGATAGTTGTGATATCTGTCACCTTCAAGATAGAGGACGGTATCTACGAGATGTTCAAGTGTTTTTGGTCCGGCGACCGTGCCGTCTTTTGTTACATGGCCTATGAGGACTATCGGCACACCGGAGGATTTTGCCGCTTCGAGGAGTGTGACGGTGCACGCGCGGATTTGTGATACACTGCCGGCTTCTCCTGTGGCACTCTCGTTCCACATGGTCTGCATGGAGTCGACGATGATGAACGCGGGTTTTGTTTTCCTTATGGTGCTCGCAATAATGTCGATGTTGGTCTCGTTAGACAACGAAAGATTGAAGACTGTCTTTTCCTTCGGAAAAGAAGACTGAAGATTATTCAGTCGATCGGCGCGCATTTTTATTTGTTCGATAGATTCTTCGCCGGAAAAGTAGAGTGTGTTTTTTACGCTTGCGGCGAGCTGGAGGGAGAGTGTTGATTTTCCTATACCGGGTTCACCGCCAAGCAGGATAAGGCTGCCGGGTACGATCCCGCCACCGAGCACACGGTCGAGTTCTGATATGTTGGTTTGTGTACGCACAATATCCTTGCCTTGGATATCCGCAAGCGACGTCGTTTTTGCTGTAGGAGTATCGTTATCAGTAGTTGCTTTCTTGCTTTCTTGCTTTCTTGCTTTTTCGACAGACCCCCATTTTCCACATTCAAGACACCTGCCCGCCCATTTTGTGAACTGGGCATCGCAATTCGCACAGGCAAATATTGTACTGTTTTGGTGGGTCATGGACGAAGATTATTTTTTTGGTGAAATGATGAAGACAAATGCATTACAGCTAATCAATTCTTCGATAGTGACCAATTCATCTTGGTCGGTGAATGAAAGACCGGGGATGTGTATGTGTGTGGTTGGTTTTTCTAAGATAAGATCAGTCTCATCGATGAAGGGAACCTCTGTATCGACAGTGACCGTCCCTGTATTGGCAGTGCAAAAATAAAAAAACTACATATACCAGAGAGGGTAATAATGAGGAAGGTCTTACTGTGTAACAAGAAATTGCTACGATTCATGGGGGTGCATATTACATTTTGTCTAGCAGGTTCCAGAGTTGAGGATGGCTCCTCCTGCTTCGGTGCACTGTGTCTGTTCTTCGACATGTACTTCAAATCCACCAGATGTCTTGCAGCAGTATAATTCTTTTTCTAGCACAGGTGCACCTGGGATGGTAAGTATTTCTTTTGATGTATCGTTCATGCAATTACCCCAATATTCAAAATGCATACTATCAGTACGTAGTTTGTCACCCCAACCCCAGCCACCCCAATAAAATCCATTTCTTTCAAATATTTCAATTATTCCTTTTGGAAGCGAAGTAAATGGGTTTGAAGCAAATTTTGTCTTATCAAGACAGTCTGAAATGTTTTTTTCGAGTCGCGGAAACATTTTGTATGGATCTGATTTGAGAGCTTCTCCATAATCTCCATTTTTCATTCCTTCGAGCACTTTTTTGTACTTAGTACAATATTGCTTTGCAGGGGAACCTTTCTTTGTTTTTCTCCAATTGAGATCCCAATTACTTCTTGTCATAATATCAACGGCTAGCCCCATCACGTGCATATCATAAGTTAATTTTTTGAGTGGTTCTCCAGTATGTCGGCTTACACCAATTCCATTTCCAAGAAAT